>Ga0307987_1002327_pt1 | contig 9932 bp, 9 predicted proteins | sample EllFjometagen181_FD_203157 | JGI IMG/M metagenome (GOLD analysis project Ga0307987, IMG submission 203157) | Marine microbial communities from Ellis Fjord, Antarctic Ocean - #181 | ecosystem: Environmental > Aquatic > Marine > Unclassified | place: Southern Ocean | collected 2014-10-08 | reverse complement strand
CTTAATCTACTTTTAAGGAATTTGCTAATGAATACTCTGTACATTGAAGGAAAAGCTCCAATTAAAGGAGAAATTACGATAAGCGGCAATAAAAATGCGGTATTGCCGATGATTGCCGCGGCATTGCTGACTGAAGAAAAAGTTGTTTTACGCAATGCGCCGAATATTCTTGATGTTCGTGTCATGCTGGAAGTTGTGGAAGACTTGGGTATTGATGTTAGTTTTGATAATAATGTTATAGAAATAGAGGCAAAAAAGTTTACTAAATCAAAAATTAGCGAAGAGTGGTGTTCAAAAATACGAACTTCGATATTGTTTGCCGCTCCTCTGGCTGTTCGTTGCGGTAAAGCTGTTATTTCGCCTCCGGGTGGAGATATTATCGGACGTCGCCGCCTAGACGGACATTTTTATGGCCTGCGCAAACTGGGTGTAAAAATAAAAAGTGATAAAGAATTTGTTTTTAAAGCAAAGCACCGTCTTGTCGGTTGTGAATTATTTCTGGATGAAGCCAGTGTTACCGCGACTGAACAAATAATGATGGCGGCAGTTCTTGCTGAAGGTATTACCATTATTCGCAATGCGGCTTCGGAACCACATGTAACGGATTTAGCTGAACTGCTCAACAAAATGGGAGCTAAAATTAGCGGCCTGAGCAGTAATACACTGGAAATAGAGGGTGTTGAAAAGTTACACGGAGCGGAACACCATATCGTCAGCGATCATACTGAAGCTGGAAGCTTTCTAGCTTTGGGCGCGGTCTGCGGCGGCGAATTGACCCTAAAAGGAACTACTCCGCGACATTACTGGATGACCCGACGTGTGTTTAAACGTTTAGGTGTAGAAATAGAACTTAATCATGACAATATTTATTTGCCGCCAAATCAAAAAATGAAAGTTATTGATGATTTTGACGGGCATTGTCCGGTTATTTCAGATGGCCCATGGCCGCAGTTTCCTTCAGATTTAATGAGTGTAGCAATTGTTTTAGCGACACAAGTCAAAGGCTCGGTTTTATTCTTTGAAAAAATGTTTGAAAGCCGTATTTATTTTGTTGACCGCCTGATGAGTATGGGGGCAAAAGCAATAGTTTGCGATCCACATCGAGTGGTTATTAACGGTCCAGCCAAGCTGCGCGGCATACAAATGTCCAGCCCTGATATCCGTGCGGGAATGGCAATGCTAATCGCCGCGACATGTGCCAAAGGCGAAAGCACAATTAATTCCGCTGACGTAATTTACCGCGGTTATGAGAATGTAGTAGAAAAACTCTTATCCATAGGCTGCAAGGTCTCAACCAATAAGAAATAAATAATCTTATGCGAAAAATTTTACTTATATTTTTGAGTTTTTTGTTTATCTTTCAGCTTGTGGCTGCGACTATGCGTTGCTCTATTTGCAGGAAAAAGATTCGCGGTAGGTATATGAAAGCCGGAGGAAAAATATTTTGCAGCAAAAAATGTTTTGCTAAAACTAAACCGCTTTGTACCGCCTGTGGCAAGCGCAACTTAAATGGTGGATACAAAAAAAATGGTAAATTCTATTGTTCTAAGAAATGTGTTGAAACAACTCTCCCGAAATGCGTTTTGTGTAATAAGCCTTTTAGTAAAGGTATAATAATTAAGGCTGCTGGAGGAGATAAAATTTATTGTGGTGAATGCGGTTCTTTAGCAAAATGCTTTGCCTGCGCCTTGCCATCTGCTTCAGGAACTCATTTGAAAGACGGACGTTTTATAGGAAAAAAATGCGCTAAGACCGCGATTTTTTCCGAAGCGGAAGGAGAAAAGTTATTCAAACAAATCCGAGCGACAATAGCTAACAAACTTGGTCAGTCTACAAATCATAAAATACGCTTTCGCCTAGTTGATTCAAAAACTCTGCAGAAAGCATCGGAGAATTATGAACCTGGTATGGAAATGGGTTTGTTTAAACACAATTATACCATTAAAACAAGCACAAAAACCAGTTATTCTTTATTAAAAGGACGTCAGGAAAAAACCAGAAAATATCGAACTAATGAGCGTTTTACAATTTATATTTTATCAGGCTTGCCGAAACAGAAATTTATAGAAGTTTGCGCGCATGAATTGGGGCATGACTGGATGCAGGCAAATTTTCCGAAGATCAAAGTGTTAAAAATCAAAGAAGGCTGGGCTGAATATTTTGCAACTCTGGTAAACAAGGTTTATGGTCAAAAAGATATGAATAAACGTATGGATTCGAATACTAACGCGGTTTACGGCGGCGGTTATCGTTTTGTGCGGGATTATGCCAAAAAGCACGGAATCAACGGACTTATGCAGTATTTTGAGCGTCTGGACAAATAGTTTAGAGTAATAATAAGCTTACATGTAGCTTTAACTAACTGCACTCAATCATTAGTAGCCAAAGACTTCAATAATAATCTAGTTTAGTACATTATGCCTTGGGCAGGAATAGATAAAATTTTGTGCCTTTGTTGATTTTACTTACTACTTGAACCCAGCCGTGATGGTTGGTAATTGTTCCGTAAACCATTGCCAGCCCCATGCCAGTACCTTCGCCGGTGGGTTTAGTCGTGAAGAATGGATCAAAAATATGCTTCATTGTATCGCCATCTATACCGAGTCCATTATCTTTTATGCAAATAACATAAAATGAATCTATATCAGTATCTTTACTTGGCGGTAGTAATTGTATTCTGCAATTAGAAGCCTTATCTACTACTATTCGCAATTTACTTCTTATCGGCATTGCTTTCATCGCGTCCATAGCGTTGAGCATCAGGTTAAGTAGAACCTGCTGAAGCTGGATACTGTCTCCACGGATAATCATTTTTTCAGGTCGTAGACCTAATTTCAATTCAAGATCTTTTTGGCTTCTCGGCATAAATAAATCGACAGCTTTTTCAACCAGTTCATTCAAATCAATTTCTTGTTCCTGATATTTCCCTTTGCGGGCAAAGCCGAGAAGTTTGCTGGTCAATTCTCCGGCTTGTTCAGATATTTCCCCAATTTTTTCCAAGTGCTTGTTTACGGTTTCATCTTCTGTCTCAAACATCATTCTAGCAAGATCAAGATGCCCTAATATGGCATGGATATAATTATTGAAATCATGAGCGATACCGCCGGCAAGTTTCCCTATGGCCTCAAGACGTTGAGAATGCGCCAATTGTTCCCCGAGTTTGACCTTTTCTTTTGCCAGTTTGCTTTCTTCCGTGATGTCACGTGCCAAAAGTAGGAGCATTATTTCATTTTCAAAATTCAGGGCTGACAAAGTAACATTAAGGTTTCTGCGTGTTTTACTATTAGTGCCGATAAAGGCGTTGAAACGAATGATTTTAGCTTCTCCCTCAATACCAAAGGGATTCGAAGATTCAACTAATGCCTTGACTGGATTGCCCTGTTCATCCTTTAAAATATGGAGCAATTCCTGGGCAATGACTTCATTTATATCTTTGCAACCCATAGTTTCAACAGCCGCCAGGTTGGCATCTATAATATGACCTGAATCATCCAGAAGGAAAATTGCCTCGCTGGCATTTTCAACTACCATTCGATAGCGTCCCTCCCATTCAAGCAAGTCGCGTTCCAAAGCTTTGGCTTTGCCGTAGCCTCCGAAAAAAGCGAAGATAATATCCAGAGAACTGTGCTCCTCAAGATCAATGTTCTTTTCGATTTTATACATATAAACAGTAATTAAAAAAGCCAGCCATACTGATGCGATTGTTTTGATGAAAAATGAATTATTTATATGAACCCACCAGTAACTTTGGATATCGCCGGTAACCGCTAAATAAACAAAAGAATCGATAATACATGTGCAGGTTAACGCGCCGAGAATACAAACAAATAGATTACATTTGGCATTCCTTAAGCGCTGGAAGATAATTGCCAGAAGAAATAAATCAAGGATTTGAGCAAGAGTCGAGCCAGTTATTGAAGATCTGGCCGCATTTAGTAGATACTGTAGTGAATCAGCGGCAATACCATGGGAAATAGCAAAGCCCATCCAGTCGCATTGTAAGCGAGTCAGGGTGACCAGATAGAAAAACATTCCAAATGCAATAATTACACCTACAATCATTCTTTGCGCGGCAAGGGTTCCTTCAGTCAAATAAACTAGAAGCAGAGCCGCGAGATATGGTAGAAATAGAACTGTACTACCAACATTAAATTCTAAACCATAGGCTCCAACAGTTACTTTTAGGGCTGCCGCGCTGACAAACTGCATGAACAAAAAGAGCAAGCCGATCGCTATATAAAAGACACTGCTGCCAATAGTTTTACGTTGGCTGTGCAGCAGAGCTAAGCTAACAAAAATAAAAGTCATTTCAAGAAATGATAATGAAACAGCGTAGATGTTTTCCATTTATTCTCCTTGAAGATGATTAATCTTTATGCTTAGCATTTTTAAGTTGTTTTCTTACGAAAGCCGCACGGAAAATATCCCTGTCTTTGGAACTCAGTTCTTTTTCCGCAAATTTTTGCAAATGAGCCGGGTTTATTGTCAGGAATAACTTATTAACAGTATGCAAATCAATTGAATTAAACATCCCCATATCGACTCCGATACGAATATCAGAGAGAGAATTCAGAGCTTCTTCGCTCGATAAAGTGTAAGCGTGTCGCAAAATACCGTAAGAACGCCCTACATGATCGAGTAAAAAGTATTTCTTGTTTTTCAATAAATTTGAACGACATTTTTTTTCATGCATAACCAATTGTGTAATAATTGTGTTAAGGCGGTCAATAATTTGAACTTCAGATTCGCCCAGCGTGCTTTGGTTTGACACTTGGAATAAATTACCGCGATTGTCAGTGCCTTCTCCAAATATACCGCGGACAGCCATACTCAACTTGTTGACTCCTTGAATAGCCGCGTTGATTTTTCCTGAAAGTACCAGTCCGGGCAGATGCAACATCACTGATGCCCGCATACCGGTTCCGACATTGGTCGGGCATGAGGTTAAATGACCTAACTGTGAGTCATAGGCGTAGGGCAGGGTTTTTCCCAGCTCTGAATCAAGCTTGTCAATTTGTTCCCAGACTTTGAAAAGCTGTAATCCCGGACACAAAGCTTGGATACGCAGGTGGTCTTCCTCGTTGATCATTATCGCGCAAGATTCATCTTGTTTGACAAATAATGATGTATGATGTTCTTTTTTTGCGAATTCACTGCTGATCAAACGGCGTTCAAGCAAAATTTGACGTTCAAGAACAGAATAATCCGACATATGAAAATCCAAATAATCTTTGCCTATGACAGCTGATTTTTTAAGAGCCATTTCTGCGGCGGTTTGGATTTGCTCAAGTTGTCCAGGTGATGCGGAAGTAGGGAAGGGCAGTCCTTGAATATTGCGAGCTAGGCGAATGCGGGAACTGATCGCGATGTCTCCATCGGGACCGGAATCCAACAACCAGCTTACATCATGTTTCAATAATTTGTCTATTTTATTTTGCTGCATTTTTCTTTTTGGGTTTTGGTGAGTTAATTTTTTTCTTTAAATCATTTATCTTATCTCTAAGTTTTGCGGCTTTTTCATATTCTTCACGTTGAACAAGCTCATCAAGCTCTTTTTGTAAATTCATTAGTTTAAGCATAGAGTTTGAGGATTTGTTTGTGGCTTTACTGCCTGGAGTCTTGCCGACATGAAGTTTGCCGCGATGCATATTTTTTAAAGCGTTATCAATTACCTTGTGAAAAACCTTATAGCATTCAGCACAGCCGACTCTGCCTGTTCGACGTAAAGATGAAAGCACCCAGCCACAGTTACTACATTCTAAGTCAGGCATATCTTTTTTTTCTTCATCTGCGGTTTCATCTTCGGATAGAGAAGACAAACCGGGAATACCGCCTTGAGATTCAGAAATATTGTAGAGCATCTCTGCTAGATTAAAACCGCCAAAGTCAAATGCCGGATCATTCTGTGATTTTTGTACGGCACATTCACTGCACAAATGCATGGCTTTTTTATTGTTATTTACAATTTCTTGAATATGAATAGTCGCTTCATTTTGATTGCATACATTACATAGCATAAAAACACCTCAAACAGATAAACAATTGTATTACGATAGAGGTTTTTCCAGCAACCTCAATAATAATATAGCTTAAGCAAATACAAATAGCAAAAAAAAAGGAACGATTCTTTTAAATTGCTGGCTTAACAGGGCTCTTAATTGTGTATGTAGCCGTTTTAAGTGAAAAACTTGTTTGATTTTTATATTCATTTTGAAATTTTATTAAAAATTTTCTCGCGTTTAAGCAAATTCAGTAATACTGATATACCATTGCTCACTGCTTTGCAAGAGTATGTTGCGCCAGTTACATATTGCACCTCAGGATTATTTATGCCATTCCATTGCTTGAAAAAACTATTTTTATACATTTTTTCTATTAATTGGGGAGTTTCTATATTTTTACCTAGAATAACATTTTCGATTTTACCTTGACTGTTAAAAACGACAAATAATTCGACGCGGTTCTTATAACCGTGTTTAATAATGCCGCAATCAGCTGTACTAAATACATATTTTTTGCTATCTCCTTTTTGCAAAATAAGATGCGGTACTGGAGATTGTTTAAGCTCTTTTTCCCAGTCATTAACGTTTAAGCCTGATATTTGTGACAAGTCAAATTTAGCTAGCTGATAATTTGTTTTAGCTTGACTAGAAAAATAAATGAAAATCCCCACTACGACAGCCGCAGCAAGCGTAGTAGGAATAAGGTATTGTAACAGTTTATTTTTCATTAGAAAGAAGTTTTGCCGGAATTATTCAGCCCATTCCATAAACTTGGATTTCCTGTTTGTCCGAGATCGCTTGGTTTATCAGCATCATAACCGGCTTCTCGCATGCTCATGGATTTCACATGACCATCTCCAAAAGCGGCATTGAATTTGTTGTTGTGACGCGGATCAGCGGGAGTCTGGGTTCCAGATGTTCCCCAGCGGCCATTCAACAGTGTAGGCCCGTCAAGAGTATAAGAATGTGGACGGTTCTGAGATTTTTGATAATCACCGAAACTATCTCCAAGCATTATTGTGGAACTCTGTGCTTTGATTCTCGCACTATTCACGGGGAAAGTTCTGATAACGGAAACATCTTGTTCGAAAGGTCCGAAAGTCGACCAATTGTAACCATACGACCCTGTACGCAGGTAGTCTTCACGTTTTTCGCCACCAAATGCAGAGCTGTCCAGTTGAAATTCTGATTTGTTAGTTGCTGAACATTTCAATATATTGTTAGTAACCACATTTCCACTTCCAGCATCGCTTCCCGATGAAATATCTGTAACGGAACCATTAATGAATTCACTAATTAAAGTCTGCCACCTGCGACGGGCACCATTTTTTTCCCGAGCCGGAGGATAAATACTATTGTATGAGTCAATATACATATTTATCCCGAGACTGATCTGTTTTAAATTGTTCTTACACGATGCCTCGTGAGCAGCTCCTCTTGCTTTCGCTAAGGCAGGCAGTAACATTCCAGCAAGAATTGCTATAATTGCTATCACGACGAGTAATTCAATAAGTGTAAACGATTTACTTTTGACTTCTAACTTTCCTGCTTGTTTACTGTAATTCTTTTGGTACATGATGTACTCCTTTTTTTCGGCAAACTTATTATTGTTTTGCCAGTGTTAATTTGAAACTAATTAGGTTACCCTATTTATATATCATCAATGATGTTTTGTCAAGTAGCTTAGCTTATTTTTCGAAGAAATATATTTATTTTTTAAAGCGTCACTTTATTTTTATAATTTACTTTTAAAATCCTTGCTTGCATTTATATTAATATCTTAAACCCAATAAAAGGATATTATAATGATTACTGTTTTAGCCTCAATTTATGTCAAAGTCGGTGAAGTAGATAAATTTGTTAAGATTTTTAAAGCTAACGTTCCTGCTGTATGTGCGGAGGACGGATGCGTTTCTTATGTACCTATGGTAGATGTTGATTCAGAATTAGCTCCACAGGAACTTGATGAAAATATTGTTACTATTGTTGAACAATGGGAAAGTATTGAAGCTCTGAAAGCTCATCTGGTAGCTCCACACATGCTTAAATATAAAGATAATGTCAATGGTATTGTCGAAAAGGTTACTTTGAAAGTATTACAAAACGCTTAGTTTTCGTAGTGCACTCGGATATTTCCCCGCCAGCTAGTGTACTGAGTGGCGGTGTTATGATAATGTGAAGATTCTACGTCCTCTATTTTTAATGGGAGAATTTTCTTTTTGCGGGCTTCAGCAATCCATAAAGCTAATTTTCTGAGCTTCTCTCTAGCTTCAAAGGTAGATTCCGCTCCCGTGCCCATAGCATCAAATTTATGATAGGTCATATCAACTCTGAAGCCATCTTTGTAATCCGTAACATTGTAAGTTGAATTGCGTCCAAGTGCTTTTCCGTGTCTTTGACGGAAAGCATGGGGAGTCAGACAGCCGGACAGGCATAGTAGCAGTAAAGATAGAACAATAAGATTTTTCATGACATTCCTTAAGAATATTAGCGTTGAACTAGATCAGGAATGACTTCCTTCAGTTCTTTATCGACAACTTTTTTGTTCTTCGCAGGTTTTTTCTTTTCTTCCGGCGGTAGTTGTATTGGAGAGAATTTTTTAGTTCTCTTGACCAGTTTTTGTTTTGCTTCAACACGCTTTATTTCATTAATAACTCTCGCAATTGTTTCAGGAGCAAGATCCTTTATTCCAATTGTATTGAGCAGACGGTAATAAGCAACATAATAATTACTAATAGAAATTAAACGGTTTATGTAGGTCTCGGCAGTTTCCAGCTCAAGCCTGTCAAGTTCCAATTTGGATAAAGAACTTCCACTTTTATATGATTGACTGGCGAAGCGTAAATGCTTTCTATAAGCATCGTATGTACGATCGTCCAGTTCATAACGCTGTTTTACTTCTTCAATATTCGCGTGAGCAATACGGACTTGCGCCATGATACCGATTGAGAGAGCCAAAGTGCGCATTGAAATTTCATCCACTTCTGAGTGCGTAGCAGAATATTGAGCAATTCGCTGTGGTAAACGCAACAAGTTATAGGCCGCATGTACAGCGACTTGAGACCAGCTTTGGGTATAAAGGAATGAGTTATTTGAGTTGTTGAAATCAAGGAAAATCTTCGTCGTAGGAAGCATTGTCAAAATAGTTTTGCGAGCCTCATTGACAAGAACACTTGCTTCAAAATCTAATTGGTAAAGTTCAGGACGTTCTGTTAAGGCAAGTTTTTCCATCACATCAATTGAAGGCAAAGTAGCCAGATTAAGTTTTCTTAACCAGCGGGTATCAACTTTTATTCTTTCATCAGGGACATATCCCATTAAAGAACGTAACTCAATACATGAATCCTGATAATTCCGGCGGTATGACATTAGAGTTTTCTCGAGACGGATAAAACGTTTTCTTTCATCAAGAAGACGGAATGGAGAAACGGATTTGTCATTATTTAATTCAATGAAAACTTTTTCCAGATTACGGCACTTTAAAAGAAGTTTTCCAGCGGTTTGAATTGCATCTTGAGACGCAGCCACTTTAAAATAAGTTTTGACAACATCAAGAATTAAATTTTGAGCAGCACGCTTCTTTTGTTCGATAGCAATTAAACGACGGTCTTCAGCTTGTGCTGAATTAAGGAACGCCAGACCAAAGTCCAAAGTACTGATAGCCAGTTCGATTTTGATATTATTAACTGTATTATCTATACTTCTACTAGAGACCAGACTTGTTCTGCCAGTTTCAATACTTCTACTTTTTGCGCCAGGAGTACGGTTACGGGAATTTAACTGATTCGTGATATTTATTTCAGGAAGCATCCCGAGTACTTGAGCTGTAACTTTTTCACTGGCAATTTGTTCTTTAAGATCGTATACTTTGAGCGCGAGGTTATGTTTCAGCGCATCATTTATACATTCATTAAGAGTAAAGACCTTATT
>Ga0307987_1002326_pt1 | contig 9937 bp, 5 predicted proteins | sample EllFjometagen181_FD_203157 | JGI IMG/M metagenome (GOLD analysis project Ga0307987, IMG submission 203157) | Marine microbial communities from Ellis Fjord, Antarctic Ocean - #181 | ecosystem: Environmental > Aquatic > Marine > Unclassified | place: Southern Ocean | collected 2014-10-08 | reverse complement strand
GGTTTGGCGCGCCGGCGGCGGCGGCGCCAGACGGCGGGCGGGTCGACCAGAACGCCGCGGCGTCCGTCGAGGCGTTGGCGCCCTCAGCCCGGGCGAACCTGTTCCGGATGATGCGGGACGCCGCGCTCACGACGCGCGACTCGGACGCGTCCGAGTCCGCGTCGACGGAGGTTGCCCGGTCGGCCGCGCATCGCCATGCCGACCTTGCCGCGATGGCGCGCCTTGAGGGCGACTTTGCGCGCGCGGCCGCCGGCGAGGTGCGCGCCGGCGCGCCGGCGCACCAACCCGGGCGGCCGCAGCCGATTCTCGACCACACGACCGCCTGGATCGAGTTTGCGCGCGAGTCGGCCGCGTGGACGCCGGGAGTGCCCGGCGAGTCGGGCAGCACGGCCGCGGAAAACGTGGTCGCAATGGGCGACCTTGCCCGGTCAATCGCCGGCTCAATCGGAACGGCGTCGACGCCGGACGCGATGTTCCTGGGCGCGGCGTCGCGCAACCAGCTGTACGACGCCGCGGTTCACGGGATCCGCGGCGAGGTGCGCCTCGCCAACTACTCGGCACTGGCGCCGGACGCGACGTCCCGGACGGGCGCCGCGTCCGTTGACACGCGCACGGAGCACGCGCCCGGCGCGTCGTCAACCCGCACGATGGACTCAACCAAGGGCCCAGAATTTGTCGGCGGCGCGGCGGGCGCGCTCGAAATGACGGCCGCGCCGCGCGTGTCGGCCGCGATCAGCGACGACCCCGGCGCGGACACCGGCGGCCTTCGCGGCCCCCGTCGAGGGCCGCGAAGCGCCGGCTTCGACGGCGGCCAGGAGCACCCCGGCGGGGAGCATCTGGTCGGCGAGTAGCGGCGAGTAGCGGCGAGCAGCGGCGACAATCCGGACGGCGGACTTTTTGGCCCGCAACGGTTAATACATACCAATGCGCGGACGTCTTCCGCCCGCGGTGCCGTGCCTGGTGGCCGCAGTGCTGTGCGTGCTGATCGTGCTCGCGTTCCTGACATCCGCGCGCGATTACACAGACAGATGTCCGCTCCGCCCTGCACGTGCATTTGCCGCAGCCTGCCGCACGCACAACCGGTCATTCGACACTTGGCGCGCGAACATTGATGAACTCATTGGGCTCGCCCTGGACGCCGAAGACTTTGGCAAAAACGGGAGGTGCGGTGCGGGGCCGTCGGCCGCCGCGGCCGACGCGCTCGTCGGCGGAAAACGGATCCGTCCCGTCATCCTTTGCGAACTTGTGCTGGGATACGAAAAAGGGCGAAACATTCCCGCCGATCCCGCCGAGGCCGCTCTTGCATTGGAGTACATTCATACCGCAAGTCTCATCATCGATGACCTGCCGACATTCGACGCAGACGAGACGCGCAGGGGGCGGCCCACAACACACGCGCTCCACGGAGTCCGAATGTCCCACATGGCGTCGGTCGTTCTTATCGCCGCAGCGATACGAGGAATGCCCCGTCAGTTCAGGGATGGAGCGACACTCCGTCGGGCGTCAAATGAGCTATCCGATGCGATAGCCCAATCGGCCGAGGGTCAAATATATGACTCAATCCACGATTCGATGACCAATGAACACGATCGTCCACCGGTGGGCAACTCGACGACCGACCCCCACGCGATCCTTGAGACGCGCAAGACGGCCCCCCTATTCGAATTGGCGTTCGTTCTCGCCGCGCTAACCGCACGGCGAACGGGCGCGGAGATTAAGAGCGCGCGTCTCGCGGGACGGGACTTTGGCGAGGCGTTCCAGCTCGCCGACGACATCGGCGACATGGCAACCGACGCGAGAAAAAAAACAGACCTGGGGGTTGCCAAAAATTACGCGAACGCCCATGGTGTCACCGCCGCGGAGAATGCAATAACAGTCCGACTGGCACGGGTGCGCACATTTCTGACGTCGCGAGGGATGTGGTCGGCATGTTGGGACGAAATTGTCAACCGGGTTTGGGGAATGACAACGCCGCACCAGCGGAACTAACCAGGGCGGACAAATTTTGTCCGCCCGGATGAATGACGCCCAACGACACAGAAATGACACAAATGTCACAAAAAATCACGGCCGGCACATTTTTCCAAACATTATACTGAGTTTCTTCAGCCACGATGAGCGACGAAATGTTGATCGCGTTGTGCGTGATGTTGGTCCTGTTCATCGTCTACTACTACTGGCAGACCCGACCCAAGGTCTACCTCGTCGACAAGAAGGTTCCCGGCAGCCACGTGTACAATTTCACGCCCGCGGACGGCGAGAAGATGGCGCCGCTGCTTGGCGCGACCGTCGCGACCCTGGCCCAGGTGACCCAGGCCCAGGCGAACGGCGCCGAGTGGTGCCACAACGGATTTGTGGCCGACGGCGACCGCGTGTTCCCCATGCAGAAAGGGAAGGCCGGGTGTGGCCACACCGGCATCAACATCAACAGCGGCACCAAGGGTGGCATTACGCTGTGCGGCCCGCTCCCCGCGTGGATGACGCAGGGCCGGATCAAGAGTATCCTCGTTAAGAACGGCCTGATGGTTGAGACGGACGAGCTCGTCTTCTATGGCGGCGTGCGTATCTCGTACGAGAAAGGTGTCAAGGCGATCGCGGATGTCAAGAGAGATCTGGACGTGGCTGCGACCAAGATTCCGGTCTAGTCGGTGATATCGGCCGCGGCTCGCCGTCCGCTGACACCGCGACTTTTTCCATAAATCTCTTCATAATCATGAACATCCACCAAACGTCGGAACGGCATATTTTGTCCACGGTGTGTTTTGTCCATCGGCGTGAACACGCCGACCGTCGGCCAAATGTTAAGCCGTCATCGCAATCCACACGCCCGGTCTGGCCCGACGAAGACCCGCATTACCCAGACATACCGAGAGATCCAAGAAATGTGCGCCGACGTCGCGGCAACGAAACGCGCCGATCCACGATCACTGTTACCGACACACCGGACCACAACCATCGACGGATTTCACCGCCGTTCAAGGCGCACGCCAGAAGAAACCATCAACCAAGGCGTTTGCGTTCACGGACAAACGCCTCGATTGTCAAGCCCAAACTGAGGAGCCACCGCGCCGCAACCCTCACCCGGTTCCGCGGCCCAAAAAGAGACCACGCATGTTCAAAAACGATTCCCAGCGCTCGGTTAAATGCCCGTCCACGCAACCGTCATGTTAGTCTTTTTTGGCCCAACATACACAGGCCGCGCGATGTCAAAGCCGTCGCTGCTCATCCCCGGGAACCTCACCACACCGCGCGGCTTCCGCGGTGTCCCCGTCGATTACATCACCGAGTGGGTCCGCGCCCGCCTCCCCGAGTTCGGCCGCGGCCATGCCGACCCGGGCCCCAGCGGCCTGGCCGACCGAGTGCTGATCGTGCAAGCGCTGACCGGCTCCGGAAAGTCGACCGCGCTTCCGGCGGCAGTGTTCCGCCTGCTGCGCGGCGACCTCACGCCGCCGCGCCTCACCTACACCGGACCGACGGTGCTGTGCACGCAGCCCCGAGTGCTAACCGCAATATTCCTCGCCCACGACCTCGACAAGGCCGACTACATGCCCGACATGATTCTCGGCAAGACGGTGGGTCACCACACCGGCTCGTTCGTCGAGCGGCCGCCGCGGGGCCTGGTGTTCGCGACCGCCGGCCTGCTGCTCGCCCAGCTCCGCGGCCTCGACGACGCAACAATCATGGCGGCCTACCGGATCATCATCGTGGACGAGGCGCACGAGCGGTCAACGGACACCGACACCCTGATCGCGCTGCTCAAGGCATTTCTTCAGCGAAACGTGGGGGATGCCCGGCGCCCGCTGGTGATCCTGGCGTCCGCAACCATCGACGTGGTCCGAACTGCCCGGTTCTTCGGCCTCGGCCGCGCCAACACCGTTGAAGTGCGCGGCCGCGCCTTTCCCGTCCGCGACCACTTCCCCGTGATAAGCGTTCGGTCGTTCATTCCCGCGGGCGCCGAGCTCATCATCCGGCTTCACCAGGAAAACGACGACCCACCCGAATCGGGCGACATCATGATGTTCGTGCCGGGACGGCCCGAAGGGGTGATCATCAAGGCGATCGTCGACAAACGTTTCGCGTCATTTCGCGACGAAGGAACGCTCCGGGGGTTTCCCGCGACGATTATCATCACGGGCGCCGACATCAAGTCCGAGGCCGTGGAGCGAACCATGATCGAGATGCCCCCGGGAACGCTCGAGGTGGGGGGGCGGCAGGTCACCCGCCGCATAATCATCGCCACGAATGTTGCCGAGACGGGCCTCACCATCGAGTCACTAAAGTACGTGGTCGACTCGGGCTGGAACCGCCAGCCCGAAACATATCCGCCGTTCGGCCTGTGGGGGGTGGTCGACCACCCCATCGCCCAGAGTCGAATTCACCAACGCAAGGGCAGGGCCGGCCGAAAGTTTCCGGGCGAGTTCTATCCGCTGTACACCCGGGCAAACTTTGGAATGCTCCCGGTGATGCAACTACCCGACATCGTGCTCGCCGACTCGACCGCGGTCGTCCTCGAGATGTTTGTCACACAGTGTCGAAACAAAGCGGCGGAGGTGAAACGTCACCACGCCCCCTCGGACGCCGTCCTGGCGAAGCGTCTGGCGTTTCGCATCCGGGACGTCGACATGCTGGACACGCCGCCCGCGCTCCAGATCCTGGCCGCGATCGAACGTCTGCTCGTCTACGGGTTCATCTCGTCGGCAAGTCCCTTGGGCGACGCGTCGGGCACCGACGGTGCCAAGATTGTGGGATGGGGGCCGACGCCCGCGGGAATCGTTGCCGCCCGGTTCAGCCGGGAAAACTACCGGGCCGCCCGGCTGCTCATGTCGGCGCTCGCGTGGGGCGTGAGTATCTCCGACGCCGCAATTGCCGCCGCGTGCCTGAACGTTCCGCGATCCCGGCGGTGGATCATGGGGCGGCCGCCCCGTCCGGAGGCGTACTGCGCGGCAATGCCCAAGTGTCTGGAAGACAAGGCGTCGCCCGCTCAGGCACTGTGGCGGCTGCGGACAATCACGCAGTGTGATTTCGTCGAAGTGATCGTTCTCGCCAACGGTTTCATCAAGATTCTCATGGGCCGGGGACCGTCCGCGGCGGAGGCCTGGTGCGCCGATGTGGGCGTCGACTATTCGAAGATGGCCGAGCTCCTCGACCGCCGAAACGCGATTCTCGACGAGATGGCCGAAGCCGGAATGGTTCCGCCCAGGCTGGACGCCGGCGTCGATCCGCCAAGCCTCGTCGACGCCACCCATTTCGTTGACCTCATTGACCGGGTCCGCGGCCTTAAGCGTTGCCTGGTCGACACGCTGGGCCTGGTCGTGCTGGAGCTTCAGCCGGGCGCCCGCCCCGGCCCGCCCGGAACGCCCTACTACTCGACGCGCCAGGGGGTCGAGATCGACCCCCCATATATGTTCGCCGCCCGGGCCGCGGCGGAGCTCGACGCCCTGGGTATCCGCGACTGGCCGCGGCCGACCCGGATCATCGCGGACGACCTCCAGATGAAGGCAGTCAAGGGGAACCGAAAGACGCGCGCGCAACTCGTCTACACCGTGAAGGCGGCAAACGTCACGGCGGTTGACGGATGGGTGGGGCTTGACCCCGCCTTCTACGCCCCCGCGGACGGCAAAAAAAAATAGAACCGCTGCGCAACATTTTTTTTATATATAATGGATCACAGTCAGCACATACCATATCTGCTGGTGACGCTCCTCGTGTTTGTCATCGTCGTGTCCCTCATCGCGCAGCTGATTTTTAATGAGCGAAGTCATCGGGACAACCGGCCGATGCCTGGAGTACAGGCACATATGTGATGAATTTGACGACGTCGGAGGGTTGGCCGTGACGCGTCTGGATGATCAGGCGCTGGCCACCCTGTTCCCGTCAAAGGTGGCCGATGCGCTGATCGCGATGCGTCGGCCTCACCTTGCCAGCATCACAGACATCAGCGCATCCGCGGCGAGCAGCGATTCCGCGGATGCCACCGGGAGTCCCGGTGGCAGCACGACCGCTGACGCGCCGGCTGACGCGCCGGCTGACGCACCGGCTGACGCACCGGCTGACGCGCCGGCTGACGCGCCGGCTGACGCACCGGCTGACGCGCCGGCGTCCTCGACGAGCTGATCGATCAGCTCGTCGAGGCATGATATTTTTGGGACGTCCGGCGTGGGGTGGACATTATCCGCCATCTCGACGAACAGATGGTCGTCAAGAGCCGTATCGTCAAAATCAATGTTCGGCTCCCGGTTCATGGCGCCAGCAGCAGCGCCAGCAGCGCCAGCAGCGCCAGCAGCGCCAGCAGCGCCAGCAGCGCCAGCAGCGCCAGCAGCGCCAGCAGCGCCAGCAGCGCCAGCAGCAGCGCCAGCAGCGCCAGCAGCGCCAGCAGCAGCACCAGCAAACACAGGATCCACCGCCCCCGGCGGCTCCCACCACCGCTCGCAGTCAACAACGAACGGACACTTCGAGACGGACCGCTGAGCGACGCGCGGAACGAGAAACCGCTCGCCCTCCATAGTTTGAGTGCCTCCAATCGGCAGCATACGACACCCCGCGATCGACGGCCGCCCGTGGTCGTCCGTCTGCATATACTTCACGAGCACCGACTCGTGAAGAAGGTTCCGCGCATCATCGACAACCACCTGAGTTCCGGGACTGACCATCCGCTTGACCCAGTCGGCGTACTGCTCGGCGATCCGGTCGAAGGGAATGGGTGGCGACACGACCCCCGGCGGCGTCAAAACGATAAGCTCGGAAATGAACCGGTTGAGCCGGTCCTGCTTGTTGCGATATATCTCGGTCTCGGTCTCAATCGTGGGACACGGCACGCGCTTAAGGTCCCCCCCAAACTCGCGCTGAAGCCGTTCATAGAAGTACACGCAGATTGAAAGCAACGCCCGGTGACATTCGGGCATGTTCACATACTGCTTGATGAATCGCCCGTCCTCCTTCAGCTCACGCGGATTGGCCGGATCGGGGGCCGCACAGAACTTGACCTTGGACCGGTAGCAGTACAGCCGCCGCCAGGTCCCGTGGTCAGTCGTGTCAACCTGAACCTCAAAGTTGCTCGCAACGATGAGCGTCGCCACCGCCTTGAACGTCTCCTGGCACCCCCGCAGCTCCCGCGACGTGACGTCGCCGGTGGCAACCAGCGCCTTGACGCGTCCGGAGTTGATCACCGCGTGAGGGTTCGACTCCTCAAAGTATCCGCCGCGCCGCCCCTTGATCCGCATGAACGCGCTGTTTGGCTTCTCGGCGTCCTCGTCGCGGCCCGTCAGCAGCTGAAGCTTAAGCGTTGAGCCCAGCGACTCGCCCAGCATTCCGTTCCACATGCGCAGCCGCACCGACTTGCCGTTGTTTCCCGAGCCGGTGTCAATCAGCATCGCCTGCTTGATATCGCCCGACAGGCCGGTGGCGAGATGAAACAGGTACCACGTTCGGGCGTCCCGCTCGGGAATCGTGTCCCTGAACATTTTCAGCACCAGTTTTACCCAAGGATCGCCGGCATCAAACGCCACAAACGGCGTCTTGGTAAACCGGGACACCGGATGTTCATGGAAGTGGTCGATCAGGGTGCAGGTACCCCCCAGGCGAAGAATGCCGTTTCCGACGCCGAGCAAGTGGGGGTCGTCATCGAGCGACGAGGCGAAGTCGAAGCGACGAAACCGCGCCACCGCCTCATGAATAACGCCATTCTTGAATGTGTTGTTGTGCACCGCCCGGCACGACGAGGCGAACGCCTTCCGAATGGTTCCCAGCGCTTTCACCTGCTCGGGTGCGGCACCCGGCCGCTGAACCCTTTTCAGAATCTCCTGCGACACCTCCTGACATGCGTCCCCCAGTTCGTCGCTAATGTAGTTGCGCAGGTCATGCGGATCGTCAATGACCCTCCACTTCCACACCTCCCCCCGCTCCATGTGCTGCCCCGGAATGACAAACTGGTACCAGTGCATCTTGGTAAGGCCGGTGCTGGGGTCAAACCCCCGGTCAGTGCAGAACCGCGAACCCAGCATGCTGTGCAACACCTTCGCGAGCATGTTGTGTTCAAGGCGCCCCCCGAACTTGAACGCATAATAGGTGAGCAACTGGAGATAGGCGTGCCTCTCCACCTCCCGAAATCGCGTCTCGTCGCACGTTCGGGCCCAGTGGATGAGCGACCGCTCGGTGAGCCGCCCCGCATTCTCGCCCGCCGCGGGCGCGCCGCGCCCCTCAGCCATGCTGTCGGCGCGCCGCGCCCGCCGCGCCCGCTCCCACAGGTCATCGACCGCCTCTTCACCACCCTCAAGCCATTTCGTGGGACACTTTTGGGAGAACCACACGGCCAGAGGGCGGTAGGCGTCGCTCGTGTTGGCCAGCGCAAACATCACCTTCATCCACTTCTCGCGGTCGGTGTAATAGTCGGGCGTGAGGAGGTCAAGTATCTGGTGAAGATACCGGGCATGCGGGTCGCCAAGCGTGAGTTCGTCGAGCTGATGCTCGACGAACACCAGCTGCTGCTCGTCGAGCAGGTTGTTCTGCGTTCGGGCGCCGTAGTCCCGAACGGTCGCGGCGAGGTCCGAACGGACATCATACGCGTTCTTCGCGACGAGCGGCTTCGGGTCGCGGCCGTCAACGGCCGCCTCGTAGACGGCCTCATGAATGAGGCTCAGCTCGTGGACAAGGTTGCGTCCCGCGAGCGCGGCGGGGTCAAGCCGGCACACGAACGGTCTCATCTCGTCCGGCTCAATGGTCACCTCAAAGGCCGGCCCAAACGTGTACGGAATTCCGGTGCGCTTGCAGCATCCCAGAAACAGGACCGGCACCGAGGCCGAGTTCATGTCGAGGGCGGTCTCGGGCGTCAACACACCCATGCTTCTCAGCGCCGCATGGGCGGCGTCGTCCGCGGCGACCTCCCGCAGCAAATACTTCTTAAAGTTCCGCGTGATCTGGATTCCGGGGATCAGGCAGTGAAACCCGTACTTGTACCGGGGCGCATCGTCAGTGCTCTTCGGATGCGGCGTTGCCCGCGTCTTCACCGTGAAGAACACCTGCGTCTGGATGCAGGGGCGCCGCCCGCCGCGCGGCAGAATGTCCAGGGTTCTCGCCAGGTGCGTCGCGAGAACACCGGCAATGCGGAAGGCCACACGCTCGTTGAGCGCCGCATCCGGGTCCTCGACGATACAGTCATAGTCAAGCATAATTCCGCACTTGGGTGTCTCGGGTGTTCCCTGACGCTCGGACCAGTTGGACGGCACCCCGACGACGCGGAGGCTATCGAGGGCGCCGCACAGTTTTGTCACGTCCCGGGGTCCCATTTCGTATGTCCGGCACTTCCCCTGGTCAATGATGGTCGTCCGGGGGCAATTCTTGGGCGTGATGAGGCGCGCGCTCCCCACGACAAACTCGGCGAGCTCCCGCATTCCGGGCACGGTGCGTTCGTCAAGCGCGCGTTCACACTCGCGCGTCACGACGCGCGCAACGTCGTGAGGGGACGGCAGCGCGGGGGGCGGCAGCGCGACACACGTCGATTCATCGACGCAGCGGGTCGACATCGCGCACTCTGACGGGCTTCTTCGGAGATTTCCGTAAATCTCCGGGGCCGTCGGTATTGGGCGCCGGGATATTTTTCCAATTGGAAAAATCGGAATACATCTGACAACAGATCAATAAGAATGAACAGCAGATCAATAAGAATGAACACTAAAAAACGATCACCGATCTTGGACATGGTAAGGTTGGTCGTCATCGAACCTATCAAACATGGTCAGTTCCGGCGTGTTCGATGGATTCGACGATGTCCTCGATCCCGCATGACCCAAATATACCGGGCTCAATTTCGGCGCACTTGTTGGTGCACCTAACCCCCCGAAACACGATTTTGAGATTGTTCTCGTCGTCAACATCAAATGACAGCACGAACTCTCGATCGTTCACAACCAACAGTGCGGGGAGAAACGGTATGTCCCCTGAG
>Ga0307987_1002323_pt1 | contig 9949 bp, 5 predicted proteins | sample EllFjometagen181_FD_203157 | JGI IMG/M metagenome (GOLD analysis project Ga0307987, IMG submission 203157) | Marine microbial communities from Ellis Fjord, Antarctic Ocean - #181 | ecosystem: Environmental > Aquatic > Marine > Unclassified | place: Southern Ocean | collected 2014-10-08 | reverse complement strand
GAAGATGATATGAAAAAGAATACTAATGAAACAATAAATACAAATGACCCAGAATACAACACCATTGATTTAGAGAAGCCCGAGCCCCAACAAGTATCACATATTCCGACAAGTGGAAATAATATACCTGATGACGATACTGGCAATGCGCAAGACAATACAGGTGAAGAAAAAAAACAAACGATTACGTTTAGATTTTATGACTCAAATAATAAACTAACTCTCGATCAAAAGGATCTTCAATCAAGCGAACTTTTTGAATGCAGTCTTTTTTATGACAATGGGGAGAAAAAAAGTTGCAAGATCTTCAAGCTTATTGATGAACCTGGCTATGGGATGGAAATCGACGAAAAGATGATCGGCCAGATTTCAGTCGAAAAAATACATATAGACGATCCAGAATCAAAATTTAATCAAAAAACATATGCTGCCATTCATCTGGTGGTGAATTCTAAAAAAAGTTCTGAATTGTTTTGGTTGAAGCCATTGAAGATTACATCCGAAATGATTAAGCCAGGAGAAGGCCTATATTGCTTCAATTTAGATATTAACAGTATAAATTCAGAGCTTATCTCTTTATTAAAACAAAGCATATCAAGAAATGAAAATGAGAATATAAAGGGCAACTTCAGCGTCAAACTAACACAAAGAACTATTGAAGTATCAATGAATTGTTTGAGTTTAGATTATGACAAGAATGTTATAAATTTAAAATTGTCTGATGTCAACATCGATATGGTTGAGAAGGAGATGGAAGATATTCAATCTAATTTACAAGATATAGATGACGAAATTAAAAAAATTAAGAAAATTAAAAATAAGGTTGGAGATAATAAGGATACCCCTCAACAATTTTTGGATACTCATCAAAGCTTCTCCGATATATTCAATAAGTATAGCGGCTTAGATGACCCTAACGATTTTACATTAATGGATCTTTTTAGCAAGGTTGAAAAAAATGTTCAAAAAGAACGTGATCGTATCTCCCAGGAAAATAATTTTTTTGATTTAATAAAAAAGGGGCATATAAATTTTCAAGAACCTTATCCTTTTGAGACGTTTAAACTTTTTTACGAAAATGAAATACCGGCACCTTGTTTATTTAGCCTATAGGAAAAAAGCATAATGATTATTGCTGAAACATTAAAACTTATTAAGGAAATGCTGGCGAATAATGGAAAAATAGAAAGCCATAATCCTGTTATGCTTGCTCAGACGTATGCTGATTACTACCAGGTTGTTAACAAAAGACTAAAAAAATGTTTGAATTATATTCAAAATGGGTTGACACCTCAAGCCCTTGATGAAGCTCAGAATGAACCGGTTCTTATTGATTTATGCAAAGAACTAACGCTAACTGAAGAGATCGGATGGCGCAAATTATGCCTGGAAAACAAATGGCAAATCCCCGAAGCCTTAGATATTAACGCATTGAATCATTTAGAAAAAGCTTCAACTCTGGAAGTTTTTTCTAAACCTTTGCTAAAAAAATTGCGTAGAGCCAATAATAAAGGGAATTTTCAAGAGTGCGTCTGGATATTGAGAGAACTTGTTCAAAAAGATCCTGAAAATTCCGAATGGAAACCGGATCTCATAGAGTTTGAAAAATTTCATATGCGCCAACTACGGAAAAAATTTGAAAAATTGCGAGAAGAGAAAAAATTCAATAAAATTGCAAATCTTTTCATTGAGCTTCAAAAGCAATGGATCATTCCCATGGACGATGCTCTTTTTGAGGATATACATCTATTTCTGAAAAAAAAACAAAAAGAAAAAATATCCAATCAGGAACAAACACTCATCCCCAAAATTAAAACTGCGTACCAGGAAAAGGATTATAACGGTCTTGAAAAATTAATAAAGGATTATGAAAAGCTTAAAAAAAATAAACAGTTTCAATCTGACAAAACATTAAGGCCAATTTATGAAACGGCCTTAAAATGGTTCAACCAAAAAGAAAAAGAAAAAAATAAAAAAAATATATATGCAGAAAAATTAAATCGGTTAAATACTAAAATAGCTGAAAGGTCTCACGATGGGATTAAATCCTTATGGGAAGAACTCCTAAGTTATAATTATCCAATGCCCGAAAATTTGGAATCCCAGGTTCAGGAAAGTATAAATAAAGCAACTTCGGAAAAAATCAAAAACGAAAAAAAGAAAAGGATTAGAAATCTTTTACTATTTATTTTTGTTGTCACAGGCCTGTTAATATTTCTGACTGGAAAGTACTACAACAAAATCGAACATCATAAATTAGCATATCTTGAACAAGCGTTTGCAGCTCAAGATCTTGAACAAGTCTACGCCCTTTTAACTGAAATGGAGACACAAGATAGTATTTTTAGTAATTTTTTTAGAAAAACCGAAATGAATAAACAACGGGCCAGAGCGAATGAGCTTAAAAAATCACTGGATCAAAAACAAGCAACATTTATAGCTATAATGGCTCGTCTTGAGGAGTTACAAAAAAAAGAGTTCAAAGAACAGCCTGCAATCATTGAACGTTTATTAAAAGATGCCATGGTCAATGCAGTTACCAGCGATGAGGTAGGTCGCCTGACAGTTGTCCGAAATACATGGGAAGAAAAACAAATGGGCGACAAGTCAATGGCTAAAAATCAATTGGACAATATTCTGCGATTACTGGCAGAAGAATTTGAATATATTGATACACACTCGACCTCTGACTTGGCAAAGGATCATGGGCGTATTCAAAAAATTGAAACAATAATTGCACAGGGGATGAAAGTTCAGAATGCCTCTGTTGAAATGAAAAACAGGTTAACAAAATTCAATACTCACCTTGAATCAATCAAATCCCTTTTGGTGGCAAGAAAAAATGAAATAGTTAAAATTCAAAAGGCTGACAGCTTAGAGGGCTATTTAAAAGAGCTTAAAATCTTTTCAACCGCATTTCCCAATGATGCGATCAGTCAAGGAATTGAACCGGTTAATGCCATGGAGCCTTTTTACCATTATTTATTGGCCAATCCAATGACTGAAAATCCAAATAATTTATTCTGGTATCCCACAGCAAAAGATATCCGCAATTCCGAGCATAATATTACTATCCATAAACGTAAAGTTGCGGAAAATATAAAAAGAATGGAACGTACTGAAAGATTTGTTGATTTATGGGAATGCATTGTGAGCAGGCCCAATCGGAAAGCCGAAAAATGGTATTTTAGTGGAGAACCTTCTAAAGAATATGTAAATGGTATCAAATGCTATACAGGCATTGCATATATTCTTTCGCCAAAGGACAGTCAACCTGAATTTGAGGCAAACAGTGTCATAATAGCTCATGTGCAGGGACTAAAAAGAATGCCTCATTGCTTTTTTATAGAGCAAATGATGAGCAAAATAAGTAATAATATCAGTGTGGAAAACATTATACAGCAAATGCCTGTGCTTTATCATCAGAACTTTTCCCCGATACTGAAACTTCATCTCATGAATTTTCTCATCAAAGAGATGTTTACTCTGGTGGGGCGTGAAAATGCATTGGCTTTTACTGATATAGCTGATGATTTGAAGCAATATTCAAGCGGGGTTCACTGGGTGTGTTCAACCAATACAAAATATAAAATAGAAGCCAAAAAAGCAGATTCAATTCTTAATGCAAATTTTGCACAATCGAAAGTACTTAATAATTATCTATCACAACGCGAAATACAAAAAATTTGTTTAAAGCGTTCTGTCAAATGGGTGGGTGTCGTTGACTTGGAAGATACCCGTATTTTGCATTTAAAAATTGGTAAAGCGCCCAATGAAATATGGGTTGTCCGAGATTTCGGTTCTCCCCAACTTTTTGTGTCAGAAGAACAAGTAAAGGGAAAAAAGTTAAAACACTTGGACCATAAGGGCTATTTGCCTGGGGAACCTTTATTTGCTCCCTATGACAACAATACCACCAGAGATATATTAAGCTCAATATCTACTGACTTATCATTATCAGGTAATTTTAATATTCAATGGCCTTCATGTTGGCCAGTTAACCTTAGACATCTTTAATCGCACTGTTTTCAAAAATTTTACAATTTAAAAGGGAAATCCAATGGAGAGCTCACAAAATAATGGACTCATAAAAATTCTTAATTGGGAAAAAATGGATATCGAAGAAAAGATAGGAATGAGTGGAGGAAAATATACCGACACCAATCTCACCTTTACCTTTTTCCTGGCTATTGTATTTGCTTTAATTTTCTACATCATACAATTTTCACTGCAGAATTTTGCCCTAACACAGATTTTCCTTGAAAGAGGCCTTATCCCTTACATTATCGTATTTTTTTCATTTTGGTCTTTGTCAATTTTATTAATCAAGTGGCGCAAATTGTTGTTACAGCAACGAGCACTTTATTTAATGGTAGTTCCCCAAACACCAAACTTTGAACTTACAAAGGATAGAGCCAGAGACATTTTATCACGTATGTATGCGCTTGTGGATGATCCGAAAAAATTTGTTTTGCTGAATCGAATTGAACGTGCCCTTGCTAACTTGAAAAATATTGGAATGATTGCGGATGTGTCAGAAGTGCTCCGTGCACAAGCCCAGAATGATGAAGATCATATGGAATCAAGTTATGGGATAATTAAAGGGTTTGTATGGGGCATTCCAGTGTTAGGATTTATTGGAACTGTCTTGGGGCTCTCCCAGGCAATTGGCAACTTCGGAAGCGCTCTTTCAAATAATGGTGAAATTGAACAATTAAAGACGTCTCTCCAAACAGTTACCTCAGGCCTATCCATTGCATTTGATACCACGTTAATCGCTTTGGTGGCCGCTTTGGGCATTCAATTGACCATAACTGCTCTAAAGAAAAAAGAAGAGGTTTTTTTAGACGACTGCAATGATTATTGCCATGCAAACATCATCAGTAAATTACGTCTTTCAGCTCTTGAGGACACCCATGATAATTATTTTAGCGAATAAAATAAATGAGTAGAAAACGCGCAAACAATGGAATTTCTATTTCCCTCTTTTCGTTTCAAGACATAATAACATGTCTGTCTGGTATAATGATTCTTCTGGTCTTGATGCTTTGTGTGGATATTGTATCACAAAAGATTTTGAATGCACAGGGCGATGCGTCTCATCCCCCCCCTGCCGCTATTCCTTCACCAGATGAGGAAGCGACGATTAATAGTGGATCTGAAACGAGCGAAGGAGAAAAATTTACCGATCCTGTGAAAGTGGCCAAAGAAAAAATAGAGTCGGAATACAGAAAAAGAAAAATGATTTCTGACATTGATATATTGGAAGGGCAAATTAAGAAACTCCATGGGGAGGTAACTCAGATTGAACAAGATCTATTATCCAAGCACACCAGGGAACAGGAATTGGGAAGCCAGTTGATCGATCTTAGGAAAACATGGAAGGTTCTTTCAATGGATAAAAGCATCTCTTTTATTCCGGAAAAAGGCTCTAATCTGAGCGCTATATTGGTAGAGTGTTCCAGGGACTCAATCAGAGCGGGAAGGTATTCTGACAATAAGCCCCCACAAATTTTTTCAACTAATAAAAATGGAGTTGGTAAATTTATACGGTCTCTTAAAAAGTTCAACAAACATCATTATTTTGTTCTATTTGTAATAAAACCTTCTGGTATTGATTATACGATGAACCTTATTCATAAGGTCCAATTGATGGGATTTGATGTGGGGTATGATGCCATGGTGGAAGAACAATATATATCCTTTGAAGGGGCAAAATAACGTGAGAAAGTATAGACAAGATGATTTAACCAGTTTTGAACTGCTTCTCGACACTATGTGCAATACATTTGGCGGAATAGTTTTCATCGCTCTGCTGTTGACAATTTTATCACAAGCCATAGGGAATAGTAACACTGAAAATACGCCTGTCGAACCCAGGCCTGAGCCAGAAATAAATACCAGTCAATCAGAGATTCAAGGCTTGAGGGATCAATCTAATGAATTAACAACACTTCGCAACGACCTTGAAGCACGTCTTAATAATAGTCTTATGGATATTGCTTTGACTAAAGATAAAATAGAACGACAGGGAAGTGAGTTGGAAAGATTAACAGAGGCTGTTGATCATGAAAAAAAAATGCGGGAAAGGCCTCTTCGTCTACCTCGGCTCCATGCAATTTCTAAAGTGCCTGTTTTTTTAGCAATTCAACATGGTAAATTCTACGCCATTAATGATGTTTCGACCAGTTACAATAGACATCGTGTCTATGACCGATCAGACATCGGTGTAAGGGAATCAGGAGGTGACACCGCCATAGACACGTTACCTGGCAGGGGGCAAGTTATTAAAGAAGGGGCTGAAAAATTTGGAAAATTAAAACAGGCTATCACTAACATCAATCCCCAAAATGAATTTGTTTCTTTTGCTGTGGACAGAAACTCTTTTGCGGAATTTATTTATGTTAAGAATCTTTTCATCCAGCAGGGATTTGATTACCACTGGGTGGTTCAAGAAGGCACAATTCACATAACTAAGACGTCTGGAACGCTTAAAGCATTATAAATTATGCATTGCTTCTCATGTCAAATACGGCTTCAAAAGCACCAGCGCCGTGCGAGTGGGAAGATAAAGACTCAAAGAATGCCCCTCAACTGCACCCGGACCCTCCGATGGTAAGGTAAAATGCACTTGTCCCCGGGCCAGGCGATCCTGTCCCCCAAAGATTTTTTCATCGGTATCCAGGAGCATGCCATACCTGCCAGAAGGCACCGAAATAAGGTAATCTGTATATGACAAACTGCCATGGAAATTAAAAACGAATAAAAGCCCCCCCCGGAAAAAGGCGATGATCTTATTGTCTTCATGGAGATGACATAAATCTGCCCGACCATCACCGGGAATATTAAACGATTTTAATTCATTGATCATGGCCCGGTCAAAGTCTGCCAGGCGGGAAAAATAAAGATCAGGATTGTCCCGCAAGGACCATTGCCGCCGGGCATAATGATAGGACCATTGGTTGTGTGCCCCGGGGAAATCAATCCACTCCGGGTGTCCAAACTCATTGCCCATGAAATTAAGATACCCGTCCCCGGCCGTTACCAAGGTTATCAACCGGATCATCTTATGCAGGGCCAGGGCTCGAAATGTTTTAATATCCGGATCCGTTCCCCCCATGTCATGGTAAATATTCTCCCCCATGAGGCGCATGAATAATGTTTGATCCCCCACCAGAGCCTGGTCATGGGACTCGGCGTAACTGATACTTTTTTCGTCCTCCCGGCGGGAGTTGAGTTCATACCACAAAGCCTCCAAAGGCCATTCTTCGTCTTGAAATTCCTTTAACAGGCGAATCCAGTAATCGGGAACCCCCATGGCAAATCGATAATCAAAGCCCGTGCCACCCAGGGACTGGGGAGCTGCAATGCCCGGATACCCACTCACCTCTTCTGCAATGGTGATAGCCCCGGGGGAAATGTCATGGATGATCTGATTGGCAAGGAAAAGATATCCCAGGGCCGCTTCATCCACCTCCCCTTCCCGGTAATAATCGGCATAACTTGTGAATGCCTGGCCAATGCCATGGTCCACATACAACATGGAAGTCACCCCATCAAAACGGAATCCATCCATTTTAAATTCTTCCAGCCAATAGCGGCAATTGGACAATAAAAATCCAATCACCTGCTTTTTATTATAATCAAAGCATCGGGAATCCCACAGTTTATGCGTGCCCCGCTCTCCCTGGTGAAAAAATTGATGGGGGGTACCGTCAAAGCAGCCTAAACCCTCCACCTCGTTTTTCACGGCATGGGAATGAACCAGATCCATGATCACGCGAATACCCATGCCATGGGCTGCATCCACCAGACTTTTCAGTTCTTCAGGGGTACCGAACCGGGAAGAGGGGGCAAAAAAATTAGAGACATGATACCCAAAGGAGCCGTAATAGGGATGCTCCTGGATGGCCATGAGTTGAAGGGTATTGTAACCCGCACTTGCCACCCGGGGTAAGATATGGTTTTGAAATTCCTGATAGGTACCCACCCTGCCCTCTTCCTGGGCCATGCCCACATGGGCTTCATAGATGAGCAGGAGATCATTGGATGGTGCAAACGCTTTGTTTTTCCAGATATATTGGACTTGCGGATGCCAGACCTGGGCATTAAAAATTAAGGTTTGGGAATCCTGAACCACCCGAACTGCAGCCGTGGGAATACGATCTCCCTCCCCTCCCGGCCACAAGACCAGGAGCCGGTAATGCTGGCCATGGCAGAAGGTATTCAGATCAAACCCGCCTTCCCAGATGCCCCCATTTCCCCTGGAGGTCAGACGGAACCGTTCATCCTGTTTCCAGCCGGTCATATCACCAATGATATACACTGCTGTTGCATGGGGGGCCCACTCCCTGAAGCACCAGTTTTCACCTGTGCAGTGCAATCCAAAAACCATGTGGTAATCGGCCACATCATACAGGGAGCAACTGCCCTGGTCCGTGACCCATTGTTCCATGGCCCGGGCCCGGGCGAGGCGGTTCTGGATCACCTTTTTATGGGCAATAAGACCGGGGTCGTTAAAAATACCGGGATCAGACAATGAAGGGCCTGTGAAGCATTTTTTCATAAAGCTCAATATATTTTGTGGCACATGCCGTGTGATTAAATTCAAGAACGCCCTGGGTCATCACCCGGGAGATCTGCTTTTCTTTGACATCAGGAGGAAGCTGGTAAAAGGCCATGGCCTGATCCACGGCCCAGGCAAGTCCCTGGCTGTCGTGGACCCCGAAAACAAATCCATTGCCTTGGTCATTGTCCGGATCAATATGGCGGATCGTATCGTGAAGTCCCCCGGTATCAAACACAATGGGTAGGGTTCCATAAATACACCCGGTCATCTGGGGAAGCCCACAGGGTTCAAAGGTGGAGGGCATGAACAAAAAATCAGCTGCTGCAAAGACCTGGTGGGAGAGCACCTCGGTGAAATCATTCACAGAGATCCGGCGGTGAAGACCATGAAAATCCATGATGTCTAAAAAATTCTTTTGAAAAGGCCCATTGGCCACAAACACCACCTGGAGCTTGGCGTCCCAGTATTTAGAAACAATTTCAAAAAGAATATCGGCCAGGAGCTGACACCCCTTTTGCACAGGATCAAGGCGAGAGGGCCAGAAGAACATGGGGGCATTGTCGTCCATCTCCAACCCCAGTATGTCCTGGAGGTGACGCTTGTTTTCCAGTTTTTTACACCGGTGATTTTTAGGTCCGTAATTATACACCACCATCTCATCAATGGCGGGATTAAACTCCGGGTCCGGGGCGTTAAGAACCCCGTCTGCACAACCGGCATGCCATTTATTGGAAAGCTCCTGCTGGAGACAGGGTTCCACAAAGGGGTGGCGGTTATTGATTATTTCACTGAGAAATGTGGGGCTCACCGTATTGACATAATGGGCTGCAAACACACCGGATGTGAGAAAATCCACGGGATTATTTCCCCGGCTCTCTTCATAACACTCGGGCGTTTTCTTATAATAGAGATGGTGCCAGAAAGCCGCCGCATCAATGCCCCGGTCCTCTATTTTGTCCAGGGGAGCGGTCACGGTGTGGATGTTGTGGATGGTGAACAGACAGGGAATGCCCAGTTGCCGGGCCATGGCGGGTATCAGGCCGGTCATCCAGTCATTGCAGTGGATGATATCGGGATTCACCCGGGGGATAATATTGTTCATCACCTCCCGCTGGAAGGCCAGGGAGACCTTGAGGTTGGTTTCATAGTATCCAGAGTAGACATGGGTGAGATAATAAAATACCCGGTCCTCGGCCAGGTGGATTCTCTCATCTTCTATGCGGTCCTTGATGCGTTTTAACTCTTTATTAAACAGGCTGGGCAGGTATCCTTCAAACAGAGATCGATAATCGGGCAGGGCCACATGCACATCCCCCCCCAGATCAAACAGCGAGCTGATCAAGGCAGCAGACACATCGGCAAGTCCCCCCGCTTTGGCAC
>Ga0307987_1002321_pt1 | contig 9959 bp, 5 predicted proteins | sample EllFjometagen181_FD_203157 | JGI IMG/M metagenome (GOLD analysis project Ga0307987, IMG submission 203157) | Marine microbial communities from Ellis Fjord, Antarctic Ocean - #181 | ecosystem: Environmental > Aquatic > Marine > Unclassified | place: Southern Ocean | collected 2014-10-08 | reverse complement strand
GAATGGATCTGGACGATCAACGGGGCCGGACACAACGTCCTCGAAATCGAGCCGGGCCGATGGGGAAGCCCCGCCAGCTCGTTGGCCGAACTGATCCGCTCCGGACACCCGGACGAGGACGGCAACCCGAGGATCAACGTCCCCGACGCCGATCGACGCCGCGCTTACCTGTGGATGGATCTCAACGTTCCGTATTACGGCACGTCGTCGTCGAATCATAAAACTCGACTCGGCAGCCGACGAATGTATCCGCCGGAACTCGATCCGGCGCTTGCTGAAATTACGGGAAGACGTTGTGCGTCGTGTCATGAGGAAGGCATCCCTCGCGCCTACTACACGCGCATGCTTGAGCCGGAGAACAACAGCTTTATGCTGGCACCGCTGGCCGAATCGGCGGGCGGAACCCAAGCGTGCGGCGAGGCCGTCTTCGCGTCGAAGGACGATCCCGACTACCAACGGCTGATCAACGTCTTCGAACCGATCCAGCAGTTGCTAGAGGAACGCCCCCGTGCCGATATGCCGGGCTTCATCGTCCTAGAAGAGTGTGAAGACGACGACATCATGCTCGACGCGTCGCGCTAACAAAGGCGAGCGAGGGGGCGTGAGCTCCCCGATTTCGATCGCACCCTTACCCGCACCCTCGTTCCCAAGCTCCAGCTTGTGAACGAGGGTGCGTTTTTTTCAAGTCGCGGGATTGATGTAAAAAGTCAAAAAGGAAACGAGTGGAATACTTGCGCCGAAATCGTGGCACTGCTTGCTCGCAAGCAAGCAGTGCCACGCGAAGTACTTGTCAAGAAACAGATTTCCAATACGTGTTACTCAACGAAGAGCCGCGACCTGTGGTCGCCGGAGGAACGTCTATAGTACAACGGGTGCCCGCCTGCACAGCAGGCGGCTCTTGAAAAGCTACAAAACTATTAGGAATCAATTTATTGACAAGTCCTAAACCATCAGACACTGTGCAAAACATTCACAATGTCTGATCAGTCTGATCAGATCCCATTTCGCCATATCCCGGTTTTTTCATCAGCCCAGGGCGAAGCTCCTCCCAAAAACTTGCAATACGGGTCTTCCAACGCTTATCCTAGACATGTTGCGAACTCCCGCCCCTGCATTTCTTATCAGGAGACTTCTGCCATGTCGATCGCTTTGCCTCTCGCGCGTCGCACCTTTCGCGTCGTGCTAATTGCATCCGTTCTCGTTGTTTTATGCACGCCCGTTTTGAGGGCCCAAGATTCTGGCGTCACGACGATTCGTCTCACCGAAGACGTCTTGGTCGAAGACACGATGCGGCTCGGCGTCAATCTCGGCGGCGACGCCTACTACTCGGGGGCCGCGTTGGTCAAGCTCCGGACGCGCGAGAACTTCGAGGGAACGATGTACCGACGCTGCGATTACGGACCGGGCGTCGATGAGACGGGCGTCGCAACCTGGTTCTCCCCGCGCGAGCCTTGGCGAGAACTGATCATCGGCGGGCGTTACACGATCCTGTCCGGTCCCTCGAAGGGGATGACCGGAATCGTTCAAGCGATCGAGACGCGAGAGTTCATGCATGAGGGGCGCATGAAGCCGTTCGACCATTACGTGCTCGACAAGCCGCTGGAACTGTCGGAAGAGAACGTTCGCGTCGGTATTATGCTCGAACGCGATCGGACCAGCGACGGCAACCTCGGCGGGGGCGACGGCTATTGGTCCGGTCCCGCGAACACGATCGAGATCGGCGACACGGCGGACGGCTCGTTTGGCGTCGCCGCACTGCGTATGAACGGATCGAATGAGAAGGCCCATCATCGATTCTCGACCCATTACCAACGCTACGGCGAGACGAACGGTGTTTGGACGGTCCGGTTCCGAGCAAAGCGTGCCGCCGGCTCGCCCCTGTTGACCGTTCAGCCTGATCGCTACGCGCCTCGCGAGCCCATCGCCCAATCGGCGTTAAGGGACCAGTGGACCCAACATGAACTCACGTTCACTATCGATCAAGTCCCTGAACCGAGCGGAGCGAACGACAATCCGCACCTTTTATTTCTCTTCGAAACGGAAGGCGGCGACGCCCTGATCGACGATGTCGAAATTCAACTTGCAGGGGACGAAAACCCGACCGCGTTCCGGGACGACGTCGTCGAGATGCTCAAGCGATACAATCCCGGCGCGATCCGAAAGTTGCAGATGGGCGGATCAACGCTCGACAACACGCTGCGCGGCCCGATGCAATCGTTCGCCTACGCCAGTCAGCCGGGCGCACAAATCGGGCCCAACTCAGGGGCCTCGCGCGATCCGTACGGGCTGCACGAGATGTACGAACTCTGCGAGCATGTCGGCTCGGATCCCTGGTACACTCTGCCCGGCACATTGACGCAGGAAGAGATATCGAACTTTCTCGAATATTTGGGCGCGCCCGCCGATGTTGGGTACGGTCGAGTCCGTGCGGAACTCGGGCATCCTCAGCCTTGGACGGAAGTGTTCGGCCAAATCCACGTCGAGCTGGGCAACGAAGCTTGGAACAACGCCGGGCCGTATCAGTGCGGCGGATTCAACGGGCCGGACTACTGGGCCGACATCTTCGCTCTCGGAAAGGCGTCGCCCCATTATCGACCGAACATCCTTTTCCACGCGGCGGGGCAAGGCGCTCACTCAAGTTTGAACCAAGGCATCATGGAAGATTGTCCGACGGCCGATCGTTTTTCCGTCGCTCCGTATATCATCCAAGGCTTCGACGCCGACGAGTACGACGAATATCTCGACACGCCGGAAAAATTCTTCCGCTGGGCGTTCGCCTGGCCGGTCCAGCGCTCTCGCGATCCGAACGGGGCGATGTTCCTGAACGATCAGTACGCCCAAGCGGCGGGCGTCGAACTCTCAATCTACGAGATGAATCATCATACGACGCACGGCGACGGGCCGCTCGAACCGAGGAACGATCTGGTTACGTCGATCGGCGGCGGATTGAACGTCGCGAACAATATGCTGCTCATGCTCAAGGAGCACAATCTGAGAACGCAATGTCTCTTCTCGCTAGTCCAGCACGGCTATAACGCACAAGGCGTCGGCGAAGTCCGGCTCTGGGGGACTGCGCTCTGCATGCGTGAAGGACACGAGCGTTATCGACCGACGTTCCTCGCCTGTGCGACGGCCAACCGCGTCTTGGGCGGTGATCTGATCGAAACCGTTCACGAAGGCGCAAATCCGACCTTCTCGGCGACCGGAATTTTCAACAAGTATCGCGGCGTGGAGACGTCCGAAGAACTGCCGGTCCTCTGGAGTTATGCGTTCAAAGACGGAACGCGTCGCGGATTGATTCTGTTGAATTTGGACGTTGCAAACTCACAACCCGTGCGACTCGCGCTCGATGCGACGCCTAGCGACACGACGCCCGCCGTCGCGTTCACGCTTTCCGCCGACGAGATCACGGCGAACAACGAGTACGAGTCGGGCGATCCGCAAGTCGAAGTCCGCCAGACATCGCTTCAAGGATTCCGAGACGGCTACGGCCTGACGCTTCCACCGCATTCGATGATCGCGATTTCATGGGAAGTTGAATAGGGGCTCATAGAGTACGCTTCTAAGGAGAAAATGATGCATCGCGCTTTATTCGTCTTACTGACATTCGCAATTTTGTGTTTCACAGTCAACACGACTCCGATTACGTTAGCGCAAGAGCCGCATCCTGTGGATGCGGATGTTCATCCCGTCGTCGTCCCCTCTCCAGGCGTGTTTCCGATCGGATGCTTTCCTGGGCCGTTGCCTGAGTTCAATACGGTCGAACATTGGGAGCGCGTGCGCGACGCGAATTTCACGCTCTCGTGTCCGATCCATCGATCGACGGACGAGGATCAGGCGTTGATGCTGGATTACTGCGAATCGCTGGGATTGATGTCGGTCGTCAACGCGAAGATCATTCCGGCGGACGCGACGGCCCCGCTTCCCGAGGATTGGGAAACGGAAGCGGCCAGGGTTGTCAAAACGTTCGGCCAACATCCGGCGTTGTTCGGGTATATGCTCAGAGACGAACCGAACGTCGTGCAGTTTCCGAAGCTGGCGATTGTCGCCGATGAGTTTCGGCGTCTGGATCCGACGCGTCCCTCCTGTTTCAATCTGTTCCCGACCTACGCGACGGAAGAACAACTGGGAACCGCGACGTACGAGGAGCACGTCGATCGCTTCATGAGCACGGTCCGGCCGCCGTTCTTATCGTACGATCATTATCCGCTCAAGACGGACGGAACCGATACGACCGACTTCTATCTCAACCTGGAACTGATCCGCGACGCAGCGCTGCGTTACGATACGCCGGCCTGGAACATTTTGCTTTCAACCTCGTGGCCCTATTTTCGCACGCCCTCGGAAGGCGAAATGCGTTGGCAGGCCTATTCATCGTTGGCGTACGGCGTCAAAGGATTCTTCTACTTCACCTACTGGTCGACGAAAGACGACGTCGTCGCAATCGTTGATTCGGAAGGCGAACCCGGCCCGCTCTATCCGGTCGTTCAGCGATTGAACGGCGAAATTCTCGGGCTAGGGACGCGGCTCCTCACGCTTGAGTCGACCGGCGTCTATCATGCGGGCGAGACGATCCCCGAGGGCACACGACGCTTACCGGGAAACGCTCCGTTGATAATCGAAAACTCGCCGCAACTGGTTGTCGGATTTTTCGAAAGCAAGCAGGGCGAGACGTACGTCATGCTCGCGAACAGGGATCATGACGAGTCGCTCCGATGGACAGCACAATTCACGCCCGACGTGACCGGACTCCAACGCGTCAGTAAACAGAATGGCGACCTGATTCCGATCCCGTTAGGGCCGAACCGGCATCTCTCTCGTACACTCCCGCCCGGCGGCGGAACGCTGTTTTTGATGGAGCGATAAGTCGGTTTCGACCGTTTTGGGAATACCGTCAAGCGGTGCCTTCGCATCCGAATTTCCAACACCGCAAATTCGAGGCCCCGCGCAAGAATCGCTCGAAAATCTTCCATGGCCCAAGGATCGGTCCTGACACGAATTGCCGACCTCGCTATACTAAGGACTGAGTGTTTACCTAAACTACCAGGTGCGGTTGCGATGGCGTGTTTCTTAACACGTCCTGCGACCGACGACTGACGAAAGATAGAATGGGCATCGAAGCGTGGATCACATCCGGGGTCGTTTTCCTGATCTTCGGGTCATTGATCTTGAACCTTGCGCCGGCCGATCTCTTATTCCTGGGCGGTGTCGCTTTTGTGGCCGTCTGTGGGATCATCACGCCTGATGAAGCGTTCGAAGGATTCTCGAATCCCGGCGTGCTGACCGTCGGCGTACTGTTCGTCATCGCGGCCGCGATGCGCGAGACGGGCATCCTCGATCTCGTCGGACCGCGCGTGCTCGGTCGAGCAAAAAACGAACGCAGCGCCCTACGCCGCCTCGCCGTGACGGTCATCCCCATGTCGGCCTTTTTGAACAATACGCCGATCGTCGCCATGTTCGCACCGATGGTCGTCGATTGGTGTCGACGCAATCGCGTTTCGCCGTCGAAGATCTTGATCCCGCTTTCGTTCCTCGCGATCCTCGGCGGCACGTGTACCCTGATCGGAACGTCGACGAACATCATCATCAACAACGAAATGCTCAAACCTGAGCACGGGCTTGAGGGCTTGCACCTGTTCTCGCTGGCGAAGATCGGGATCCCCTACGCGATCGTCGGATTCTTCTACCTGTACTTTCTCGGTCCGAAACTCCTGCCTGAGCGGAAGGAATTGCTCGAACAGTTGAAGGAGACGCGGCGCGAGTATATGGCCGAAATGTTGGTCAAGCCGGGCTGTCGACTCATCGGGCAAACGATCGAAAAGGCCGGGCTTAGACACCTCGAAACGTTGTTCCTGATGGAAATCGTACGCGGCGAAAAGATCATCGAACGCGTCTCTCCGGACGAACGGATCCGCGAGAACGACCGACTCGTCTTCACCGGCGTGCTGAGCGGGATTATCGAGTTGGAACGGATTCCTCAACTCGTGCCGGCCGCGAATTCGTCGTACGACGTCTCGCCCGGCTCGTCGTTCGAACGTCGCTTGTGCGAGGCGGTCATCTCTGGCAGTTCACCGCTGATCGGACAGACGATCCGGGACGCAAACTTCCGGGGCGTGTTCGACGCGGCTGTCGTCGCAGTACACCGAGGCGGCGAACGAATCAAACAGAAGGTCGGCGACATTGAGATCCGATCCGGCGACACGCTTCTGCTTCAGGTCGGGCCGCACTTTTTCCGCGCGCATCATAACGATCCGGCGTTTTATCTGATCAGCACCGTCGATGAGTGGCGCCCTCTGCGGAGAAGCAAGACCTGGGTCGCCCTGGGCCTGTTCGTCGCTCTCTTAATCATGATGACGGCGTTCTCGCATATCATTCCGATCGCGGTCGCGGCGACGTTCATCGCTGTACTCATGGTCGGGTTCGGGTGCATATCGGCCGGCGTCGCGCGGCGCAGCGTCGAGTATCAAATATTGGTCACGATCGCCTCGGCGTTTGGGATCGGGGCCGCCCTTAAGAACTCAGGCGTTCTTGACATCATCACGGACGGGCTCTTCGCCGTCACCCAATACGGGGGACCGCTCGCAGCGATGGCCGTGCTCTACTTGTTAGGTTCGTTCCTCGCGTCGATCATTACGAACAACGTGTCGGCGATCCTGCTGTTTGACCTCTGCATCAAAATGGCGGAACGTTTTGACGTCAGCCCGATGCCGTTCCTGATCGCCTTGATCTTGGCCGCGTCGGCCAGTTTCTCGACGCCGATCGGGTACCAGACGAACATGATCGTCTATGGTCCCGGCGGATACAAGTACTCCGACTTCTTCAAGATCGGAATGCCGTTGACGCTGCTTCTTTGGGTCGTCGCCCTCATCTTCGTCCCGATTTTCTGGCCGTTTTAACGGAAGTTATGCGTTCGCACGTTTACGCTTGTCGTTTTTGTTCGTTGTACCGGCTTCAGCCGGAATGGAACAACGTTAGGTATGTCGAAGACCGGCTGAAGCCGGTACAACGAACAGAGACTAATCCCAATCGACATCTTTTCCGTCGTTGATGATTGCCATGAATTGAAGCTCTTCGCCCGTCATGTTTTCATCCTGAAGGAGACGGACCGAGCCGTCGGCGAAGCAAACGTTGACTCCGCCGTATTCATCATCGAAGAATTTCATGCGGCGGCGACTTATGTGATCGCCGCTGATCGACATGCCCGATTCCGAATTGACGCCTCTCGCGAGATCTTCGAGCGTCATGTCGATCGGCTCGATCCAGGCCGGACGACTTTCTCCCCAGACCTCGACGATCATGAGTGTCTCGCCTTTTTTGTCCGTGATATCGGAGAGCGTTCGCACAGTCCCATCCGTCGGGCAGACCGTGTTCGGTCCTGTGATCATGACGTAGTTCGTCAGCGGGATCTGATGCCCGTTAATTTCCTTGAACTCGCGAGGATCTGCGGGACACCAATATCCGTACGGCATTGTTTCGGCGACCGTCAGATTGTGTTCACTGTCCCAAGGCTCGTCGAATCGGAACTTGTCGAATTGTTCCTGTTCTTCGATTAACGGAAGGATACGGACTCGCCAACTCCAATCGGTGGGCTCGGATGCGACGACGTTTTCATCCGCAACTTCCGGTTCATCTTCATCGTTGTCGTCTGGAACTTCGGGAACAATCGACCCTGAAGGGGGAGGTAGGGTGCCGTGCTCGTCATGATAAACATGAAACCCCAACGCCAACTGTTTCAAGTTGTGTGAACATTGCCTGCGGCGTGCGACGCTTCCAGGGTCATCCAGATCGGGTATCAACAACATAACGAGTATGACGAGAATCCCCAGGACGACGAGGAGTTCGATTTTCGTCATGCCCCGATAGGCGTTGTAATTCCGTTTCATGATTCGCCTCGTTTGTCGTTTCACTTAAAACTTGTCAAGAAACAAATGTCCAGTATGCGTTATTCAATTAAGAGCCGCAACCTGTGGTCGCTAGTGTATGTCCGTCGTTTATTGACGTCTCTACTAACATCCGCCCGCACAGCAGGCGGCTCCTCGTTGGACGTGCAGTCCTGTAGGACAGGTTTTGGCTACAATAGCAGCTAATTCCAATCGTCGATTTTTCCATCATCGATGAGCCCGAAACGGCGAAGATCAATTTCGATTTCCTCAGAAAAGAAATGGACCGAGCCATCGCAAAATCCGACGTTGGCCCCGCCCGGGTGTCGGCTTCCGATCGACATGCCCGACTCGGCGTTGATCCCCCGTGCGAGATCTTCGAGTGTGATGTCGACCGGTTCCGTCCACGCGGGACGGTTCTCGCCGAACACTTCGACGATCATGATCGTTTGGTCGGTCCCGTCCTTCACATCATCGAGAGTCAGCGGGTTTTCGCCGGGCGAGCCGATCGTGCCCGGCCCGGTGATCATGACGTAGTTGGTCAACGGAATGGGATGCCCGTTGATCATTTTGACGTCGTTTGGCGTCGAGTTCCTATCGCTGGGACACTGTAAACCGCACGGCAGGTTTTCAGCGAGTGTCAGGTTGTGTTCGCTGTCCCAAGGCTCGTTGAAGTTGAACGCGTCGTACAGACTTTGCCCTTCGTTGAACGGCAGGATCCGCACCCGCCAGCTCCACTCGCTCGCATCAGGCGCGTAGACTTCAGGATCATTAACTGGTTTCGTGCCAATCGGCCCCGAGGCGGGCGGCAACGCCTGATACGTATCATGGTAGCTGTGAATGGCGAGCAAAAGCTGCTTGATGTTGTTCGTGCATTGCATCCTTTGTGCGGCGGGGCGGGCCGTTTCGACAGCGGGCAACATCAGAAAGACAAAGATAAGGAGCAAGAGCGCGCACCCGCAATTACGAAGCCCTTTCGATTTCTTAGGAGGATTCGGGAGCGTTTCACCGCATACGGGGCAGGAGTGAACGTCCTTGGCATTGGCGACGTCGATCACTGTCACGTGATCGCACTTGGGACAGGTGATTTCAATCGACATGTTTTTCTCCTCGTATTCGCTCTCGTCGACAAAAAGGGAGACAGGCACGTTGGAGCTTCGCTCCACTTGAGCCAGTCCCCTTTTTCTCTTCGTTTAATAATCCATAAACTCGGGCGGGCCGTCGTCGTAGCAGCCCAGCTTGCGGAATTCGTCGCCTTCGATCATTTCGGGAACCGGTTGGCACATCCCGTCGCATGTGGCGACGCTGATCATCATAAAATGATTGCTTCCGACGCACATCCCGCTCGCGTTCGCGCCGCGGGCCAGTTCGTCAATCGTGATGTCGATCGGTTCGGTCCAAGCCGGGCGGTTTGCACCTTTCACTTCGACGATCATCGCCGTGCAATGGGCACCGTCTTTTTTCGCGATCAGCTCCAGACTGACACTCTCGCCATCGATCGAGCCGACCGTACTCGGGCCTGTCACCATGACATAGTTCGTCAGCGGGATCTGATGCCCGTTGATTTCCTTGAAGCCCGGCTCGTCGGACGGACATTGGAAAATGCTCACGACGTTCTCCGCGACCGTCAGGTTATGCTCGCTGTCCCAGGGCTCGTCGAAGTTGAACTGATCGTACAAGTCCGACCGTTCGATGTGGGGCAGGATCCGCACGCGCCAACTCCAGTCGTTCTGTTGCGGCGTTTCGCCTTCTTCCGTTTCTTCCGCTTCTTGTTCTACAATCGGTCCGGCGGCGGGCGGAAACTCTCCGTGCTCGCTTTCATACACCAAAACCGCTAGCGCCAAATTCTTCTCATTATTGAAACATTCGACCATCTCGCTGCTGCCGCGAGCGGCGAACATGCCAGCTATGCCGAGCATGAGAATCAGTCCGCCGCAGAAGAGCACGCCGACGACGAGAATGACAACGATGATCACGGTCGTGTTCGATCTTTTTTTCGGACGCATGTCCAGCCCGTAAGAGGAGTTCATGGGCGGAGGGCTGGACGACAAGGGTGAAGGAGCAGCCGGGGTCGCGGCA
>Ga0307987_1002320_pt1 | contig 9960 bp, 15 predicted proteins | sample EllFjometagen181_FD_203157 | JGI IMG/M metagenome (GOLD analysis project Ga0307987, IMG submission 203157) | Marine microbial communities from Ellis Fjord, Antarctic Ocean - #181 | ecosystem: Environmental > Aquatic > Marine > Unclassified | place: Southern Ocean | collected 2014-10-08 | reverse complement strand
GAAGTAATCAAACAGGTGATTGAGCGTGGTTATACAGTCCTTGTAGTCAGCAGGGTATAATTTTCGATACCACCCTTAAGATTGACCAGATTAGTAAAATTGTATCTGTTTTGGAGTAGTTTGATGACATGCACGGAACGAATGCCATGTTGACACACCACGATCAATTCCGTTGTAGTAGGGATTTGATCCAGGGATAATTCAATTTGCTGAACGGATATGTTAATGACATCTTGATGATCAACTTTTGGCATTTCCCAGGATTCTCTGACATCCAGTATTTTCAATGCTTCATCGCCAAGACGAGGAATCAGTTCCTCCAACGATATTTCATTTAATTTATTAAAATGATTCATATCCCGATATCTGTTTCATGATTTTTAAAAGCTTCAACTGCAGGTGTGTCCCGACTATGAGATGGGTGAGTTTAGATGACTCGAATCACCAAACCCACCCACACAGTATTTGCTATAGCTGGCAGGTCATGTCCTGACCGCAACACATGGGTGATTTAATCTTACCATGATCGTTGGGGCAGCGTGAGACCTGAACAGTATTGCCGTTATCAAGCTTGATATTATCGTTCACCAGTGGAGCATCACATTTTGCACAAGTTGCATTGACACCCATTCCACATACGGAACATTCATAAGTAGCCATTTAATTTCTCCCTTTTTTCATTTAAAAAACTTTTGTCTGCCCTCATTGAGAGCATCTGGTGCAAACTAGAGTGGGCGAAAGCTTATTCAAGACATAATCCATCATGTATTATATTTTTGTCGACCATTTTATAGGGTTGATCATTTTGAGGGAGAAATCTGCTCCAGGACTTCTGTTACAAACACTTTTAATCCATCTACCTGTCCCCTGGCTTTCATGCGTCCCATGGCCAGGGTAAAAACGGAAGCATTAGGGCCGATGACTTCAGAAACGACACTCTCATCAGATTCACTATCAATATCAGGCAGCTGGAGATCCTGTAGAGCAACGCCATCCATAACTGGATCTTGCACTTCAATATCGATAATATCCTGATCCTCAGACCCAAAAATAATGGCTTTACGATTCCCGCCATAATCAGAACCATCTGCCCGGTCATGGGCCTCACCCACTCTGTGAAGGACCCATTTAAAAAAGGGTGGACCAATGATTTGATTCATCACGATGACAGCAATAATCATTGTCGCAAAGGATGGTCCCCATACTGGAAATTCTACGGCAACTTCTTTTGCCAGTCCCAATCCTACTCCGGCTTGTGTTATGTAAGCCATCCAACTCATTTTGTTATGTTTAACAGGATCACCAGCGATCGTACCCCCGACAAATGATCCAATAAATATCCCAACCAGTCGAATAAGAAATAGGATCAAAGCTATAGGCCAAACTGTGATCATGACATCTAGAGCCAGAGAAGCCCCAGTCAGGGTGAAAAAGACAACATAAATGGGTGGGGAGACATCATGGAGGACCTTGGCAAACTCAGACCTGTATCGACTAAAATTTGTGACAAAAAAGCCACCGATCAAACTAATAAGCAGCGGTTCCAAAAATATTTCTACGGGGAGTACATGTGAATGGCTCAAATCTCTAACCACTGCAGCTAATGCAAAGACAGTATAGCCAAGCAGCAAGATGAGACCTGCTTTAAACTCACTTCTAACGCGAAGGCTGAGAATGTGCTGTAACAATTTCCCAACAGTGATTCCCACTACCAATGAAATAAGTAATTCTGCAAATAGCATGAGCACAAATTTTAAATCTAGCCCCAGATCTGACAGAACCGCAAAGGTCCCGCCACTATGAGTTCAAATTCAAGGACCCCCAACACTAATGCAAAATCTGGTACTCAATATATCTTAAAGAAGACTTTACTTATCTTTTTACCAGCCTTCCTTTTAGTTTTCATAGTCACACTCTCAACACTCTCCAGCTTTAATACAAATCAAAGGCTGGCCTTCCAGGAGAGAGAAAATTACACAACGGATATTCAAGCCAATCAATTGGGAAATGATCTTTGGAATAATATTGTTATCAGCATCCTGGATCGCTGCAAAATTTAACCTGGATCGCAATACCAACGCCAAAACACTGCGTTCAAATGCAGATAAGTACCGTCGAATTGCTGTATTTGAACGTCGTACACAGTTGGAAAATGGCAAGAAACGAGGGCGAGGCTTAGGATTGGCGATTGTGAAAAGAATTGCCACCGCACATGATGGTTCCGCATGGGTTGAACCAAACGCTCCCCAGGGAAATAGATTCTGTCTCCGCATTCCCAGCTAACCAATTTTATTTATGGATCAGGTTATACTAATTAGTGTCTGTCCATAATGCCATTATTTAATAAAATTACGCTAAACCGTTAAAACGGTTATATCTTAGTTAAGTTGCTAATAACCCACGACTTAAGTCGGGGGTTACTGATACAGTTATCAGCCAATAAACCGTTTCAACGGTTTTTAGATTGAGTTTAAAGACAGACCTAATTACAGTTCAAAAGTGCCCATAACTTACCCACCCCTAGCCCCTCCAAGAGGACTTGGTTCGACTGCGGCTCACCCATAAAAAGTCATTGATGGACAACATGAAAGTGGTATTAAATATTTGGCGTTTTGACTAGAGTTTGAACAAATGTACAAATGCCGAAAAGACCTCTGCATTAAGGCGTAAGCCCATGTCAAACTTCATAAGGGTCAGGGCATCATAAAGTGTGAGCGATGGTTTGTATAAGCGTCTTGAGGTCATCGCATCAAACACATCAGCTACTGCACAAATACGGCTATATATGTGAATTTCATTACCCTGTAAACCATGGGGATATCCGGAGCCATCATCTCTTTCATGATGCTGGGACAAGATAATTTTACTCTCTACCGTCAGTAGACCAGCCTCTTCAAGGATAATATATCCGTCCATAGGATGTTGCTCAATAATGCTGCGTTCACGCTCATTAAATTTGCCTGTTGAGTAAAGTAAATCACTGGGGACATTTGTCATTCCCAGATCATGTAAAAAGTAAGCTGCGCTCAGCTCCTTCATATCGTGGGGCGTCGACTCCCCAAAGAGTTTCTTCGTGAGCAAGATTGACATGACCCCCACATTAATTGAATGTGTATATGTATAATGATCTCTCGAGGTGATGTGGAACAGTTGTGTGGCCGTTTCCTGATCTGCGAGAAGTAAGTCTACAATTTCTGAAACCCCTTCTTTAAACTGGATGATCTTTCCAGCAGTTGGGTCTTTAAGGATGTGATCCATTACGTGGAGACAAACTTCATAAAGATGACTGGCTTTTCGTTTTGGAGCGACTGAGGCATCCGTTAAAAACTCACCAAAGCCACTGGGCATGAGAGGAGGACCCAAATCAATTTCAGATATTTTCTTCGGGACGTCCTTTTTTACGTAATTTGGTTTTGGAGTCGTTTCTGGACGAACGCTGCTTTTTTGCGGATCAACAGTGACAACTCTCAACCCACTTTTAACAATCTTTACAAGTTGCTCATCATTCTTGATCAAAAAATTATTGCGAATAAATGCGTGTTTTGTCCAATTTCCAGGCAATTGGACATACATACCGATCTTTAAATCTCTAACATTTACCTTCTTTGGTCGGTCAATAGGTCGCATGGGCAAATTTTAAATCAGATCAACCCGATGCGCAAAGCCTATATTTTAAAAAAATGGCAATTGATGCCCTTGTTTGGTACGAGACCAAAACTTTCCTTTCGGGCTTACTATTAATCTCTTTCCAGGTTGCACACCCTCCTGAAACAGATCATTACGTCATTCTTAGCGCACCTCCTGCTATGAGAGTTTTGCATTGATTGCGTGGACAATATTTATAGTTTCTACAACAGCTTATGGGCAAAACACTTAAAAAGAAAATCAATAGCATTGTCAAATATTTTGGCCAGCGAAAAGAAGCCCGTCATTTTGATCGAGATCCCATTGTTATTGGTGGCTGTGGTCGGTCTGGGACAACCTTGCTGCTCTCAATTCTAGCAGCCCATCCTGATATTTTTGCTGTTCCCTATGAAACTGTCGCACTTATGAAATGGGGTCCCGCTTCAACTGATCCTGGCGCACCCAACCTGCCAACACGAATTGACCGTTTTTATCGATATTTGCTTGTTAAGCCAGTCCCCAAAAATGTGCATAGCTGGTGTGAGAAAACCCCTCGAAATGTGCGTTATATCGGAAATATTCTCAACCATTGGGATCAGACCCGGTTTATCAATATTATTCGTGATCCCAGGGATGTATTGACTTCCCACCATCGTGATAAACCTGGTGAATACTGGGTCCATTTAAATCGTTGGGTTCGGGATGTGAATGAGGGACTTCAGTTCAAAGATCATCCGAGAGTTTTCACGATTCGTTATGAAGATCTTGTACAGAACTTTGAACCAAGTATCCGAGAATTGTGTGATTTTCTGGGGATTGAGTGTGGACCTGAGATACTCAACTGGCACACCCATACGACCGTTCGCAGAAACAGATCATGGAAGGGCAAAGTCGTCAAGTTGCATTCCGATTCTGTGAAGAAATGGAAGCGACCAGAATATGAGGATAGATTGAAGCAAATCATGGGGGATGATCGCATCATCAAACTTATGGATCTTCTGGGTTACCATTAACATAGCTTAATCCTGTGTTTGCTTCCTATTACCAATTATTGGAGTTGGTCATGAAAACTGCTCTATCAAAAAAAATACGCATCCTATTCATTATCATCATATTGACATCCGGCTTCGGATTATTAGGATGTGCATCGACATATCAAGACGAAAACACGTCTGAATATCCAAGACAGGGTGCCCGATCCTCTCAATACGTTGAAGGCCCTCATCTGATATATAAGAATGATCAAATCATCATGCTCAACAGTACCGAGTACAATGGACAAATGGTGCTGGTGACTGAAGTACTAAATCAATCTTCACTAGATTCTCTTCAAGTCTATAAAGCAGGTTTTTTGCCCCGATCTTTTAAGGTCAGATTACAGGATTCGATCAGTCAGCCCCAAACTCATTATCTACCTGCAGACTCCATTTTTGCTGTTTCAGACATAGAAGGAAACTTTAACACTCTGGTGAACCTGTTACAGCAAAACAACGTTATCAACGACCAACTTGATTGGATCTTTGGGTCAGGTCATTTTGTCCTAATCGGTGATATTTTTGACCGTGGAAATCATGTTACTGAAATGCTCTGGTTCTTATACCACCTGGAAGATCAGGCCCGTGAGAGTAACGGTTTTGTCCACGCAGGGCTTTCTCCCACAATACTGCAGAGCGGTTACAATCTTGAGGATATCAACAGACTCGCCCATGCAAGCCTTGGAAAAGCGAAAACCGGTTACACAGAAACGGATCAATTAATCCAGGGGAAAGCTGGTCCATTTTGGTACAGAGGCTATTTTGATGTAAACATAGAGAGCTCGGGACCCCGAGCCACCCAAACAGATGTAGACAGCATCCTGGATCACTTTGGAGGAAGTCTGGTCATTGTGGGACACACCCATGTTACCCAACCCGAGTTACGCTACCAGGGCAAAGTATGTGCTATTAATGTGGTTCAACCTGCAGATCATCTTGTATACACACCACCTGTTCAGAGCTTTGGGATTCTAATTCAGGGATCAAATATTTTTCGTGCTGATGAAAATGGGGTACGCACGAAGCTAACTATCGAGTGAGACAAGAGGGCTAACCACTCCATCTGTTTATTATAAAATTCCAGTAACTGATCAAGTGGTACCATTGTAGGCGGGGACACATAGCTGGTCTTTCTGAGTGCAACGAAGAATCTCTTGGTTGAGTGTAATGCCTAACCAAACAGGGGAGATTCTTCACTCTGTTCAGAATGACTATACCCGTTACACTATCAAACTGGTATTATTCACTCAACCGGCGTGATTGATCGTTTAATACACCCGCTTCCAATAGCTCCTGCCTTAACCGTTCAACTTCCTGTGTTAATTTGGCAATTTGCTCCTTGCCCTTGAGGGCAAATGATAGTCCCGCCATTCCAAACATAAACCCCATTATTCCCATAGCTTCCATCATCTAGCTCCCTCTTTTGCTGCCTCTTTCAACGAGACATCTTCTCTGTATACATCAAAATTCATATCTTCCAGTCGAAGGGACCGAAGGATGGAACCTATTCCAATTGCAACGGTAAGTTGGAGATAAAGACTCATCAAACTTGAAGCCAAATACTTCAGCTCAAATGTTTGCAGACCCTCCACCGTCACGATAAAAACACTGGCTACAATACTCATGACAAAAAGTGATCTCAAAGAAACTCCCATTTGCCGAATCCTGTCGGAGTGAGCCTGGTGAGGGTCTTTTTTCTTGCCTCTCAAATTCCAGGTAATAATTGCGACAAAGAGTAAATTCATAAGCGACAGTGATACGAAAATGACCAATGTATCATTGCGCGGATGAAACTCAAATCCATGGATCATATAGAAAAAGAGTATGGTGCCCACATACATAAATACAGACAGCCCAACCATCACAGGAGAAACAAAATCAAAAAGGCGGCGTGGGTTTAAATCTGCATTTCGGGTGGTCCGTTTATCTGCTTCTCTCATCATTTTAGAATTCGTATAGCCGAATAATTCGATTAGGAGAAAGGGAATGATCTGTAAGCCCCAGAAAGCAAAGGGTAGCATCTCTGGAACATAGCCTTCAGATTTTCCATCCCATACGCCTATGGAGACGAGCAGAATGATGCCAAGTGTAAGTATGGCTTTGTTTGTAATCTCATATATTCGCATTCCATTCGCATAGAACTCTACAGGTTTTGTATAAAACTTGGGGTATTCTGTGGCTGGATAACGACTTAACATTTGCCGCATCTGACTCAGAACTTTTTGGGGGTAGAAGTGTGAGACCAACAAGAGCTGGCTTAAAAACACAACATAAAACAAGATATTATCATACATAATTAGTTTCCTTAATTCTTATACTTATTCATTTCATTCCCGAATGCGATCCGGATCTCGGAGTCTGTCACACCGGCATCTCGAAATAATGCTATCGTTTCACCCAGTTTGCTTGCAACCCACTCATTGAGATCAACAACACAATTCGCTTTTGCATCGGGATGAATAAAAGTCCCCCGATAACCTTTGGCTTGAATGATTGAATCACGCTCCAACAAACGGTAGGCTTTGGCCACTGTCTTATTGTTGAGATCTAAATCGTTGGCCAATTGCCGAATGGATGGCAAAGCGGCACCCGGTTTAATCCCACCGGACATTACAGCAGCTTTTATTTGCTCCATGAGTTGGGCAAACAGGGGATCTGATCCTTCAATATCTATCACAATTTTCATATTCGCTGACTCCTCATTGTACCACTTGCTGTAATGGTACACCTGGAACAACTGATTTGCAAGAACAATTCGTAAGAAATCTTAACGAATGCCAAATCCGCATTAACAATTCTATCAGGCCTGTGAATTCTTCGCAAATATTGCAGTTCAAAATCCGAGCAATCCCAAGGGGAAGTTTGTGATATACATCATGAAACAAAACAATGATGCTATCGGCCATTATTACTCTATTTAATATCACGATTTTTGCAGACCGTTTGCAACTATTACACCTGTATGATATCGAATTTCACTTGTATGCGCTGAATCAACAAAACTGAACCTGCTTTAAGCTAATTAAGGGATTGAGAATGAAACATTGGATCACCAGACTAACTGCATCGCTTGGATCAATACTTTTTATCTTTATATCCCCAACCCAAGCTCAAAACGAGAGCAGTAAAAGCGCTGGTACTGGCAACATTGAGATCATATCAAGTCCTGATCAGGCCATGGTACATATTGATGGAAAAAAGCTAGGACTCACCCCCTAAAGTCAAAGATCTGGAAGTTGGAGAGCACACACTTCTAATCCACAAACAAGATTATGAAGATCATGAACGGACCTTTGTTTTGGAAACAGGATCAAATAAATCGATTGGTGTAGCCCTTGAAAAACTGACCCGTGTCAGTATCAAATCAAAACCCAAGGGGGCCACTATTTATTTAGATGGTAATTTGATTGGTACCACGCCCTTCAAGTCGCAGCTACCCACGGGAAAATACGCCCTTCAGTTAAAGCTACTTGGGTATGCAGATATGAATCAGGATGTCATTATTGTTGAGAAATACTCTAGTAAATTCACGCTCTCACGACTTTTCCAAATTAGTTTTTCTTCTGAACCAGCCGGGGCAGAAATATTTATGGATGGAAAATATCTTGGAGATACGCCATTAACGGGTGATTACCCTACTGGTAAACATGCCCTTAAACTCCAGCTTGATGGCTATGAGGCGTTTGAAAAGCAGGTCAATCTTAAGAAAAACATGAGCATTACAACTGAGTTAAAGAAACCAGGATCAGGGGGTGGCTTTTTTAAGAAAACCCTATTCATGGCAGCTCTCGTTGGTGGAGGATATTATTACTATATCACTTATGTGGACATTCCAGCCGATACAGGCTTTCCCACACCACCCAGTCGACCATAAACCGCAGCTAATATTTGCAATTTTTGACCACACCTGAGGAAATATGAAAAACCAAAACCTGAATACTACCTCCCAGCTCAAAACTTTTTTAGTGATGCTCCTATTAACTGTCATCCTGCCCTCTGGCATTTTTGCCCAAATACAGGCTGGAAAATTTTCCCAGGTTATTCGGATGGTTTATCTTCCATAAGAAATGATATGAATAACCATAGCTTATCCATAGCCCCGAGTTTCAGTTCCTCACGGGGGGATTATAGATTTCTATGGAAAAATGGGGCTTTAGCCCAAGATATACCGGAACACAATTGGGCTAAAGCCCTGGAATGCTAGTATTCTTCTACCCCCAGGCTGAAGCCTGGGGCAATTATTCATGGCTCAACTTCACCTGAAATTCGAATAGGCTCAATTCCCCTTTAGAAAAGCCCTTCAACAGAGAGATATCTCTCACCTGTATCATAACAGAAGGTCAGTATGGAACAGTTTGGTTTGAGTTCAGCCAGTTTTTTGTTCACAGCAGCCAATGAGGCGCCTGTCGATATTCCAGCCAAGACACCTTCTTCTCGACCAATTTTCACAGCATACTCAAAAGCCTCATCCTGGGTTACCTGGATATTTCCATCCAATAAATCAAGAGCCAGATTGTCCGGAATAAATCCAGCACCGATCCCCTGTATGGGATGAGGACCTGGCTCTCCTCCGCTGATGACTGGAGAAAGCGCTGGTTCCACTGCAAAAACCTGCAGTTTTGGAAAGTGTTCCTTTAAAGCACGACCCACACCTGAGATATGACCTCCAGTCCCAACTGCGGTAATCACATAATCCAGGCCTTGCGGGAAATCAGCGATAATTTCCTGGGCTGTTGTTTTGTAATGCGCTTGAGGATTGGCGGGATTTGTAAACTGGGATGGAATCCATGCATCAGGTATTTCTGACTGTAGCTTTAGAGCAATCTGCATGGCCCCTTCCATACCCTCTTCTCGTGGAGATAATTCAAACTCAGCACCATAGGCAGTCATTATTTTGCGCCGCTCAATTGACATTGAATCAGGCATGACCAAAATAACTCGATAACCTTTAACGGCACCAGCCATCGCCAACCCTATTCCTGTATTCCCACTGGTTGGCTCAATAATTACTGATCCAGGTTTTAAATCCCCAGCCCGTTCCGCTGTCTCTATCATATTGAGAGCTACACGATCTTTGATACTTCCACCAGGATTCTGTCGTTCCAGCTTCATCCATACTTGGGCATCGGGGAAGAGTCGGTTCAAGCGTAGATGGGGAGTATTGCCAATACTTTCGAGGATATTGTTAATTTTCATTATTACTCCCTTGGGAAATCTTGCGACTATCCTTCACCACAGACTGCTGGTGACGATAAACAGTGGAGTAAGCGGGGACACTAGCTGTTAACCAAACATTGCCGCC
>Ga0307987_1002319_pt1 | contig 9964 bp, 8 predicted proteins | sample EllFjometagen181_FD_203157 | JGI IMG/M metagenome (GOLD analysis project Ga0307987, IMG submission 203157) | Marine microbial communities from Ellis Fjord, Antarctic Ocean - #181 | ecosystem: Environmental > Aquatic > Marine > Unclassified | place: Southern Ocean | collected 2014-10-08 | reverse complement strand
GGTTAAGCTTCGCGAATCACAGCCTGTGCTGCAGCCAATCTTGCAATCGGCACACGGTAAGGTGAGCAACTCACATAATCCAAACCAACCCTGTGGCAAAATTCAACTGAACTTGGTTCACCACCATGTTCACCACAGATACCTAGCTTGATATCTGGGCGCGTTTCTTTTCCAAGTCTACAGGCCATCTCAACCAACTGACCCACACCTTCCTGGTCCAGGACCTCAAAGGGGTCGTTCTTCAGAATACCTTTCTCTAGATAAACGGGTAAGAACTTTCCAGCATCATCACGAGAATAGCCGAAGGTCATTTGGGTTAAATCATTGGTCCCAAATGAGAAGAATTCGGCACTGGTTGCGATTTTATCAGCAGTTAAGGCAGCACGAGGAATTTCTATCATGGTACCGACCAGGTGATCAATTGAATCTCCTGTTTCAGCAAATAAGTCCTTGATGGTATCCCGTACAATATCTTCCTGCATTTTCATCTCAGCTAATGTTCCAGTCAATGGGATCATGATTTCAGGCTTGGCAACAATGCCTTTAGCCTTAAGGGCCAATGCGGCACCCATGATAGCCCGAGTCTGCATCACTGTGATTTCAGGGTAGGTATTCCCTAAACGACAACCACGATGTCCCAACATAGGGTTAAACTCTGAAAGGTCTTCAACTTTTGCTTTGATATCGGCAACTGTAACACCCATGACATCGGCCATCTCCTGCTGACCCTTCTCATCATGAGGAACAAACTCATGGAGTGGTGGATCAAGCAAGCGAACGGTGACAGGTAAATCCTGCATTGCTTCAAAGATACCTTCAAAATCTTTCTGCTGGATTGGCAGTAGTCTTTCCAGGGCAGCTTCACGTCCTTCGACACCCTCAGCCAAGATCATTTCACGCATGGCTACAATTTTATCACCTTCAAAGAACATGTGTTCTGTTCGACAAAGGCCGATTCCCTTGGCACCAAATTCACGGGCAATACGACTTTCACGAGGAGTATCAGCGTTGGTACGAACATACATTCTAGCGAAATTATCCGTAATTCCCATAAGCTTACCAAAGTCACCGCTTACTTCAGGATCAATGGTTTTTATTTTGTCTAAGAAAACTTCACCGGTGGAACCATTCAAGGAAACCCAATCGCCTTCTTTAAACACTTCACCCTTAATCGTAAGCGTCCGGGCTTTGTAATTAATTTTTAATTCACCAGCTCCAGAAACACAACATTTACCCATTCCACGGGCCACAACAGCGGCGTGAGAGGTCATACCACCACGAGCAGTTAAAATGCCGTTTGCAATATTCATCCCTTCCAAATCTTCTGGTGAAGTTTCCATGCGGGTAAGAATTGAATCTTCATATTTATCAGCTTCATCGGCAAAGAAAACCAATTGACCTGTTGCTGCCCCAGGAGATGCCGGCAAACCTTTTGTCAATACTGTGGCAGATGCCATGGCAGCTTTGTCAAATACTGGGTGAAGCAATTCATCCAGCTTATTCGGCTCAACACGCATCAGCGCATCTTTTTCATCGATCTCACCGTTGTCCAGCATTTCCATGGCGATACGAACCATGGCAGCACCTGTTCTTTTACCACTACGGGTCTGCAACATCCATAATTTACCATCCTGCATGGTGAATTCGATATCCTGCATGTCTTTGTAGTGTTCTTCCAACTTGGTCTGATAACCATCTAGCTCAGTGTAAATCGCTGGCATTAATTCTTCTAGAGAAGGGAAATTTGCTTTTCGGTCCGCTTCAGTGACGTCAGCTAAGACAGCCCATCTTTCTGAACCAAGTTTTGTGATTTGTTGTGGGGTACGAACACCAGCAACAACATCTTCACCTTGAGCATTAATTAAATACTCACCATTGAAAACATCTTCACCAGTTCCAGCATCTCTGGTAAAAGCAACACCCGTTCCTGAATTATTTCCCATATTTCCAAAGACCATGGCCTGGACGTTGACTGCAGTGCCCCAGTCGCCGGGAATCTTATTCATTTTCCGGTAATAAATTGCTCTTGGGGTTTCCCAAGAATCAAACACGGCCATCACTGCACCCCAGAGTTGATCCCATGGATCATCTGGAAATTCTTTTCCGGTTCGCTTCGTTACAGCTGCTTTGAATTTTGCAACCAGACCTTTAAGGTCTTCAACGTTAAAGTCCGTATCCAGCTCGACACCACGTTCTTCTTTGAGTTCTTCCATGATAGCTTCAAAAGGATCAATGTCCTCTTTGGACTCTGGTTTCATGCCGAGAACAACATCACCATACATCTGTACAAAACGACGGTATGAATCCCAGGCAAAACGCTCATTGCCAGATTTTTTTGCCAATGCTAACACGGCACTGTCATTTAATCCAAGGTTTAGAACCGTGTCCATCATACCTGGCATAGAAACTCTTGCACCAGATCTAACGGAGATCAAAAGTGGATTTTCTGGATCGCCAAATTTTGCACCCATGGTCACTTCAGTTTGACTGATGGCATCTTTAACTTCTGCCTTAATCAAGGCAACAGTTTGATCTTGTCCAATTTTATTGTATTCAGTACATACCTCAGTTGTGATTGTAAAACCAGCTGGAACTGGAATTCCAATTCCACTCATTTCGGCCAAGTTTGCACCTTTGCCTCCGAGTAGGTTTTTCTGTGAGGCATTTCCCTCAGCTTTTTCCCCACCAAATACGTATACGTGTTTTGCCATGCTTAAATCATCCTTTCACATCACTATATATAATTTGTAATAAATCGTGTCTCAGGTCTGAGTGACGAATATCCATGCGTCGAATTAAACGTTTTAACTCTCGATTTGCCAGCAAATTCAACCAATTAGAAACGATTGACAATATCATCGGATAAGTCACAATAATGAGTGGTTGTAAGATGTTGACCAATATTTGAATTACTGCGAGGATTTTGCCTAGCTGACACTAGATTTTAGCATGAAGACACTACTCATTCACGCATTGAAAGCTGAAGCTAAGATTCTTCGGCAGCATTTCCCTAAAGCATCGAGGGTGTTTGCCAGGGATGGTGTTGAGCTTCTCAATTTGAACCTGCAGTACGATCTTCTTAAAGCTGGAATGGGCTTATCTCAGACCCGAAACGCTCTTCAAATGCTATCAAATCCCAATTCCTATCAGATGATTATTCAATTTGGTGTGAGTGGGTCCCTTGATGATTCTCTCCCCATTCAATCGATCGTGACTGCAAATTGTTTTTCTGCTGAGGATCAGCCAATGCTGACCCTAGCCCCTCCCACCAATCACCTACTAGACGAAATCAAGAGTATCATTTTTTATTCTAGTTTGGAACCGATTACCGATGAGATATCACGAAACATTGCTGTAATTGCAGGGGCTGCTGCAGCTGACATGGAGTCCTATCCCGTGGCTGAATTCTGTTTAAATTATAATATTGAGTTCCTGGCTTTGCGTTGTATTTCTGATAGAGCCGGAGGGACCACACCTGCTGATTTTCGTCAACATTTCGACCAATCCTCATCAAAGCTGCAGCATTACCTGCTCAAACACTCCCTTAAGGTATAGAGAACTAATTATATGAATATAACTGTTATTATCCCGACTTATAACCGTGAGCGAACTATTGAGCGCGCGCTTCTTTCCGTTTTCCGGCAAACTTATGCCGCACTTGAAATCATCGTTGTAGATGACTTTTCCGATGATGCAACCGCCGAAATTCTACTGGAGTACCAGGATAAGATCAAGATCATCACCAACGAGAGTAATCGGGGTGTATCCTATTCCAGGAACCAGGGTATTGAAGTCGCTAAAGGAGAATGGATCGCCTTTCTAGACTCAGATGATCGCTGGGATAAACATAAATTAGAAACTCAAAAGTTATTCCATGAAACAAATCCCGAACTTTCCATAAGTCAGTGCGATGAGATTTGGATTCGAAACGGTACCCGGGTCAACCCTATGGCAAAACATGCGAAAAAAGGTGGTTGGATTTTTAAGGCGAGTATCCCACGGTGCATTGTCAGCCCCAGTGCAGTCATCATCCATAAAAATATATTTAAAAAAATAGGAACTTTCGATCCACATCTGATGGCTTGTGAAGATTATGATCTTTGGCTACGTATAGCACCCTACTATGAGATTGGGCTTTTGGACAAAAAGCTGGTAACCCGCTACGGGGGACATGAAGATCAATTAAGCAGGAAATTTTGGGGAATGGATCGCTTCCGAATCACGGCTATGGAAAAACATGTCGATCGCAACCTTGATGCGCATTGGAAACAAACTTTACTAGAAGAATTGGTATTTAAATGTGGCGTAATAGCAGAAGGTGCCCGCAAGCGAGATAATCCTGAGCTAGCAGATCGTTATCTAACCAAACAGAAAAAGCATCAAGATCAATTAGAAGATGACTAATGCGTGTATGAATCGCTACTGCCAAACCCACCTACAATAAGCAGGGGTTTTCCAGACTATATTATTAAAAATGTTTGGAACAGTAAAAACTTAGGTCACTCAACCATATCGTTGCGAATCCCAGCATATTTTAGCGTAGAATATAAATTCCGATAAAAAGGTGGTTGCACTTTTTCCATCTGATCCATTGCGGCTTGAAAATCATACTCAAAACGAGTCACATTCCACTCAACTGAATCAGGTCCAATGGTTAAGAAAGCGACGGCACCATGTGGATCTTCGTCAAAGGGCAACCCAGTTGAACCAGGACAGAGCACTTGTAAATTTCCAAATTGCTCATTGCGAGGGATGTGGGTATGGCCATGTACAAAAATAAAGCGTTTGGCTTCAGGATGTTTTTTTTGTTCGTGCTCACGCCACTTTTTTGCTTCACTCAAGGACGGTGGTTCTTCGTCACGACCAAACCAGGCATGGGTAAATTCAACATCTGTCCCAAAAATACTGGTAAAATATGACATCTTCATTTTGCGAATAAACTCAGCACCTTCATCACCGACCTGGTCGGCAGTCCATCGTTCATTGGCAATAATATCAATACAAACGGGGTCATCCGGGTCCATTCCCTCAATGGTGGGTCTATCATATTCCCAAATTCGCTCAACCAAATAACGATCATGGTTCCCACGAATAAATATCGGGTCCTTCAAGCCTTTTAATTTTGCTAAAACATCAGTTGGTGCTGATCCCAGAGAAAAGTTATCTCCAAGGCAAATGACCTGATCCACGTTTTGAGATTCATCAATAAGTTGGATGGCCTTATCGAGTGCGTGAATATTCCCATGAATATCTGTCAAGATAGCAAATGTAACGGATTTTTCATTGGTCCCCGACATGTATCAAGTCCTTAATCTGATATTGCAGTTGCTCATCAATTCTTGTTACCAAGGCGTAAATATCTCATTTCAGCTCCTAAAATCCAATGTTTTTAAATGAACTCGGATATATGTCATATTTATGTTATGACCTAAGCGAAAAGGTTGCCTTGTGACTAGCCAACGGATATATTTGCGGCTGCATGAAAACGACTTCACAATATACTCGTAAAATGATAAGAGGAGATTCAATGAAACAGCCAAAAAGCCTACTATTGTGGGTTGTGGGGCTCTTGCTGCTAACTATCCTAGGGTGTGATTCCACCGATATGACCTCAGCAAAAGTATACCTACAGCAGAAAAACTATGAAAAAGCCGAGGAGATGTTAATCGCGGCAGTTGACAAAGAACCAACAAACCCTGAACCAGCCTTCTTGCTTGCCGTTGAAGTTTATTCACGGAAAAAAGCCTGGGGTGACGTAGCCACATATCTAAATATATCTGAGGCTATTGGTCCCAAATTTGCCGAAAAAATTAAGCAGGCTCGTGAGAAATACTGGGTTGACAATTTCAATCTGGGTGCCAATGGCTATAACAACCTGATTAAGGGTGGCGCAAAGGACGAAGAAAAGCTTTATAACACAACACTGGATGCTTTCCATAATTGTATCCTTATCAATGCTGATAAGCCCGAGACATACAGTACCATGGCCCAGGTATATCTCTTCAAAGAAGATTATGTCAATGGGAAAAAATACATGGTTCTGGCCGTTGAAAAGAACCCAACCGATATCACATCTTTAGTGAATCTTGGAAATGTCTATTTTCGTGACAATGAGTTTGATGAAGCTCTCGTTTACTTGAAAAAAGCCATGGAGGTTGACCCTGCAAACCTGAATGCCATCAAGCAAATTGCATTTGTCTATGATGCCAAGGGTGAAAAAGATCAAGCCGCTGCTGCTTACCTAGACGCTATCGACGCTGATCCTGAAAGCACGGATCTCCACTATAATCTTGGTGTGCTGTATTTCCAGCAGGAAGAATGGAAAAAAGCTTCAGTTGAATTTATTAAAGTTGCCGAACTATCTCCAACTGAAGTTGATGGCTTATTCAACGCTGGTCTGGCCTTTGGTCGTATGAAGGACTTTAAGCAAGCTGAGAAGTATCTGGAATTGGCTTACGAGCTTGCCCCAGAAAGTTTAGATGTTGTACATGAGCTTAAAATGTCTTACTACCATAATCATGGTACCAAATCTAAGAAATTCATAGCACTTGAAAAGATTGAGAAAAGTCTTAAGTAATTTTTCTCAACTTTTAATTTATAAAAACCCCACTAAAAAGTGGGGTTTTTTATTTCATAACGAGTCGATGAACTTATTTTCCTCTAGCAACTAATCTATAGAGAGGAAATATATGCGTCTATCTACGATACTAATACTTACCCTTATTTTATCAGTCAGCCTGCAAGCTAAGAAAAAAGGAGCTCCTGCAATGGCTGCTGGCGCCCCGGGTGATCGGACCTGCTTGAGCAGTAAATGCCATGCCGGGAATGATTTAAATTCTGAGAAAGCCATCATTCAAATCGATGGTCTCCCCGCAGTTTACTCGCCTGGAGAAATTTATGAAATTACCCTTCAGCTAGAACAAGCAGGTGCTAAAAAATTTGGTTTCCAAGCTACAGTAGCCGATGAAGCGGGAATGGCATTTGGAACTTTAACTTCATTGGAGGGTCAAGATACCCAGCTTCTGAGTGATGCCAGGTACAAAACGAAAACCAACAGGCAATATCTCACACATACTATCAAAGGTATTAATGGCCCTAAAAAAGGGGAATCACCTATTTGGAAGATGCAGTGGCAAGCTCCTGAAGTAGCCAGCTCTTCATCCTTATTTTTCTTCGCATTTAATGCCGCCAATGGGAATAAGAAAAAAACCGGCGACTATATCTACACCCGCTCTTATGAAATAAAACCTGCCACAGAATAAATTGAGTTAATCCGATACCCGTAGAGACATCAGCTTAGTATTTTCGCAATCTGTATAAGACTGTGTCTCTACAATGCGTTGGAGAATGCTTAGTTTAGGCTTTTGAGTAACATTTCCATACGCTAGCTTCAATGCTATGATTTACAGATATTTCAGGCAGCTCTCTGTCTCGGGTTTACTCCTTTTGGTTTCTGCTTTTGCACAAGAAATACCCCTCCAGGAACCTCATCTCTTGCCGTTCCCAGCTCTTGAAGTTGGTGTAAGTATTTATTCTCTTATACCAACTCAAAACCTCCTATTAAGCAGTAATGTAGGTGGATGGACAGCAAAAGATATCATGCCAGCAACACTGATAAATCTAAACCTTGAACTCTTGCGGTATCGCTGGTGGGATCACTTTTTTAACGCCTCCCCTATTGATGCATACTCCAGTCTACACTACTCCATTAGCAGCCAACTCAGCACAATTGCCCTCCCGAATTCTTATCCCTCCTCTTTTGAATTTAACAAAACTATTCTTAGCGGATTCAGCTTGAATGCTCGGGTTACCGAATTCTCTCTGGGGCATAATTTTAGCTATTCGTATAGCCAAAAGGGTAGTGTCCATGCCAATTTGCGGACTGGCCTCACCCAATTGGGTCTCTATAAAAATACTGAAGGTGTACGACTTTTAACATCTAATGGGCTGGGATTTCATTTCGGCATTGGGTGGAAATATTCTTTTCTGGGACGAACGGGTAAACAGTTACGGGCTGGTGTCAACCTAGGCTATTCTATCCGCAATTTTGACCTGACAGATCAAGATGAAAACTTGAAGTTGGCAGATGGTAGTGACGGATTGATTTCACCCATTGAGTCTATTTCAATTAATACACCCGAGCTAACAGTCAGTCTTGAATTCGGTGAGGCCCTCTTTGCTGCCAACACTCCTTACCGCGATCCATACCGGCTTGGTCTTTTTCAAATTGCCGTCGGTTCCGGCTTTGTGAATTATGTACCTGGAATAACCTTACAGTTTGATTCAACAAACACCTCCATCAACATTCCGTCTTTTGCAAAAGTTTCAAGAAGTTATGACCTTCAGATATTCAAATATAATTGGCCCTTTCACTTGATACGGCAAGCTAATATTGATGTCTTTAGTGGTTTAGGTCTACGCACCTGGAAAACTTCCCAGTCTGTCAAGTTACCTACGAACTGGGCCCGTGACTTTACTGATGGCAGTACAGTTTTTTCTGGAATGAGCCTGGCGCCAAGAGTATTTGATATTTATCTCAAACATGAAATTATCTATCCCCTTGGAACCAAATTGCATGCAAAGGTAAATGGTGGAAACGGATTCTCTACCATGACCCTTTATGAGAATGGCGTCGATCAACGCTTGATTGATGCGAGTAGCCTGACCTGGCAAGCCGGTGCTGGCCTAGGATATACAATTAGGGGTGATGGAAGTTCGAAGGTAGCATTCGGGTTTAATGTCAATTATTACCATCAGGCATTTGATATCGATCTTAACAACTCTAACCTGAGTGTTGTAAATACAGATGAACTTGCACCTATTTCTCATATTGATCTTAGCCAGTTAGTTTTTTCACTGGAAATTGGCCTCATTTTTGGGGGAAATCCAAATCAAGGTCAAAAAGCCCATCAACTATTCAAAAAGAAACATTTTGCAGAAGCTCTTGAACAGCAAGATGAACTTTTGGACCTCTATCCGAATCATCACAATAAGCAATCTATCCTCTTGCAAAAACAGATGATAAAGGACTCCTTGGTCGCGCACTATTATCATGATGTTGAAACGATATTGGAAAGCGGTAAGCTTGAAAATGCTTTCTCATTAATCCAACTGGGGGATGTACCGCCAGAAGCAGAACTTATCCATGCCGTGCAGGAAATGAAAATCACCATTTCGGATCAAGCTCTGACCAGAGCTGCTGATGCCCTGGAAAAGCTCAACTATTCAGAAGCTGAAAAATTGATTTTGCTTGCCCTCAAAAGTGATCCCAGCTCAATGCCAGTTGCCAAAGCACTGCTAGCGAGATCCTATATTATCCGAGCCACTATTCTTTACCATTCAGGTGTATTCCGGCGCAGTTTGTATTGGTTAAAACAAGCAGATGGTCTTACAGATCGCTATCAAATAGTTACCCAAGAGTTGCGCCAGAAAATTGGAGATGGTCGCCTGGATGATGCGAATGAAGCCATCCTCAAGGAAGATCGTCAAATGGTTTACACCTCCATGCAAGATGCAAAAACACTGAATCCGGTTCTTGCTGAAGTTGTTGATGAATACATTTCGGATCTAGAGGCAGCCATACTGCATGTTGAAGAAGAGCAAATGGGTCCACTCAAACGAATGGTCTTAGATAATTTATTGGATGATGTACAGGGACTCGACCCTGATAATTTCACCCCTCAAGTTGGTATGCAAGGCTCATTGATCGCTCGATATGTTGGTCCACCTGCTCGCAAATTTGAAGAGGGTGATTATGAGCTGTGGGTTTATCACCGACCAGAAGATGTGGAGCTTTGGCTATACCTTCAGAATGGTATTATCGAGAAAATTGAATACCAGCAAAAATAATGAATCCCCTCAGCTAACCTTCCAAACCAATTGTAATACCATATCCCGTTCCATTTGCACGCTATGTGTCATACTTCGACAGCAAGACACATAACACCATATTCAGTTCCATCAG
>Ga0307987_1002316_pt1 | contig 9978 bp, 8 predicted proteins | sample EllFjometagen181_FD_203157 | JGI IMG/M metagenome (GOLD analysis project Ga0307987, IMG submission 203157) | Marine microbial communities from Ellis Fjord, Antarctic Ocean - #181 | ecosystem: Environmental > Aquatic > Marine > Unclassified | place: Southern Ocean | collected 2014-10-08 | reverse complement strand
ATCATCCATGCAAAGTGCAATGACCTTACATTCTTTTCCTTTAAGAAACGGCATCATGGCATCAAAACGATCTTTTTCCAGCGAAATGGAGTTGATCATGGGTGTTTTTTTAACCATCCGGAAGGCCATTTCCAGGATGGCCGGATCCGGACTGTCCAGGGTCAGTGGTATGGTTGCAACAGGCTGTATGGTGTCAATAAGCCACCGCATGTCCTCTTCTTCATGGCCGATGCGGGCCCCGGCATTGACATCAATATAGGTGGCCCCGGCAGTCTGCTGTTTTTTTACATCCTCAATGATATACGCCGCATCCCGATCCGCCACGGCAGCCTGGACAAGTTTTCTTGAGGTATTAATCCTCTCTCCGATCACTTCGAACATAGTGTTTCCTCCTGTTTAGGCAGCCAGTCGCTTTGCCAGTTTTGAAGCAGACCCTGCATCCGGGGCAAACCCGTCCGCACCAATTTCATCGGCAAAGGCCTGGGTCACAGGGGCACCGCCCACCAGAATTTTAACCTGATCCCGCAGTCCCGCTTCAACAATGGCATCAATTGTCTGTTTCATCATGGGCATGGTGGTGGTCAAGAGAGCTGACATGCAGACAATTTGAGCATTCTTCTCTTTGATCTGGGCGACAAAATCCTCCGGCGCTATATCCACGCCCAGGTTGTGAACCGCCATGCCGGCACTCTCCATCATCATGGACACAAGGTTTTTTCCGATGTCATGAAGATCTCCTTTCACTGTACCAATGATCACATTTCCCCTGGTAACGGATTCTCCATCGGCCATAAGGGGTTTAAGGATCTCGACACACTGGCTCATGGCCTGGGCCGCCATCAGGACTTCAGGAATAAACATATCCTCATTTTCCATTTTTTCCCCGACAATATCCATTCCGGCAATCAATCCGTTGTTAAGGATATCGGCTGCAGGAATACCCTTTTCCACTGCCGCGTTCACCAATTGAATCAGACCTTGCACATTAAGGTTAACCAGGGTCTCTTTTATTTCATTAAAATCAGTCATGCCGTTGTTCCTTTTTTAAATAGTATCTAACAATATGGTGTATTTTTCTTTTATTGCTTTGTCAATTTCTTCAGGGATGTAAGACAACCTAGGTTTTTCAAGTAGTTTTTTTGCAATGCCGACTGCCCGTTGCCGGGTATCAAGGCTGCCCTCTTTTTCCCATTTTTTCCGGCTTTTCCTGTCAGTTACCCCATTGCCATTATAATATTCCGTTCTCATATGGGCCATGGTATGAGGCGCTGTCATGAAATTGCCGCCAGGACCTATGGCATCGATAACTTCCAGTGCCAGGTGCTCCGGGTCCACATCAATTCCCTTGAGAACCTTGCAGCAGTTCCCGATAATTTCATCATCAATGACAAACTGCTCATGGGCAATGGTGAGCATGGATTCAAGCATGCCGGCACTGTGATGGATAAAATTTGAGCCCCCCATGGAGGCAAGCACGGCGGTCAAGGCTTTTTCATATCCGGCCTGGGCATCGGGCACCTTGGAGTCGGTAAGTCCGGATGAGTTGTAATTGGGGACTTTTATATGATGTGCCAATTGGTGGATGGCAGCATTCATCATGCCACATTCCACAGCACCGCCTGAGTACCCCATGGTTTTGAGATTTGCCATGCCCGGAATCCCGCCGTAAAGAAGCGGTGCCCCTGGATTGGTCAACTGGCAGATGGTGATACCGGCAAGCTGTTCTGCATGGATCTGGGCCAGGGTGCCGGCCATGGTCAGAGGAGAGGTCGATCCGGCCATGGGTGCACATGACAGTGCAACCGGGATGCGGTTGCGGTTTGCTTCCTGCATGATAAGCGTGGACTGGGTGCACAACTTTAAAGGACTGATAGCAAAGGATGTAATGACCGAGATAAAGGGTCTTGCCTGGAGGTTTTCCAGACTGCCGGCAATCATGGATGCCATTTCAATGACACAGTGAAGCCCTTGTTCATCATTCACACCGGACATGACATGTTTGGAAGATCCACAAAGACAGGCGTAAAACATATTAATATCATACTCTGCTTTTTCAATGTCTGTTGGAATGCAGGGACGAACCAGGAAATGGATGTTATCCAGCTGGTCCACAAGCCGTGACACATCATAGAGATCCTTAAGCGTTGTGGACCGGGCTATTCCTGTTTCCGGGTCCAGAATTTTGATGGCTGCGCCTCCGGTCCCCAGATGAACGCGGTTTTCTGTCAAGTGAAGATCATTTTTGGAATCCCGGCCGCAAAGGATGACTTTTTCAGGTGCTTTTGCCACCTGTTCTATAATCATTCCCTTGGGAAATCTGATATTTTTTTTATCTCTATCAATGGTCGCACCGTTGTCTTCAAGCATTTGAACGGTATCTTCGAGTCCCAGCTCATAGGTAATCCCTGTTTTTTCAAGAATCTGAAGGGACGCTTGATGAACTATTTCTATCTGTTCCGGTGACAGAGGGCGATACTGACCGCCCTGTAAGCCCATTAAATTCATGACTCTCTCCTTGCTAAGTTATTTTATCTTATTCCAAAAGTTCCAAAATAACGTTCAGACGAACTACAAAACCTTTGGCTGAATTTTATTTTGATCCAAGGTTTAAATGACATGATCTTAATTGCCTGTCAAGCGAAATGTAACAAAACTTATCAAATATATTCATGCATTGCTGGGGCGTGTTGACTTATGTTTCTCGAACTCATAAAATTGTTTGACAAGCAATATTAGCCCACGTATCATTTCCATGGATACACCATAACTCGAAACAACAAATATTAGCGTTGTTTTCATTCCACGCAAATAGTGAATACCAACCATTACCGGATTTTGGATATATAAACATGGACCTTTTTAACGATAAGCAGAAGAAAGAGGTGACATCAAAATACAAATCAGATATTGCTTTTTCAAAGGCAATATCAAGAGCCTTTACCCAGGAACTCAAAGATCTTTTGCTTAGAAGATCCAAACACCTCCTTCCCTTTGACGAAATCAAAGAAAAACTCGACCTCTGGTATGGCAAAGAGATCGGGCTTAAAACAGTGCCGCTGGGTTCAATCGTCGGCAGTCAGGGGCGTTATAGAAATTTTACACGGCATTTTCTCCCTTTGGATGAGAATTTAAGAGACCGTTGGAAACAGATTGATTCTGCTGTTGAATCGGGTAAAGATCTGCCGCCTGTTGAGTTGTACAAAGTGTGTAATGCCTATTTTGTTAAGGACGGTCACCACAGGGTATCAGTGGCCAAGGCGAAAAAAAAGATTTCCATTGAGGCAAAGGTATTTGAATATAATTGTGATCTTTCCCTTGACGACAAGACAGACGTTGAACAGGTTGCAATTCTTGAAACCTATCAATTGTTCTTAAATAAAACAGGGCTAAAGAAAACAGGGCTGAAAAAAACACGGAACCTTGACCTTCATTTGACGGTTCTGGGCGGATATCCTATTCTCATGGAGCACATACACCGGCACAGATTTTACCTGATGGAAAAGGAAAAAATACAGGTCAGCATTGAAGCGGCATCCATATCATGGTTTGACAATATTTACACGCCCATGGTTGTTCTGATCGACAAAAATGGTATTATGGAAAAATTCCCCCACAGAACAAAGACAGATTTTTATATCTGGATTTCAAAATATAAAAACAGATTGTTCCAGGGTGTTTTTGAATTGGATGAAGCACAAAGCGTGGTTGAAAGCTACTCAAAGATTTTTTCCTCTCCCGCAAGAAAGGTCCTGGGGAAATTCAGAAAATTCTTTGGCCTTGTAAAGTATTGAATCGGGTAAAGTATTGAATCGGGTAAAGTATTGAATCTGGAAATTAACAGGGTTAAATGCCCGGGTGATGGTGCACCCCGGGCATTTAAAAATGGCGGGTTATTTCTGTTTTTTAATGATAAGCCCAACGCCTGTAAGCCAGCTTTTAGCAACGGCTTCGGGCTTTTCACCCTTTACGTTCACCCTGTAATTGAGGCGTGTCATGGTGGCCGTGTCAAGGGAAGCACCAATTTCGTTTAAAACAAATTTAATTTTTGGGTATTGTTCAAGAACTTCCGCCCTGATCACCGGTGCGGGATTGTAGATGGGAAAATAGTTTTTATCATCATCAAGAACCGTCAGGTTATAATCCTGGATTTCACCATCCGTGGCAAATGCCATTCCACAAAGGGCCTGGCCGTCCCTGACCGCTTTTTTAGCAAGAGGGGTTTTCATTTTTAAAACATTTGCATCCGGGATATCTGTTCCGAATTCAAGGCCATAGTGTCCCATCATACCCTTGAACCCGTCAGCTCTGGAATAGAACTCTGCATTGGTGGAAACGCTCATTTTTCCGGGATTCTTTTTCGTCCATTCAGCCCATTCCGACAGGGAGCCGATTCCCAGTTCATCAGCCGTAGAGGCTCGCATGATAATGGCATAGGTATTGTTGAATTTTGCCGGTGCAAGCCATACAAGCCCTTTTTTGGCATCCTCTGCTTTTACCTTGGCAAAGAGCTCAACTGCATCACGGATGACTTCTGTTTTCTTGAACAATGAAAGCCATGCAGTTCCCGTATACTCCATATAAACATCAATCTGACCCTGTTCCAGGGCTTCACGATTCACATTCGTTCCACCAAGACTTGTACGGTCTTCAACAGGAATTCCCCTGTCTTCTAACAGGCTGACCATGATTTTACCCAGGATCACCTGCTCGGTAAACGCCTTGGATGCAACTTTTACGGGTGTTTTTGCCATAGCTGACATGGGAAGCACAATAAAAGTAAATGCTGCCAGTAAAAGAACCAGTTTTTTCATAATAAATCCTCCAGAAAAATAGAAATTAATGTTTATTGTTGCGGCCAAGATGGACGCAACACGATATAGCCGGATTTTATATTTAGTTACACCCGGCCTTTCAAACAGTTAAGCCATGTTGGTTTCAGTTGTTTGGACCCCTCTTGAAATAATAAGCTTTTCAGAAAGACTCAGGCAAAAATCAAACAGCATGGCAATGAGAGCGACGGGCACGGCGCCTGCCATCATAATCCCCATGTCGACCAGGGCAATACCGGTGAATATCCAAAAACCCAAGCCCCCGCCGCCGATCAGAAATGCCAGAGGGGCGGTTCCCACAATGATGGCGGTGGCGGTTCTGATACCGCCTACAATCACGGGCAATGCATTGGGAATTTCAATCTGAAACAAAATCTGTCTTTTGGTCATCCCCATTCCTGTGGCGGCTTCTATGACATCTTTACTCACCGAATCAATCCCTGCATAGGTATTCCTGACAATGGGGGCGACAGCGTGTAAAAACAGTGCAATCAGCGCCGGTGTCATGCCGATACCCGAAAGACCGATGAGGGGCAAAAACCCATAGGCCAGAGCAAGCACCCCAAGGGATGGGACTGACTGCCATACATTTACCACGGTCATAATGGTTGAAGATGCCTTTTTCATGCTCTTCCTTGTCATCAGGGTCCCAAGGGTTCCCCCAACAAGAACGGCACATACCATGGAGATAATCACCAGGATAAAATGTTCAACAATCAACCTGAAAAACTCCGGGATATTTTTAATAGTGTAGTCCCAGGCCCCGTAATAGGTATAAAGCCATATAATAAAGGAAATCGTTAAAAAGATCGGTATTAACTTTTTAAGCAGCTGAAACCAGATTCGTAAGGTCATGATTCTATCCTTTCCTGATTTTATCCCTTCAGGGTTTCTTTGATATCTTCCGTATGAAGCCAGCCAAGCACTTTTTTGGTGTCATCCACGACGACAAGGAATCCATAATCATGGGTGAAAATTTCAGACAAGCCGTCCTTGAGACTGGCATGGCCCATCAACCATGCCTTTGTCGGAGATACAGCATCTTTTACCCGGGTTGCTTTATCAGTGATGCCCTGCTTGTCAATTATGCCTGTAAGGGTGCCCTGGCCATCAACAGCAATCAAGTATCGCGAGTTGGTTTTTGCAAACATAGCGTGTGCAGTCTCAATGGTTTCGTCATGATGGATGGTGGGCGGGTTATCTTTCATTGCCCGTTTTATCGTAAACAGGTTGAGGCGTTTGAGTGTCCGATCCCCCCCCACAAAGTCAGCAACAAAATCGTTTTTCGGATGGGTCAGTATCTCTTCCGGCGTTGCGAACTGGACCAGGTGTCCGTCTTTTAACAGGCAGACTTTATCTCCCATTTTAATGGCTTCGTTAATATCATGGGTGACAAATATAATGGTTTTTTTTATTTTTTCCTGCACCTTTAAAAATTCATTCTGCAAATGCTCTCTGTTAATAGGATCAATGGCGCCAAAGGGTTCATCCATGAGCATGATGGGAGGATCTCCGGCCATGCCCCTTGCCACACCGATCCGCTGCTGCTGGCCACCGGAAAGCTCTTTTGGATACCTGTCCCGGAACTCATCCGGGTCAAGGTTGACAATTTCAAGCAGGCGCTGGACTTTTTCATCTATTTTAGCCTTATCCCATTTTAAAAGCTTGGGAATAATCGCAATATTCTCGCCAATGGTCATATTGGGAAACAGCCCGATGTTTTGAATCACATATCCGATGCTTCTTCGCAGTTCTATGGTGTTGAGCCTGGAGATATCTTTACCGTCGATAATAATTTTTCCGCTGGTGATGGATATCAAACGGTTGATCATTTTCATCGCAGTGGTTTTACCACACCCTGAAGGCCCGACCACTGTGCAGATCTCACCTTCTTCCAAATCAAAGGAGAGTTCATTGACAGCCTTGATATGACCGGCCCCAGGATATATTTTCGTTACTTTCTGAAGACTTAACATCGTTCCCATAATTTTATCCTTTATTCTATTCTGTTGCCTGTTTGACTTTAAGGCCGATCGGTGTAATCCAATCCTCTACTTTTGCCAAAAAGATATCCGCCACAATCGCTAGACAACTCATGGCAATGGCACCTGCAATAACCGAATCATTGGTTGACATCTCAAGCCCTTTGCTTACAAAAAGCCCTAACCCACCGGCACCGATGTATGCAGCAATGGCAGCAATGGCAATCCCCATAACCACAGCGGTTCTGACACCTGCCATAATAATGGGTGCAGCCAAGGGAAGCTGCAATTTGATAAGCAACTGGAAATATGTCATCCCCATCCCTTTCCCGGCCTCAATGGTGGCCGGGTCCACATTTTTTAAGGCAATATAGGTATTTCGGATGATTGGAAGTTGGGAATAAAGCGCCAGCGCAACGATTGCCGGAACAACCCCGATTCCGATCCCGCTTACCGCATCCCATACATTGTCGAGGCTGGAAAGAATTGGCATCATAAATCCGAACATGGCAATGCTGGGTATGGTAATGAGAATGCTTGATATATAAAGAACAATTCCTGCAGCGCTTGGATGACGTGTAATATAAACGCCCAAAGGGACACCTGTCACAATAGCAATGATCAGGGCAATCCCGACAATACGTATGTGGGCGATTAGCTGAGTGAATGTTTCAGGAAGGTTATTTGCAAAAAAGGAGAGCGGGCCGGATACAAAAAAAGGCTGAATCAGCGTTGAATAAGCAATTAAAGAGAAACCCAGGCCAAACATGACGATCCAGAAATCCTCAACAGAGCGGATGTTTGACAAGACTGCAACTAGAACAAGCAGACCCGAAACTACCCAAGCCATGAGGAATCCAAATGTTTCCCCCGGGATAAAGGTATCAAGCTTGGCATAAAAGCTTGTTGAAAGATCAAAAAAGTATAGAAAAAGAGAGATCAGGATAAAAATGCTCAAAAGATAATACGCGATCCTGCCAAGGGTTCCTCGTTTATAGCAATGTTGTAAATAGTATAAAAACCCCCCGAGGAAAAGAAAGCCTGCCCCCCACGAAAGAACACCTGACAGGGATTGAAAAATAAACGAGAACATGGTCACAAAGATACAGACGATAAGAAATATACCGGGGTATGGCGTGTTTTTCAGCGTATCACCCAGATAAACCATTAAAAAAAGAAGAAGAGAAAACAAAGGCACAATTAAAATCATTCTTAAAACATCATAGGACTCAAGAAAGTCCACTTCCAGATCCACTAGATGCAAAAGCATGTTAAGCGGGGAAATGGGATTTTCCTGGGAAATGAATTTACCCGGAAACCATGGCATAAAGAAAGAAACAAACATTAAAACTGAAAAGAGAAGAAATACCCTGTCAGTCCAACTCCAGCTGAAAACCGAGCGAAATTTCATAGCTGAAACAGATTTTGAGCAATGATGACACTGGGTTGAATTTAAAGGCAATTCCTTTTTGCATTCAGGGCATATTGGTATTTCTATCATCATAATCACCTCCTGATTGAAATAAAGTTAACAAAATCTTTCATAATCAAAAAAATATGTCAAGTTAAAATAAAATTTGATATGTTTTGTTTCATATTTTTTGGCGATATTGATTAAAGATAAACTATCATAGCACCTTATTGAGATTTTTGAGTTGGTTCCATGGTAACAATCACTATTGAGATCTGAAATATAGGTAATACATATTTGAATTGATCGGTTTTGACAAGTATCAAGGTCATAATTTAGCAAATGTTTGACAATCTGGGTTAAAAATGTAACAAGCTTGCTGATTTTAACCTTTACAGTTTTTAGGGAATTTAATGGGCAAAAAGGGGACTTCTTTAAATAAAATTGTCGATAAACACTATTCCGAGTTGACCTCCAAAGGAAAAATGCTGGCTGAATTTGTAATGTCCAGCCCGGATAAGGCCGTTTTTATGACAACACGGAAACTTGCCGCTGCCGTAGGAACAAGTGAAGCCACAGTCGTGAGATTCGTACGGCAATTGAAATATGAAAGTTATGCACTGTTTATAAAGGCATTAAGAGAACTCATTGATACCGAGCTTACCCTGATTGAAAGAAACAGGCTTAACAATCCTGTTGTGCGCAGTGAAGATGCGGAGCTTGAAAGGATTACCAATCAGGATATTGAGAATATCAAAGCCATGGCTAAAGATATTAATTTATCTGAAGTAAAAAAAATCAGGAAGATACTGAAAGAATCAGAGGCCGTTTATATCATAGGTTCAAGACTTTCTTATACGCCGGCATATTATATGGGATGGATCCTGGCCAAAATAAGAAAAAATGTGAGGATCTTTAAAGGAAGTGATAGAACAACTATTGATCAATTGGTATTTGCCTCTCAAAAAACGGCTGTTGTTATTATTGCAACATCAAGGTATCCAAACGAGATAATCAGAATGGGGAAACTTGCTCAGCGCTACAAGTTAAAATTAATACTTCTTACAGACAGTTCATCCTGCCCTTTGATCCAATTTAGTGATCATGTTCTTATCGCACCTTTAAAAACAATCCCATTTCTCGGGAACCCGGCTTCTTTGATCAGCCTGATTAATTATCTGGTCCATTCCCTGGCGGCAGATATGGGAAAGGAATTAAAAAATCATCAAGAAAAACTTGAGCAGGCCTATCTTGAAAACGATATTTTATTTAGATATTAGGCCCTCTACTTTTATTAAAACATATGATTATCATTGATACACACCCCCAGGTGCTTTCCAATATAAAAGTTGATATAATTTTTCAGGATCTTGAACAAAAAATTAAAAATGCCAGCAATCATCCTGAGATTTTAAAAATTGCAGAAAAAACTTTGGATAAAGCCAAGGGCATCTGGAAGCCAGAGGCAGTATACCAATGGTTTAAATTTAATTATAAAGGTAAAGATAACTTCGGTAGTGTTATTCCAAACTCCGGTGGTCTGTTGAAGTTTGATTTTGGATATTCCATCAAATTTTTAACACATGCCAGCCATGCTCTTGTCTCTGTGTATACAGCAGGACAAGAGCATGAGGCGGCATCAAAAAAAGCATCAGAAAATGGTCATCATCTGGATAGCTATTTTCTTGACCTTATTGGTTTAATAGTCCTTGAAAAAACCGGTAATTTCATTAAGCAAATTGCTGAAAAAAAAGCA
>Ga0307987_1002315_pt1 | contig 9981 bp, 6 predicted proteins | sample EllFjometagen181_FD_203157 | JGI IMG/M metagenome (GOLD analysis project Ga0307987, IMG submission 203157) | Marine microbial communities from Ellis Fjord, Antarctic Ocean - #181 | ecosystem: Environmental > Aquatic > Marine > Unclassified | place: Southern Ocean | collected 2014-10-08 | reverse complement strand
ATCTGGTATTAGCGTCCTCATTGCCGAGTAGGACATCAATACCAGATTCTGTAATGCAGTAGCTATAGTACTCACACTCGTACTGGTCATCACTCGCAATAGATTTGTCAACGTACGCCATGCGTTCAAGTCTAATAGCAGATATGCTTATATTATGGTCCGGAATTCCTCGCAATCTGTTCGATACATTACTAAAGCTAAGCCCCTGCGGACTGTCAGTATGGCTTGCTAAGCATGCAGCGAGGAACCTGTAGTCAAATTCAGCCAATGTATACATTGGTGGATTCGCTTGGAACTTCTTGTTATCAGCCAGTTTAGTATGATCAATCAGGCCTAATCGTTCCACTTCTAGCTTTATTAGAGAGCAAGCTCGATTCGTAGCTGAGATGATGTCACCATCTGAACGATCAGCATCGTAGTCAGCTGGTGTTGTTCCTAGCAGGTCAGTGGGAAGGTGCATATCAACGTCTCTGGGCTTGAGGAGGAGAGAACGATTCTTCCCTATTGCTCCGATAAACAGGCCCATTTCGAAAAGAACATTATCGCGCACAATGTGTTCTTTTACATCTCTTATAGTTGCTATATCGTCTGGCGTAAATATGAAGAGGGCAAAGTCAACTGTAGATGATTTATTAACCAAGTCATCAACTGTGGAAGATGAAAGACGGAACGTGCCATTTTTCCATATGGTGACTTCCATGTCATGATCGAGATTAACATTTACCGCTTCAGCAATCCTCACACTTTCCATTGATGAAGCTATGAACAATCTAGGCTTTCTCACATCTACTCCCATAGTAAGTGCTGGAATTGCTATTGACAAAAGTGATGTATGCTGGGGAGGGGCGATCATCCGTTCCGTCGTAGGCACAGTAGCGTGGTTGGGTAGGGTGTGCAAGACGAGGCCCCGGGGGAGCAGAGCACAGGTCTCGAAACGCCTTGATGGCTGGTTTGGCAGAAGGATTCGGGAATCCTCCGGGGCAGTGAGGGGAAGAGCCGTCGGCGTGGCGGGAGGTGTCTTGATGGACGCGAGTGTTGGGTAACATGATGCGGAACGGGGGCAACTCGCTATTCGGTGGCCATGGGGATGCGACGGATCAAGCGCGGGAAGGGCACCGTATGCCGCGACTGCCCCCGCCTGATTCTGTGGACCGACTTCCCAGAATGTGGGAGATATCTGAGGCTGTCTGTCAACTGTGCGCGTGCGATTTCGGTTGTCAGCCCCCCGCAGCCAGTTCCGTGGCGATCCAGAGTCCGTGTCTGACCAGTTCGGGGATGGCACGAAGGCCCCCGCGGATTGGGTCTGAGCTGGCAACTGACGGTGTAGTCGCTGGCTCGATGAGCCTGCGATCCGGGAGGGCGTCGCCGACAAGGGGAATCGATTCCCCCGGTCGGGACGAGGGCTCGCCTTGGGAGCATGTGCTTCGCGCGCTCATCGAGCGCGCGACTACCTCGTCTGGGGCCAATCACATCACCTTCACCCTCGGCCCTCGCGCGGGGATTCTGCCCGACGTGAACTCTTGAATGTGGGAGTGGCACCGGTTCGTCACCTTCGGTCAGAACCCCCACGCAATGTGGGGGAGGTAGGCGCGGACCTGCTCCCGAATGTGGGAGGGGCACCGTGTGCCGCGATCTTCTCTTTCCCCCAGGGAGTCGCGGCACACGGTGCCCCTCCCACACTCAAGAAGGCCCCAGACAGTTGACAGACAGGCTCAGATGTCTCCCACATTTGGGGGGATGCAGGGCGAAAAAAGAGACCGGAGCGGAGACGCTCCGGCTACGCGAGACGGGAGGGGCAAGGGAAGCGGGGAGTCGCGGCACATGGTGCCCCTCCCACACTCAAGAAGGCCCCAGACAGTTGACAGACAGGCTCAGATGTCTCCCACATTTGGGGGGGGATGGAGGGAAGAGGGAAATGGACGACATGGACGACATGGACGACATGGACGACATGGACTACATGGACGACATGGACGGCATGGACGGCATGGACGGCATGGACGGCATGGACGGCATGGACGGCATGGACGGCATGGACGGCATGGACGATGGACGACATGGACAGGGAGGGAGGGGACGGGGGAGAAGAGTCGCGGCACGCGGTGCCCCTCCCACATTCCCAATGCTTCGGGTGCAGACGCCGGGGGCTGTGAGGTCGGGAACGCGTCTACTCTTCTTGCTCAGGTAGCTGCAGCCGTGGCCACGCCTGATAGTCCCGGTCGATGGGCTCGCCATCGACGTCCTTGATGACCCACGTGCCCTGGGGCGCGTCGGGGTTCTCGGCACTCTCCGGCACAACGGCGAAGAGCGAGACATCAGAGTCACTGTACGTAACGATCCAGCCCGGACGGTCGGTCCCCAGCGGGAACAGGCGCCAGTTCCCCGACTCGGCGGCAGGTTGCCAGCCGTCCGGGATCACGAGCGAGCCATTCCCGACTGCGAAGTCTTGATGCACGCCGGTGTTGTTCCAGGTGGTCAACTCGCCGACACCCACGATCCGGAGCATGCCGGTGAGATCGGTGACGCCATCGTCCCGGATCAGGACGGTGGGCTTGGCGACGATTCCCGAACCCTTGCCCCAGGACACACCGCCCGCAGAGATGTGGTATCCGTCGCCTCGGTGATGGATCTCCGGCGACGATCCCTTGCCGCGCCCGATCCGGATGAGCCCTTGGGTGCTGCCTGGCTCGAGCATCAGCTTGTCCACCAGTGGGCCGGGCCGATAGGGCATGGCCGCCGGGAGGATGGCGTGGTGCAGATTGGGTTGCTTGGCGATGTCGCCGGTGAGGAGCGAATCCCCATACCAACTGACCATGGCCGCAGTGAACGGGTCGTCGTAGACACCGGTGCGATCCGCCCGCTTCAGGTGCCGTCGGAAGGGGACAATCCGCCGCAGCCCCATGCTGGAGATCGCATACTGGTAGCTGAGCCGGTCGAGGAGTCGGCGGCTCGCCGCCGCCAACTCCGGCTCTTCGGCGAAGGCATGGATAACCAGGACTGCCGCCATCGTGTACCCCCCGTAGGGCTGGGAGTTGAACTCGTACAACCCACACGTCTCCAAGTCGTCGATGAACCCGGCCAGGGCCTTGGCATGTTTGCTGGTCCGGCGCACGTGGCGCGGGGAGGTGTCGATGCCAGACTTGATCAGCCACCGGTTACGAAGCGCTCTCGTGCCCTCGGTCATCAGGATGTGGTTTTCCGTGTCCCTGACCATGCCCAGAGAGCCAGGAACCGCCCAGCGAATCCGGTATCCTTCTCGATCAGCAACACATCGATGATGTGAGACACCGTCTTTGGCCACAACACCTCGCGTTGGTCGCCAAACAGGAACGGATAGCTGGCCAGGACAATCTCGGCAAAGTCGTAGGCCGCCTTGGGGCGAAGCTCGTAGGACGACCCGCTGCCAGCGTAAGGCTCGCCCGCCAGCAGGTACTCGTTTACCTGCTTGATGTCCTTCCCAGCCACCAGCTTGGCCAAGAGCGTCCGGGTCATGGTGACCTTGCCGTTCTTCGCCCAATCCTGGAAGCCCTTCCCGGCCCAGTGCTGGATGATCTTCAGGCTCGTGCCCGAGCGAATCTCGTCCGCGTCCGCCCGGCGTCCGGCAAAGCCTGGCCATCCATGCACATCAATCCCAGGCTTCAGGTCCGGGTTGCTCATCCGCGCCTCCCCGAGCAAACCCGTGAGCGCGCCACGGAAGACGAACCGTGAGACCAGCAGGAAGCATCCCAACAACACCAAGAGTCCAATGATGGAGAAAAGAGCGATTCTCAAGCGTGAACCCCTGTGTAATATCGGACCTCAGTTCTGTGATTCTCCGTCAGGCTTCTTCCCCGGAGACCACAGCCTTGGCCACTCATACGGCCAGGATCCTGTCCGGGCGCAATGGGCCCGAATGGGAGGTCAGCGCAGCATGTTCACCGAGCCGTCCGTGCCGACCGCGATGGTGCCGAGGGGATGGGCCAGGAGCTTGGCAAGCCTGGGGGTGGGGGACGATCCCAGCTCGCTCAACGTCGGTGACAGCAAGCGGGTGGTGGAGTCACAGGCCACCAACAGGCGTGGAGTGGGGTCGGGGACGCAGACCAAGTCGCGGACGGGTTCGCCAATCGCCTTGCGGCTGAGGACCTTCCCCTTCGCGTCCAGAACCATCACGAACCCATCGAGCCTGCCGATGATGATCTCGCGCTGCCCGTCACCATCGAGGTCGGCGTGGATGCAGGACGAGATGGGAGACATGTTCAGTCGGAAGTCATAGGTCTTCGTCCGTGGGCGCAGGACACCCACCCCGGTGTCGGTCGCGATCAAAACCCGGGGCTCGCCGACTCCTCCGTCGATGCGCTTCAGGACCAACCCGAGCCCGCCAGGACAGCCGATCGTGCCCACCATCTTGCGTTTCTTGCCATCGATGATCGAGAGGGTGCGCCAGTTGTTGTACATGAGCGCGTCTTCGCAGCCGTCGTCGTTCAGATCCAGGCCGTCGCCTAGGGTCATGGTCTCGAAGGCCCCGGCTGCGTTGGACCAGCCGAGGCGCTTCCCCACCGTGTCGAAGAAGCTGCACCGGTCGTAGTTGCCCACGATGATCTCCATCGGTCCATCGACTTGCGGACGCCAGGTCGCGATGGAGAAGGGCCCAGGGCAATCGCCGCCCAGGAAGAGCGTGTCGGCTCGCCACACTTCGTCTCCGTCCGGCGTGAGGGCATGGACCCAGCTCTCGAGAGTGGCCACCAATACGGTGGCCTCGGGACCAGGGCCCAGCCTGGCGCAGTGCACGGCGTTGATGGGACCATTGAAGCGCTGGCGCCAGCGCTCCTTGCCCGCAGCGGACAACACGATGAGCTCATTGTCCCCCGAGGCGACCAGGATTTCCTTCGTGCCGTCACCGTCCAGGTCGTGAGTCAGCAGGCGGGTGATGCGGGCAGGGGCCAGGCGAGTGCTCCGGGGAATGATCTCCTTGACTCTGAGAGGCCCGTCGAAGGCCAGCACGATCCGTTTGGCCCGGTGCGCGAAGCCACGCGCGCGCTGCCTGCCGATGGCGAAGAATTCCGCCTTGTGCAACTGCTCGGCGTTGTAGCCCGGCTGCCAGGCAAGCGCGACCTCGCCCGACACCTTGCCGTCCTCGGTCAGGAATGTGGCTCGACAGGCAGGCAGCGACTTCAGCTTGGCTTCATCCGGCCGGGTGTTCTTTCCCACCACGAACCCCGTCCTCACTTCGATCTCCCCCACCTCGGTCTCGACCGGCAGATCCAGCGTAATGGTGGGCTTCACATCTCCCCCCCAACCAGCGGTTCCGGTCCAGAGAGGGCTCAGAGAGTCGGCCAGTTCCTCCGCTCGACCGACATGGAGCTCGGGTTGCACGGACACGGCGCAGCCAGTCACTGCTTCCCCTTTGCGGGTTGCCCCCGCGAATCGCCACACCGGTTTGAGTCCTCCCAGGCGTCCCGCCGTTGGGGGCGCCCTGGTCACGGGCGTGGCTCCTTGCCACAGCGAGGCAAGCAGGGCACGCACGGCTTCCGGCTGTGCCAGCGATCCAGATGCCGTGAGCACCGGAACCCCGTCCACGGACACGGCATCGCCTCCGGCTGCCATCGATGCCCCTGGGCCCAGGTAGAGCGCATCGCAGTCTGCCTGCAGGGCGCCGTAGGCAATCCGTTCTCTCCCTGCCCGCACGGCCAGAAGATGGATCTCGCCGGTCCGTTTGTTTCGCACCAGCATGCCCGCCTGGCCCAACGGTCTGATGCTGAAGTCGCGTGGTTCGTCCTTGTCCGCGGCGTAGAGGAAGTTCCGGAAGAACGTCTCATCCCCCGGTGCCACTGACCCGGAGCGGAACTGGCGCAACAGGGTCGTCTCGGCACCGCCCTCCAGCCCCTCAAACCGGCTGGACATGCGGATGCCAGGATCGGCGTTGAGCAGCGCGAAGCGACTGTCCCCAATCCGTGCCTCCCAGCCCGTTTCGCTGAGGGTGGGGTGGGCCGGGGATCGCCACGTACACGCCACCACTTGCTCGGCCGCACGTTCGGCGCGCACCGTGTCGATGACGGCGAACCCTTGCCCGACCAGCCAGAAGATGGTGCGCTCCCACGTGCTGCCGTTGTAGTTGGCCAACCGGGACCGCACCAACCCCGTGTGTTTCGTGGCCCGTTGGAAGAGCAGTTCGCTCACGACCGGTTTGGGGCCGCTATCTTCCCCTGCGGTCACCCAAATTGCGCTGCGGTGGAAGTTGCCGGACAGCATGGAGTTGCTGTGCAGCCATACCTGGCCGCGATCTGCAAAGCGGAGGATGGCATTGGCATCGAGCGGGGGAAGGTTGTCCGCCCCCGTATACTGCTTGCCCTCAAGGACCAGATACTGGTCCAGGCGGTCGTAGGACTGGCGGAACGCAAGCTTGTCGAAGGTGCGTTCGTAGGGCACGTCCAGCACCCAACTGTCAGACTGGGTCGGCATGCGCTTGTAGAGCTGCTCGTCAAAACGGCTCACCAGGATGCCCAGCAGATCAACGGGGGTCGAGCTACCCACGGTATCCCCCGTGGCAAACAGATGGAGCCCATACATGGATACCGGGGTCCAGAGCCCAGACTGCTTGCCGCGGAACGCCTCCCACAGCCACTTCATGGTCGAATCCCCGTAGCAGTAGGCGGCCACGGCTGCGGGATACCCGAGGGCGATCGAGGCCTTCAGCGTCCCGGGGCGGGCCTCCTCATACGTGCCCGTACCGCAGTAGAAACCCATGTTGTCGGTGACGGCCAGCGCCCGGTGGACCGCACTGCGCAGAGGCTTTGCATAGAGGAACTGTCCCCTGCCTTCCTCCAATGCGTAGTTGATCGCCGGCTGGATCGCATGGTAGGTGGGGATGCCCTCACAGTCGTCGTGCCAGGTGCTCGAGAAGAAATCGAGATAGGCTCGACACTCGGCATACCACTTGCGGAGCATGGCCCGGGCGGGGGCATTCGGGTTGGCGCGGTGGAGGAGGTGCTTGACGACCGTGTAGAATGCCCACGTTCCCATCGCCTGGTGGCGACTCCCGATCCGGCCACCTGACCGGCCTCGCCAGTAGTCGTTCTGATGGGCCACGAGGTAATCGAAGAAACGCTGATCGATTTCTTGCCGCTCGTCGGCGCTGAGATGCGGGGAGGGATAGACCAATGTCCAGGCGCGGGCCGGTCCATCCAGCCCGTAGTCTGAGTAGGGGAATCCCTTGCCGCCTGCGTCACTCGTTGCCCGGAGGTCTGCCAGTGTTCTGCGGGCAAGATGCCGCTCCCCGGTTGCCGCATAGGCATACCCATCGGCAGACGCCTTTCTGGGATCCACCCGTTCATCACTGACTTTGGCGACGCCTTGGAGCGGGCGCGCCCCCTTGCTCTCCAACGTGTAGGGGAAGTCCAGCACGCCTGCGGTGGGCAGCGTCGAGAGTATGGCCGCGAAGCGCGCCACGCCAGCTGCCAACCCCGCGTCGTCCGTGGCCTCGATGATGACGGCATTGACCGCCGTTCCCCACGGTCGATAGGCGGTGCGGATGGCATAGGCTCCCGGCCCCGGATAGTCAGCATCGGCGAAGCACTGGAAGCGGGCGTAGAAGGGCAGCATGGCCCGGTTCGTGTTGATGCTCCCCAAGACAATCACCGGTTGCCCCGTGAGCTCGGCCCGGAGGCGTGGCCCTTGCGGCTCCAGGGCCTCCGCCGGGCTCAGCAGGTCAGGCGAACCTACACGTTTGCCAGAGATGGCCTGAGCGACCGCCCTTCCGTGTCTGTCGTCAGCACCTTGGGGAGCGACGACCACGCAGGCAGGGCCTTCGGCCGAGCACAGACGCGTGGAGCCGGTCACTGCTGGCGTCAGCATCCTGGGTTGGTCTGCCGCCCGCAGATCACAGATCGCGCCAGCGGCGAGGGCAGAGAAAAGCACATTCCAGCAACCGCATCTCATCCTGACTCCTATCGCCGGCTGCCTGCCGACGGCTTGTGCACGGCAACACAATGGCGGAGAACGTACGCCTTCACGGGCCACCGACTCCCAGCGCGGATGGGAAGCTATCTGTCAAGGCCGAAGCAATGTAGCAGCAGGGGAGCATGCAGGCAAAGGAGTCCAGTCTGGCCTGTCCCTGGGCTCTCTGGCCAGAGTAGAAGCGGCGTCTCGCCGCTTCCTCCCCTCCCCACTCCAAAGCGGCAAGATGCCGCTTCGGCCTTGCCCCCAGTTCCCGCATCGGCAGGTCCCGAATCACTCCACCGTCCGCCCGAACCCAACCCCCGGATGGACGCTGGCCAGAGTAGAAGCGGCGTCTCGCCGCTTTCTCCCCTCCCCACCCCAAAGCGGCAAGATGCCGCTTCTACCTTGCCCCCAGTTCCCGCATCGGCAGTTCCCGAATCGCTCCACCGTCCGCCCGGCCCAAGCCACGAAGAGCCCCGTCGCCAGCTCCGCCACTGCGGCTTGTTAGGTGGCCAATGCTGGCGGTTCGGGGGGGCGGCGCCTGAAAACGTAGATCGCCCACCCGAGTGAGTCTCGACCCCAGCGAAGATATGCTGCCCTCTCCTCCCCTACTCGGCGCACGACCTCCGGAAGGTCCGGGTCATCCGGGTGCGAGCGCGCGTATTCGACCGTGGCGGACCACCGCAGTCCTTCGTATCTATCCCAGTCATCCTTGTTGCTGACTAGAGTATGGACCAGGTCGAGCCCCCGCTCCTCTCCCACCTCGATATTGCCGGCGTGCGTCCCGAACGCCTCCTTCGGAGCGCCGAGGACCTGAAGGTACTCCTCGGATGGTTCCTGCATCCAATACGGCTCGCCCGTGATCACCCAGCCATTGGGCGCGACCATGCGTGTCAGCGCATCCAAGGTGCCGGCGTGCCCCCCGTAGACCCAGCTGGCACCAAGGCAGGAGGCTACCGTGAAGCTGTGAGGTCCGTCTGGCTCGAACTCGGCCCCGTCCATTTCTCTGAAGGCGACCTCCGCCCCCGGTGCCCGGACCTCCAGTCGCTTCCGCGCGTCGGCAATGAAGAACGGTGAGAGGTCGATGCCCACGCAACTGACCCTGTAGGCCTCGGCCAGACGAATGAGAAACTCGCCCTTCCCACTGCCAATGTCTACCACGCGTGCGGCGGCGGGAAGCCGCAGCTGTTCCACAAGGCAGCCCAGCTTCTCCTCGCTCGTCGGATTGCAGATCACGTGCTCGCGATGGGTAATGTCGTAGAACTTCCACATGTCCATGGATCAGCTCCTGGGGTTGCCTAATGCCAGATCTTACCATTCTCAGGTAAGCGAAGCGTCCCTAAAACCATCTTGAATGGTCTGCTACGGCGTCCATTCTTATTTCCTATATACCTAATCGAGATCCTGAATTTCCTCAATAACAATTCTATTCCCAGATGATCTGATACGATACAAGTAATGTATATCTCCATCTGTTACATAAACTCTGCCTGACTTTAAATCAACTCTGGTTATTTCTAGTGGCCTGTTCTCTGATTCCTTGTCAGAATACGACTGAAATAGGTCCAGAAATCCCTTCTTGTCTATTGGTTCTATCTGATAATAAACTACCAATTTGAAATCATCAGAATAGTATTGTGAAAGAGCTTTGACATCTCTGTTCTCTGATGCTATATCAATTTCCCTAAACAACTGAACAATGTCTTCATTAGAGACATCACTAGAAAGAGGCGTATGGCACGAGGTCAATACCAAGAGAAGTGTTGGGATAAGGCATATTCTGCGTTTCACTCTATTACCTTTGTGTAAGATTGTTGCTGGCGCAACATGGCGTGGGCTGCGGGAGGGGGCGATCATCCGTTCCTATCTTGGGCACAGTAGCATGGTTGCGTGGGGGTGCAAGGCGGAATCTTGGCACGCGGAAGGCCTAAGCCTCTGCTGGAGAGGCAGCCTGTTAGATGGATTCAGGAAGCCATCAGTGGGCGGTTGTGGGGAGCGCCATCAGTGTGGAGAAGGGCCGTTTTGCTGGACATTTTGGAGTATTGTGCAACAGGATGCGAAACGGGG
>Ga0307987_1002314_pt1 | contig 9982 bp, 5 predicted proteins | sample EllFjometagen181_FD_203157 | JGI IMG/M metagenome (GOLD analysis project Ga0307987, IMG submission 203157) | Marine microbial communities from Ellis Fjord, Antarctic Ocean - #181 | ecosystem: Environmental > Aquatic > Marine > Unclassified | place: Southern Ocean | collected 2014-10-08 | reverse complement strand
CGGCGTCCGAATCATTCAACCCCAACGCACCAACAACATCCTCGAACGCTTCTTCCGCCGTCTCAACCGCCAGGGATGCAAGCGCACTGGCCAACGCCCAACCGCCAACTTCATCGACAACATGCTGCCCGATACGCCGCTCGTCGCCAACCTCGACAATCCCGACTACATCGAGTTGCTGCTCGACGGCTGTGAGAATCTGACCCAGCGCCTCGCACGCGTGGACCGAGAACTCGTCGAGGCGACCATCGAGGACTTCCGCAAGCCGAAAACCGGAATGAAGAGGAAGGTGCGCGCTGCCTTCCGCGCCCGACCCACAGCCCTCCAGATCGCGCTGTTCATCCTAAAAAGAACGGCGCGATCCAACCAGATTCTGTGGTCATAGCATGCAGGGGCTCCCTTTCTCTTCCCAGGCCATGGGCGTGCCCATGCAGGGCTCCCTTTCTCTTCCCAGGCCATGGGCTTGCCCCATGCAGGGCTCCCTTTCTCTTCCCAGGCCATGGGCTTGCCCCATGCAGGGCTCCCTTTCTCTTCCCAGGCCATGGGCTTGCCCCATGGAAGGGCTCTCCGCACCAGCGATTGCCTAGGCAGAGCCCAGGCTACCCATGGCCTACCATCCCCTACTCCTCCGCCGCAATGCTCACATTCGTGATCCCCGCTGCCTTGGCTGCCTCTAGCACGATCACGAGCTTCTTGTGGGGGACCTTGGCATTGGCTTGGATGAGCACGCTCTCCGCAGTGAGCGCAGCGGAGATCATGCCCGGCTCGATTGGCTTCCCATTGAGAGTCATCGCGCCCTCTGCATCGATATGAATGATGTCCTGTTTACGGCGCTTGACCGGGGCGGCATTGCGCACAACGACCATAAGCCCGAAATCGCCCTCTTTAAGGACTTGGTCGGGAGTGATTTCGCGTGCAGTGGACCCTTTGCTCAGGATCTCGCCGACCTTGGCGGTCTTGCCAACAGGTACCGCGTAGGTCCCGATCCGGCCAGCGCCAAACGGGTTCCTCAGCGAAGTCGCGAGTCTACCAGTATCCGAGACGAGGGAGACATTCAGCAGGTCGGGCTTCGCACCCGGCCAGCAGAATGCCCGGACCCGGGTGCCGGGGCGGAATCCCATGGAGCCGCTCATCACCCTTCGCCCATCGGCGAACACGATGCAGAAACCAAGGCTAACGCGTTCCTGCGATGTTGCCGGGATCTCGATGGTCCACCAATCCACGCCCAATGCCCGGGCCAGATCGGTAGCCTTCAGATCATCGGCATGCAGCCCCACTGTCAGGGCGAGAAACGCAAGCCACAGGACCGTTACTGATCTCTTCATCTCTTCCTCCTTGGAAAATGTATTGCTCTACTCTGGACACCATCTGCGGGGCAAGGACGCCCACCTGCGCTACGGTAGTCTCACTGGCGACGGCATCAAGAGTATCGAGACCGATCACCTCGGTTTGCAGACGATTTCCAGAATACGCATGTCGAAGAAGTCCTGCGTCTGAGCCGCCCGGATGACCACGGCGACATCAGCCCCGCGACCCGTGCCGCCAACCGCCATGACCTCTTCTCCGGGTGCCACCAGGCTTGCGTCCGTAGCCATGCAGGTGACTTCTGCCGCCACTTTCATACCCTCGCCGAACAGCTTCAAGGTCTGCGCGATGATCTCGTCGGCCTGGACCGCACCCAGCTTCTTGCGCACGGCGCGCCCCAACATGCCAAACGCATGCCCTGTGCAGAGGATGGTGCCGCCGGCGGCCTCGATTGCCGCTCGATGCGCCTCGTCGATCTTCTCCGGATAGAGACCGTTCACCGCAATCACCACCAGCTCGGGACAGAGCTTGGCCGCCCGTGCGCCGGTGTCGCCGCTTGAAGACGCAACCACCAAATGACCGATGCCAAGCTTCTCGGCCCGCGCCTTCGCCAGCGCCAGGACCTCGTCGGTGTGTTCCCTGCCGGCCTTGTCGAAGTAGCTCGTCTTGGTTTTCATGGCATGCAGTCTCCTGATGGAATGGTGGGGCAGTCGATCCAGTTACTAGGATAGCCTGGCAGAGGAGAGTCACCAAGCGCGCTCCTGATCTGGAACCACATCTGGCAGTGAGCGGCGCAAGGGCTACAGTCTCCAGCAATCCCCCAACGCTGCTGAGGACTGACATGCGAGAAACCCGCCGGAACCTGTCTCTTCTATTCACCTTCACGATTGCCGTGGCCGCGACCGAGCCGCCACTGCCCGAGGGTGCCTACCCGGAATGGAGCACCGCGAAGGCCTGGCAGACGAAGTCGGCGACCCGCAGCAAGCTCTGTCTGAATGGACTCTGGAGGTTCCGCTCCGAGCCGCGTCTGGCCTCTCTGGAGGTGGTAAGGACGTTCTTCACGGACGGCATCGAGCCCCCCGAATTCGTCGAGTGGACGGTAGGGGAGATTCCCGGCGGCAGCCTCGATGTGAACCTGGACCCAAACCGGTGTGTCGGCGGCGGCACTAGCATGAGGGTGGATCTCGACATTCCCAAGGCAACCAACTTCTACCACCTCACCCGCCAGATCCGGGATCTCCCCACCGGCACCAAACTTGTGCTGCGAGCGGACATGTGGGTGGCGATGGAGCGAGGCGATCTGCATGTGGAGGTGCAGGACGCGCGCGACTACAAGATCTACACCATGGTCGGTAGCCCCTTCGCCAGCGCGGGCAAGTGGCAAACCATCGAGTGCGAATTCGTCCTGCCGGCAGACACCACGGCGGTGAAGATCCTTATTCTCCGCAACCATGGCTCCACTTCCGGGTGCAAGGGCACGGTCTGGATCGACAACCTGCGTATCGTCAAGGTGGGGCGCCCCGCTGCAGCCGGGATCACGCCGCCGACCGACGATGCCTGGGGCTTCACCAAGGTTCCCGGCTCGTGGCTAGGACGCGTCTACTGGCACGAGCAGGACGAGGCCAGAAAGAGCCCCAATGCTCTCCGCTTCGGCTGGTTCCGGCGGCCGATCGAGATCCCCGCCGCCTGGGCGGGCCAACGCATCCTGGCCCACTTCGGCCGGATCTCCAGCGACGCGCGCGTCTACTGCAACGGCATCGAGGCAGGAGCGCTCGGTTTCATGGGGGGGGACGTGGATGTCACCCGCTGGGCCCAACCTGGGAAGACTCTCGATCTAGCCGTCCTGGTCGAAGCGCGGGACCGTTGGATCGTCTTGCCGACGCTCCTGAATCGCCCGTCCAAATCCTGGCAGGCCCGGCTCGGCTCGGCCGGCATCGTCGGCGACGTGTTCCTGACCGCCAAGCCCCCTGCCATGCGGTTGGGCAACCCCCGGATCATGACCTCGGCAGCGGGTCACCGGCTAACGGTGACCGCCCCCCTGGCAATCCCCAAGGGAATGGACCTCCCCGGCAACTTCGCCCTGCGCTGCGACGTCCGCGACGGTGGAAAGCTGGTGAAGTCCTTCCCCGGCAAAGCCAACATCGCGGAGGGCACCGCCACTGCCAGCGTCGCCTGGCCCGAGGTCAAGCTCTGGGACGTGGGTCAACCCAAGCTCTACACGCTGAGCGTATCCCTCCTGCAGGACGGCCGCGTGGTCGACCAAACGCTCCCTCAGAGCTTTGGCTTCCGGGAATTCGAAATCAGGGGCAAGTTCTTCTACCTGAATGGCGTGAAACTCAATCTGGTGCCCTGCTCCTACTCGATTTCCAGGGGGAATTGGGGCACCAAGGAAGCCATGGCCCACTGGGTGAAGGGCGCCCAAACCGCAGGCTACAACTTCGTCTATCTGGGCGGAGTCGACCGACCCGGCAGGCCGGCAGTCGCCAGCCATCTGCTCGAGGTCTGCGACGAACTCGGCATGCTCGCTGCCGTCAGCCCTCTGGGCATAGGCCATGCGGTCTATGGGCGCTTTGACCTGCCCGAGGTCTGGCAGCCATGGACAGAGATCGTGGCCAAGCGCGTGCGCAAGGACTGGAACCACCCCTCCCTGGTCATGTGGCGCATGAATATGAACCTGAACTGCTACAAGCAGGACCAGAATCCCCTGGTCCTCGACGGCAAGATGGACTTCGCCCCCGATTCCGCCTCCGCGAGGAAGGAAGCGGCCATGCTGAAGTCCAACGCCTTCGTCCGCTCGCTGGACCCCACCCGTCCCACCTACAACCACGCCTGCGGCAAGACCGGCGAGGTCTACAACCTGAACAACTACCTCGGCTGGCCGGAACTCCAGGACCTGCGCGAGTGGCTCCGAGTCTGGGCCACGCAGGGAGACAAGCCCCTGTACATGGCCGAACAGGCTACCCCCTACCCCGGGGACTTCCAGATGCGCGATCCCACCAACTGGTGGACCAACGAACCGGTGATGACCGAATACGGCGCGATCCTCCTCGGCGAGCGCAGCTACGACCTGGAAGAGCAAGACTACATCGACTACTACGACTGGTGCTGGGAGCCCAAACAGCAGAAATGGCGATCCTCCTACGGCTACTTCTGCCACAACTACCCCCCGATTCTGGACGAGTGCTCGTCGCGCTACTACGAAGTCCTCCTGCCAGCCTGGCGCACCTGGGGCATCTCGGGCGGCGTGAACGCCTGGGAGAACACCTGGCGGCGGCTGACCAAACGGCAGCCAAACACCCCGTTCCGCGCCGTGCCGGCCAATGTGCCGCTCGCAACCGATTGGGCCAATCTGCAACGGCCCGGCCTCTCCGCCGACAGCTGGCAGTACGCCAATGGCGGCGGCGGCGAAATTCGTTGCCTCTTCGACCTCGGGCGCCCGGAAGAGAAGGAGTACTTCGAGCCGACCCGCCGCGGCCAAGTCATGCCCGCTCTCATCGCCCCGCTCTATGCCTACATTGGCGGCCCAGGCAATCAGTGGTTCACCCAGGATCACGCCTTCCGCTCCGGTGAGGACATCGCCAAGAGCATCGTCCTGCTCAACGACCGGCGCGAGCCGCGTACCTTTGCCGTTGCCTGGCGGGCCGAAGCGGGCCGCAAGACAATCGGCAGCGGCAACCAGCGCATCACGGTTGCGCCAGCGGAATCCGCCCGCCTCCAGTTCCGCTTCCGCGCCCCGGACGTCGCGACCCGGACACCCGCCCGGATCACCGCCCAAGTCACCTGCGAGGACCGGCTGCTTCCGGTCAAACCCTTCGACGTGCAGTTCTACCCACCCAGGCAGACCCCGACTCCCGCGCTCGCCGGCTGGGCGCTGTTCGATCCAGTGGGCAAGACCAGCCAGGCCTTGGCCAAAGCCAACCTGCGCCTTCCCATGCTCGCCGCCAACGACCCGCTGCCCGCCGGCCTGAAGGTGCTGGTCATCGGCTGCAACGCCCTAGAACAAGCCGCCGGTGCCAAGCTGTTCGCGGACCTCCCCGCGCGGGTGCAAGCTGGCCTCCAAGTGGTGGTCTTTGAGCAGACTGCCGAGGCCCTGACCAAGACCTTCGGCCTACGCTGCTTCACCCCCGGTGCGCGCCAGCTCTGGGTCCGCGCGGCCAACCATCCCGTCCTCAAGGAAATCACCAACGCCGACCTCGCCGACTGGCGCGGCCCCACCACTCTCGGCCCCCTCGACGGGCCTCCTGCCGATCTCGACCAGTCCCAGCGCTGGAACCGCGTCTGGCGCTGTTCGCAGCAAGGCGTCGTCGCCTCCACCCTCGTGGAGAAGCCCCACACCAGCGGCTTCCTGCCCCTCCTCGATGCCGGCTTCGACCTGCGGTACACCGCCCTCTGGGAAACCCACGAGGGAACCGGCCGCATGCTCTTCTGCCAACTGGACATCACCGACCGCATCGGCCACGACCCCGTCGCCGACACCCTCCTCGGCAACCTGATCTCGAATCTGGAATCCCGCGTAACCACGCCAACGCGCACGGCCCAAACTGCGGTGGCTTGCGCCAGCGCTCCCCTCGCCACCCTCCCCTCGGCCACTGGCCCTGTCCCAGCCAACGGGGCTGGCCACGTCCTGGTCGTACCGCGCGGCAGCGCCGACTGGCTCGCCCGCCACAATGCCAGCATTCCCGCCTATCTGGCCAGCGGCGGCCGCATCATCGCCGCCGGGCTCACCGCCGCCGAAGGCCAGGCCCTGGCCAGCTCCGTGGGCAACCCCTTCAGCGTCGAGACCGCCACCTCCTGGCTCAACCCCCTCGTCGGCAAGCTGCCCACCGCCTTTGCTGGGGTCTCCCCAGCCGCCGTCCATTGGCGCCGCAAGCTTGCCGTCGCCACCGTAGCCAGCGTCCCCACCGCTGGTTGGCGCTCCTCCACCGGTGTTCTCGCCCACATCCCAGTCGGGCGCGGCAAGATCATCTGGCTCTCCTCGCTTCCCGAGGACTTCGATCCCGCCAAACGTCCCGATCTCGTCTTCAGCCGCGTCAACACCGAGCGGCTCTACGCCCTGGTCCTCCACAACCTGGGTGTAGACCTCGGTCCCACCTGGTCCTCCCGGATCGGCCCCGCAGCCGCCCCAGCGACCGAGGCCGCGCTCTACACTGACCAGCGCGTCCCCCGCGACGATCCCTACGCCGACATGCGCTGGTGATCCTGCCTTCCCGGCGAGCAGGGAGAGCCAGCCCGGCACCCGTTTGCAGGTGGCCCAGTCCGCACTACTGCGTGGGCGGTGGCCCCACACGTGAGGAACCGACATGTGCCTCCGGGGGGCACGTCGGGTTTCCAGTCGTCCTGCCAGCGTGTATACTTGACCGGCTCGCATGAACCCGCCTTCCTGGAAACCGATGAAACGACTACTCGCCCCCGTTCTTCTTGGCTTGCTCGGCACGGGCCGAGCCATTGGTAGTGAACGCTTCCCGCGTCCCGAGCTTCCGGGTGGGCGAGGCACGCCGGAATCCTTCTGGCCGGTTCCTGGCGGCGCAGGTGGCGAGTGGCTTGATGTGAGCGTGCTTGGCTTGGCTCTGGCCCTCGCGGCCTACTTGGCCCTAGTCCGCCGGTCGCGCCGGGGGATGCTGGCACTGACGGTGTTCTGTCTGGCCTACTTCGGCTTCGTCCGCCGTGGATGCGTGTGCTCGGTGGGGTCGTTCCAAAACCTGGCGGAAGGCCTCTGCAATCCGGGTGTCGCGGTACCTGCTTCCGTGCTCTTCTTTTTTGTGCTTCCCTTGCTGGCGGCGCTGCTCTTCGGACGGGTGTTCTGCGCGGCCGTCTGCCCCCTGGGGGCGATCCAGGAACTGGTGGCCCGCTACCCACGCCGTCTGCCGCGCTGGGCAACGGAATGGCTGCGCCTGATTCCTCGCGTGTACCTTGGGCTCTCGGTGCTGTTGGCAGCCACGGGCACCGCCTACTGGGTCTGTCAACATGACCCCTTCGTGGCTCTATTCCGGCTCTCCGGGCCGTTGCCCATGCTCCTGCTCGGCGGTGCCACGCTGGTAATGGGCATATTCGTGAGCCGCCCCTATTGCCGGTTCGTCTGTCCCTATGGCGTGCTCCTGGGCTGGATGAGTCGGCTGAGTTGGCGACATCTCAGCATCACCCCGGACGACTGTGTCGTCTGTGGTCTCTGCGAGGATGCCTGCCCGGTGGACGCCATTCTGCCGGCCACGGCCGAACAGACCGCCGAGACCCGCACCAAAGGCGTGCGCGGGTTGGCCTTTGCCGGCGCCCTGCTGCCGGTCCTGGTGGCGGCGGGCGCCTGGGCTGGTGCCTACCTCGGCAAGCCCTTGAGTTCCCTCCATGAGGACGCCCGACTCGTGGCCCAATTGGTCGCGGAGGACGGCGGAGCCAAGCCCACGGCAATCTCGATGTCATTCCGCAGCGGCCCACGTTCAAGGGAGCGGTTGGAGCAGGATCTGCAGTCCAGGCGAGACCGCCTGGCCCATGGCGGGCGCTGGTTTGGCGCCTTCCTTGGCCTGCTGATCGGCATGCGGCTGATCACCCTACGAATCCGGCTGAAGCGGCCCGGCTACGAGCCCGAACGGGCCGAATGCGTCAGTTGCGGACGCTGCTTCGCCTCCTGCCCCCGGCAACACGCCCTTGAGAAAGCGAGAAACGATGGCTGAACCTGTACCCAACAGCGATGGAACTCTGCGGCGGTGTGCGGCGGTGCTGATCGCCGTGGCCCTGGTGTTTTGTGCGGTCGCAGGAGCCTGGCTGGGGGCCCATGCTTTGCATGAGGAGAGCGTACGCCCGGCCAATCACAAGGCTCTGGTGAAGCTTCAGGACGCCGCGGCCCGGCATCCGCGGGATGAGGAACTGAAAGAGGCCTACCGGATGCTGGATGTGGAGATCCGCACGGAAGCGGAACGCGTCCAGGCCTTTCGCAGGCGCGGCGTCCGGGTGCTTGGCGGGGGACTCCTGGTCTTGCTGCTGGCGGCGGCAGCCTGGGTGCATTCCTCGCCCGCCGGCATGGACTTGCCAGGGGCCGATCTACCGGACGAGGCGTCCGAGCGGTCCCTGCGGCGTTGGAGCGTGGTGGCTGGAATCGTGGCCTTGGCCGTGTTCTCGTGCGTGACCCTCTGGCCACGCGACCACGGCGGGAGCGCGACCAAGAAGGACAACACGGACACCGTCGAGGAAGAGCCCGAACCACCACCCAGCTTTGCCGATGCCAAGGGCCAGTGGCCCGCCTTCCGAGGTGTCGGGGCAATCGGGCTAGGCGACTCCTCGATGACCCCGCCACTGACCTGGGACGGCAAGGCAGGCACGAACGTCGCCTGGAAAGTGAAGATCCCGCGCCATGGCTTTGGCTCGCCGATTCTCTGGGACGACAAGCTCTTCATCACTGGCGGGGACAAGGAGAGCCGCGACATCTACTGCTACGATGCGACCGCGGGCACACTGCTCTGGACGGCAGATTCCGCCAATATCCTGGGCAGCCCCGCGGAGCTTCCCGAGGTCAGCGAAGACACGGGCTTCGCCGCCGCCTGCCCAACCACCGATGGCCAACGGGTCTATGCCATCTATCCCACCGGGGATGTGCTGGCGGTCGATTTCTCCGGCAAGCGCGTCTGGGGCCGGAATCTGGGACCGCCCAACAATCCCTACGGACACGCCTCGTCGCTGGTCGTGCACCGGGGACGCCTGCTGGTGCAGTACGACCACTTCGACGAATCCCGCCTGATCGCCTTGTCTGCGACCACCGGCGAGACGCTTTGGGAGAAGAAGCGCGAGGTGGGTGCCAGCTGGGGCACGCCCGCCCTGGCCACCATCGGCACGCGCACCGAGGTCTACCTGAACGCCGAACCCTATGTCATGGCCTTCGATGCCGAGACCGGGGACAAACTGTGGCAGAACGAGTGCATGGGCGGCGAGGTCGGCCCTTCGCCGGCCTACGCGGATGGGCTGGCCTACTTCACCACCGACTACGCCATGCTCGCCGCCATCCACACCGGCGGCACCGACAAGGACGGCACCATCGCCTGGCAGACGGAGGACGAGCTGCCGGACGTCTCCAGTCCCGTCGCCACCAACGGCCTGATTTTCGTGAGCACGGCTGCCGGGATCGTGAGCTGCTACGACGCCAAGACTGGCAAGCTCCACTGGCGGCAGGAATACGAAGAGGGCTTTTACGCCTCCCCTGTCGTCGCTGCCGGGCGCGTCTACCTGACTGACCAGAAGGGACTGACCCGTGTCTTCGCCGTCGCCAAGGAGTTCAAGAGCCTAGCCAAGAACCCACTCGGCGAACCCGCCGTGAGCACCTTCGCCTTCCGAGGCAAACGCGCCTATCTGCGCGGCTTCCGGCACCTCTATTGCTTGGGGGAGGGGGAGTGAATTCAGAATTCAGGAGTCAGGATTCAGGATTCAGAAGGGGGAAGGAAAGAGACGGAAGGAGAAATGCGGAATTCAGGAGTCAGGATTCAGGATTCAGAAGTTAAGAAGGAAAGAGCCGGAAAGAGGAAGACGCCTTCCCCGAGCAATGACTGATCCCCCCAACTCCCAACTTCCAACTCCCAACTTCCAACTCCCAACTCCCAACTCCCAACTCCCAACTCCCAACTCCCAACTCCCAACTCCCAACTCCCAACTCCCAACTCCCAACTCCCAACTCCCAACTCCCAACTCCCAACTCCCA
>Ga0307987_1002313_pt1 | contig 9982 bp, 6 predicted proteins | sample EllFjometagen181_FD_203157 | JGI IMG/M metagenome (GOLD analysis project Ga0307987, IMG submission 203157) | Marine microbial communities from Ellis Fjord, Antarctic Ocean - #181 | ecosystem: Environmental > Aquatic > Marine > Unclassified | place: Southern Ocean | collected 2014-10-08 | reverse complement strand
GGACTACTACGGCGGACACGCTGGCATCAAGACCGAGGAAGAAGCCGTGGCCAAGATCAAGCGCATCGTCAGCGAGAAACGCGACCACCCCGGCATTATCGCCTGGTACATCAACGACGAGTTCCCCCTCTCCATGCTGCCCCAACTCACCGCCCACCGCGACCTGCTGGAAGAGCTCGACCCTGGTCGTCCCACCTGGGTGGTCCTCTACCAGTACGCCCAGGTCCGCTCCTACCTGCCCACCTTCGACGTGATCGGCACGGATCCCTACCCCATCCCCCATCGCCCCATTGCCCACGCCTACAAATACGCCAAGACCACCACCGACGCCTGCTTCGGTGCCCGGGCCAACTGGATGGTCCCCCAGGTCTTCAACTGGGCCTCCTACCGCAAGGGCGACGAGAAGAAGAAATACCGCGCGCCCACCCTCGCCGAGATGAAGAACATGACCTGGCAGTGCATTGCGGGCGGGGCCAACGGCCTGGTCTACTACTCCTGGTCCGATCTCTGGCGCATGAACAAGTCGGTGGCGGACGGTGGACGGGCGCTAGTCGCCGAGCCCTTCGCGGAACGCTGGGCCGAGGTCAAAGCCATGGGCGAGGACGTGAAACGCCTCATTCCCGTCCTCCTTTCCATCGAGAAGCCGCTAGCGGCGACGGTCGAGGGCGAGAACGTGGTCCAGCGCCTCTTTGCCAAGGACGGCGTCACCTATCTCCTGGCCGTCAATACCTCCCGCGAGCCCGCGCAAGCGAAGGTCACCCTCCCCGCCGCCGTCCAGGTTTTCGGCAATGAACTGGGCAAGACCCCGGCGGCTCCCGGCACGCAACTGACCCTTGCCTTCGCCCCGCTCGAGAGTAAGATGCTCAAGCTCCGCCAACGCTGAGCGCCCACCATGAAGTTCATGATCCGCAGCGACATCGAGGGAGTGACCGGGGTCACCACCTACCAGCAAGCCGAGGGAACGCCCTTTGGCCAAGCCATGCTGATGAATGATCTGAACGCCGTGATTGGCGGTCTCCTCGCCGCCGGCGACCACGAGATCGTCATCTACGACGAGCACACCGATGGCCGCAACGTCGTGCTGGACGATCTGCCCGAATCGGTGAGCGTCATCTGCGGCAAGCCTGATTACCAGCCCGACTGGGGCGGCATCGATGCCAGCTTCGATGCCATGCTCATGGTCGGCTTCCACGCGCGTTCCGGCGTGACCGGGGCGTTACTCCCGCACAGTTACTCGCGCAAGAATCTGCGCATCGCCATTAATGGCTTCGAGGTCGGCGAAATCGGCGTCGAGGCAGCCATCGCCGGTGACTTCGGTGTGCCGGTGTGGCTCGTCACCGGCGATTCTGCCGGCATGGCCGAAGCCGAAGCCATCCTGCCCGGCGTGCGCACGATCACCGTCAAGGAGGCCATGGGCGAAACCGCCGCGCTCTGCTATTCACCACGGCGGACCGCCCAGCTCATTGAGGCAGCCGCCAAGAAGATCCTGTCCGCCCACCCGCCAGTGAACCCATTGGTCTTCTCCGGCCCGGTCCGCTTGGAGCTGCGAATCGCCGACTCACCGTATCTTGAGGCACTGCGCGAGTTGTTCCCCGAGCCGTTCGTCGATTCCAACGACCTATTGCTCACCAGGATCTCCACCACCACCGCTTGGTCCGAGTTCCTGCATATGCAGCGCGAGGCCAAGCAGTCCCTGGCGACCCACTAGCAGAGAGACGACCCCATGCACTGGCGCGATATCCTGACCATCGGGCTCAACCACCACCTGCTCTACTGCGACCGGTCCGCCGATCCCGAAGCCCACTGCGAATCGCTCCTGCGAATCCTGGCCGATGACCGGCTGGAGGCGGTCGATCTCTGGATTCCCGACCACCCCGCCGTCGCCGAACGAGAGATCCAGGCCTGCCTGGAGAGCGGCAAGACGATCATCTACAACGTGGGCTCCCGCCCGGGCAAACCCAGTCCTGTTCCCGCCAGTCTCGATCCCGCTGAACAAGCCTACGCCATCGCCTTCTACCTGGACGAACTCTCCCGCGCAAACGCCGTCCATGCCGCCAAGATCGTCACCAACAGCGGCCCCGACAATCCGGCGCGCCGGACCGATGCCCTGGCTGCGTTGCGCGTCTTCTACCGCCAGATCTGCGCCGCCGTGCCACCCACCACTCCCGTCCTCATCGAACCCACCGACCGCGACCTTAGCAAGCGCAAACTCCTCGGTCCCTCCGCCGAGACCGCCGCCTTCTGCCGCGATCTCCAGGCCGATGGCGTGCCCAATCTAGCCTCCATGGTCGATATGGGGCATGTGCCTCTGCTGGGCGAGACCCTGGTCCAGGCTTTCGCCGATTCCGTCCCCTTCATCGGGCATGTCCACCTCGGCAACTGCATCCTCCGCGACCAGAACCACCCCATGTTCGGCGACAAGCATGTGCCCTGGGGCACTCCCGGCGGCGAATACGGCAACGAGGGCATCATCGAGTTCTTCCGCCAGGCCTTTGCCTGCGGCTACCTGGGTAGTGGCGGCCGCCCCACCGTTTCCTTCGAGATGCGCCCCGACCCCGAACTCGGTCCCGAGCGCAGCCTTGATCGTTTCTTCGTCGAGTTCGAGCAGGCCTGGCAACAATTCCAGCAGGAGAGATGTGCATGACAGTCCTCTATGGCGGCCTCGAAGGAGGCGGCACCAAGTTCAACTGTATCGTAGCCAGCGGCCCCGACGACATCCGCGCCGAGCGCCGCATTCCCACCACCACGCCGGCCGAGACGCTGGCCCTGGCGCTGGAGTTCTTCCGCGAGCACCCGATCGCAGCCCTGGGCATCGGCTGCTACGGTCCCATGGACCTGCATCCACAATCCCCCTCCTACGGGCGGCTCTTCGCCGTCAGCAAACCCCATTGGTCCCATGCCGACCTGCTCGGGCCATTCCGGGCCTTGGGCATCCCCCTCGCGCTCGAAACCGATGTGGGCATCGCTGCCCTCGCCGAAACCCATTGGGGCGCCGCGCAGGGCTGCACCGATATGGTCTATCTCACCGTCGGCACCGGCATTGGCGGTGCCGCGATGGCAGGCGGGACCATTCTCCACGGGCGGATGCATCCCGAGATGGGACATATCCACATCAGCCGTGAACCAGGCGACGACTTCCCCGGTTGCTGCCCCTTCCATGGCGGCTGCCTCCAAGGGCTCGCCTCCGGCAAAGCCATCCATGAACGCTGGCACACCCGCGCCGACCAGCTTGGCCCCGACCATCCCGGCCTGGAGTTTGAGGCCACCTACCTCGCCCGTGCCCTTCTCAGCTTCCACTACACCCTCTCCCCGCAGCGCATCGTGCTCGGCGGTGGTGTCACCATGGACCAACCCCACCTGCTCCCCCTTGTCCGCCAGCGATTCCAGCAGCAACTGGCTGGCTACCAGCCGCCAGACGACGACCTCGACCGCTTCATCCAGCCCGCCGCCCTCGGCAACCGCGCCGGCACCCTAGGCGCCATCCACCTCGCCCAACTCGCCCTGGCCTGATCGCAGCCCCCAATCGCCGCCCAGCCCAGCGCTGGAGATGCGCCCGGGCGCGGAGCCCGCAGGGCGACGGGAAACCGTGCCAACTATCAGCGCACGCCCTGCCAGGCAACGTCCCACGCGGCGGAGGCCCGCCGCCCCTCCAGGGGGTTCCGGCCCAATCCCACGTCATCTCCCCCTTTCCCTTCCCCTTTCCCTTCAATCACCAATCACAAATCACCAATCACAAATGCCTGCATTTCCCCCGCCTATCGCCAGTTGAAGACGAGCTTGACGAAGTAGGTCGTGTCCAGATCCTCGGTCCCTGGCGCGGACAGGCTGTTGTACTCGTGGGCTAGCCCCAGGCGCAGCTTCCAGACCTGGGATTTGGCCAATGGGATATCGAGGGAGCTCTCGTGGACGACGCGGTAGTCGGCCCAGTCGTTAAAGGTGGGAGAATAGGTCACATCGTTCACCATGTGCCCCCACTTGGCAACCTTCCAGGTGTGCTTCGCCCCCAGCTCAATGCCGATGGCGTCGTTGTCACTGCGGTCGTAGTCGAAGGACTCCCGGCGGTAGAGCAGACCGGAGCGAAGGCGCAACTCCCGGTTCTCGTTCTTGATCAGATGATAGCCATAGCCTGCTGCCAAGGTGGCGCGAAGAGCGAGCTGCTCGATCTCGTCCCGTTCCAGTTCCATGCGCGTATACCACGAATGCCGCCCGGTCAGTACCCGCTCCAGATCAAAGCCGGCAGCGGTCTCGTCCTCGGTCACGCGGTCGCTCTGCTCCGTCTGATTCCAGTTGGCATAGAGTTTGAACTGGTCGCCGCCCTTCTTCCAGACGGCCTTGGCTCCCAGGCCGATCCTTGTGCTGTCGGTATTCCCGCTTTTACCGCGGAACTGGCCACTCACTTCATAGCGCCAATTCCGTTTCGGCTTGGGGGGCGGATCGCTGGGCAGGGGCTTGCCCGCCGGGCCAGCGGCAACCAGGCCAGCCACCGGGGATCGCACCGGCCCCTCGGGCGTTTGCAGCTCCACCTGCCCTGCCCGCAGAGACATCTGGCCCTCCGTCTCCCCACCTTCCTGCAGTGCCACCCGCAGTGGGGCATCCGTGTTCATCGTCACAATCTTCGCCAAGGGAAGCGAAAGCGTACCTGCAAAGCTGGTCTTCAGCGACACCTTGCCCTTGCGGATAGCCACGACTCTGCCCACGAGGCGCGAGCCGTCGTCAAGCTCGATGGTATCTGCCAGGCAGGGGGCGAGGCTGGCGAGAAACAGCAGCAGCAGGCTTGGGCGGCAGCAATGGTGGGAAATCACAGGCTATCCTCTCGGGGTCGGTTGGTGGTATTGCTCCAAAACGCGGCGGCCCGGCGATTCTTGGCGAGGCTGGCGGGCAAGCGCATGGGAGCGAACTATAGTCGTTCCCATCCTTTCCCGCTTCCGAGTCGTCCCCATCTGGTGGAACAAATCATGCGCATCGCCCGCAAAGATCCAAGTGGTATCACCCTGGGGCAGGCCCCCATGCCCGAACCCGCTCCCGGCCAGATCCGCGTCCGCGTGACCGCCTGCGGGATCTGTGGCACGGATCTCCAGGAGAATCCCGGCGCACCGGACACGCCCGAGGGCTTCGGGCACGAAATCGCGGGGGTCGTCGATGCCTTGGGAGACGGGGTTCGCGACCTTGCGGTGGGTGACCGGATTGTGCTGGATTCGGCAACCCCGTGCGGGCGTTGCGACGCCTGCCGGAATGCCCGGCAGGAGCTCTGCACAGATGTGCAGAGCTTCTTCTTCCTCGGCTCCTTCGGTTTTGCCGACTACATGCTGGTTCCAGCCATCTGCGCCATCCCGTGCGCCGACCTCGATCCGGCGGTGGCCTGCCTCCAGGAGCCTCTTGGGGTGGCGATCGACATGATGCGTCTAGCCGAGATCGGCCCGCAGTCGAATGTGCTGATCATGGGCGGCGGCCCCATCGGCTTGATGGCGCTGGCCTTGGCTCGCGCGGCGGGTGCGCGGCGGGTGTTTCTCAGCCAAGGGGCAGGGCGCCGGGCGCGTTGCGCTCTGGCCCTCAAATGGGGCGTGGATGCGGTGGTGCCGCCCGAACAGGTCACCGGGTTCGACTTTGGCTGTGAACTGGATCGCGTGCTAGTCACGGCGCCGCCGAAGACCTTGACCGATGCCTTTGCAGTGGCCGGCAAGGGTGCCATCGTGAGCTTCGTCGGCATCGAGCACGGCGAGGGCGCGTTCTGCCGCTTCGATGCCAATGCCTTCCACTTCAAGAAGCTGCAACTTCGTGCCAGCTTCGCCAGCCCCGCCCTATTTGGGCCATTGGCACTGCAATACCTGCGGGAAGGCGTCGTGGACGGCAAGGCACTCGTCTCGCACCGGTTTGGTCTGGACGACCTGGCGCAAGCCATGGCGGCGACCCGCGAGCCAGATGCGATCAAGGTGGTAGTGGAGCCGTAGTCGGAGACTGGAAACCAGGCGCGATACCCGCGTCGGAGGAACCCAACATGAGAGCCATGTGGACCGGACTCGTCGCCGTTTCGTTGTGGAGTGCTGTGGTCGCGGCGGATGTATCGCTGAAAGCGGGAGCCGCAACCGTTACCGTGGGGAAGAACGGGCAGATCGTCGATATCCGCGCCGCAACAGGCGGCCAAGTCCTACCCCATGTCCCCAACGCGCCATTCCTCTATGCTCTGCGCGGCAGCAAGCGCATTTCTCCCAATGACCTGCGCCGGGAAGGGGATCGGCTGATTGCCCAATTCGCCGGTCCCGCGCTGACCCTGAACTGGCAGATGGTGGAAAAGCCCGACTACCTTGCCCTCCAGTTGCGCGAGGTGGTTGGCGAGGCCCCCGACCAGGTGGTGTTCCTAGCCGTGACGCTGTCGCCCAAGGCGGCCGGCTGGCGGCTGAGCACAGCGGCTCTGAACCAGGACACGAACGCGATCGGGTTGCCCGGACTGAACATGCGCAGCCAGGCCATGGCCTACAAGCGGCTTGGCCTAACCCGGGGAGCCGCCGCGTTGGTCATTGCACCGGAGGCACAACTGCCGAAAGCCCTGAAGTCGGTGGTCGGCGACGCGCCGGAACTGCCGCACAGCCCGGTGGGCGGCCCGTGGGCGCTGTCTGCGCCCACCGCCCGCGGTTCCTACCTGTTCGCGCCCCGCAACGTGTCCGAACAGACGGTGGACGAAGTGATCGAGCTGGCCGACCGGCTGGGGCTGAGCCAGATCAACCTGCATGCCGTACGCTTCGGTGATTGGCAACCCTACCCCAATGTGTACCCCGAGGGGCGCAAGTCCCTGAAGCGGGTGATCGACCGCATCCATGCGGCAGGCATGCAGGCAGGCATTCATACCTATTGCTACTTCCTGGACAAGCGAAGCCCCTACGTCACCCCCAAGCCCGATCCGCGCCTGGCCAAAGATGCGGTCTTCACGCTGGCCGAGGATCTGCCCGCGAAGGGCACGACGGTGAAGGTGTCGGAGAGCACGGCCAGCATGTCGGCCATCACCGGCTTTTTCGAACGCAACAGCGCCACGGTGCAGATCGGCGACGAACTGATTGTCTACAAGGTGGTCCGCAAGGAAGCGCCCTACGCCTTTGTGGAGTGCAAACGGGGAGCGAATGGCACGACCGTTGCGGCCCATGCGAAGGGCGCCAAGGTCCACCATCTTCGCGAGTGCTTCGGACTGTTCCTGCCGGACGGGGACTCGACGCTCTACGCCGAGGTGTCAGCGAATCTCGCCGACCTGATCAACGAGTGCGGCTTCGACATGGTCTACATGGATGCGTTGGATGGCTCGGACGTGGTGGCGGGAGGCCCATGGTCCTGGCACTACGCGGCAAAGTTCACCTTCGAGCTGTTCCGGAACCTCAAACGCCCCGTGCTGGCGGAGATGAGCACCTTCCCCCATCACCAGTGGTTCGTGCGTTCGCGGGCAGGCGCGTGGGACCATCCCGTGCGCAGCCACAAGGCCTTTATCGAAACCCACTGCCAGGCGAACAGGAACTACGAGCGCCATTTGCTGCCCACGCATCTGGGCTGGTGGCAGTACAAGACCTGGCACGACTTCGCCACGGAGCCGACCTTCGCCGACGACATTGACTACCTCTGCGGCAAATCGCTGGGCTTCGGCGCGGGCATCTCGGTGCAGGGGGTCAGCCCCGCCACACTGGATCGGGTACCCGCTCTCAGCCGACTGTCGGCCATCTCCCGACGCTGGGAGAACCTGCGCCGCGCGGGGTACTTCACCGATACCGCGCGGGAGCAGTTGCGGGTGCGGGAGGCAGAATTCACGCTGGCATCCAATAGCCAGGGGGAGTGGGATCTGGTTCCCCGGCAGGCACCCTCGCACTGGATTTCCGGGGCCAAGGACGGCAGCGATCGTTGGCAGGTGGCGAACCCCTTCGCCAAGCAGCCCTTCACCTTCCGTTTGGAGCCGCTCGCCACCGCTCAGGCGAAGAGCGCTGGAACGGCCCGCCAGCTCGTCGATTTCGCCGCCGACAAGAAGCTGGTGTTCAAGGCGCGAGCGGGCATGAAGATCACCTGCGAGGCCAGTGCCCTGCGCACGCCGGACGACCAGGTCGCGGCGCGACTGCAGGTGGCGGACCCCGGCAAGCAAAGCAATCCATGGGCACACTGGCAACGCAACTTCGAGCCCCCCTTGGATCTGCGGGCACACCAGGCCATCGGGCTCTGGGTGCATGGCGATGGCAAGGGCGAAGTCCTCAACATCAAACTGCAGAGTCCCAAGCATCTCTCCCGCGCGGCCGGCGAGCACTATGTGGTCATCAACTTCACTGGCTGGCGCTGGATCGAGCTGGTCGAACCGGAAGGCGAACGCTACCTGAACTACCGCTGGCCGCACCGGGGATGGTACAGCGTGTTCCGGCAGAGCAAGCGTCAACATGCGGTGAGCCGGGTCAGTGCCATGCTCGGCAATCTGCCCAAGGGACCGATGGAAATCCATATCGGCCCCGTCCAGGGCGTCCCCTTGGCCATGCCGACTCTGGACAATCTGCAACTGACCCTCAACGGCGCCCCGCTGGCGCTGCCGTTTGCGGCCCGCCCCAGCGAGTCCCTGGAGCTGTCCCCGACCGGCTGGTTGCGGCTGTTCGACGGTGGCGGCAGACTGCTCCGGGCCCAGCGTCTGGCGCAGGTTCCGGAACTCCGGGCGGGCGCGAACGAGATTGCCTTCGCCTGTGCGCCCCCACTCGCGGGCGAACGCGCTCGGGCCAAGGTGACGGTGTTCACCACCGGCACGCCCTTGCCCAATGCCCGGGCAGCGGCCCCCACGTGGCCTGCGCAGGATCGCGATATCGAGCCACCTCACACGATTCTGGCTGGGGACGGCGAGCAGAACCGTTGGCGATTCTCCAGCCGCGTGGCCTCGCCAGCGGCCTCCCTCGAGCTGCGGCTTCAGGCCCTGGCTCTGGGCGACCATCCGGCGCGCCACGCAGGAAAACAGGCGACCGTGCTGGAGGACTTCACCTCACTCGCCGCCTTTGCTGACTCCCCAACCAACCGCTTCCGGCAGTTTGTGCGCAGCGGCGACCTGGTCGACATCGATGCCTTGCCGGGCGTGAAACATACGTTGGCGCCACTCGCGCGGGCACCGGGGAATGCGGGCGTGCTCTACACGGCCAAGAGCCCCAAGGCTGGTGGTTGGTGCGCCCGTGGCCGGCGGTTTACACCGCCGCTGGATCTCTCGACCGCCACCCACCTCGGCTTCTGGCTGAGAGGGGATGGCTTGGGCGAGATCCTCTATCTCCAACTCCGCGATCCCAAGGGCAAGAATCTGGACTTCAAGACGACGGTCGACTTCGTGGGCTGGCGTTACGTGGAGTTCCCCTTGGTGGCCGGAGCGTTCGACCTCTCGCACACCGAGTACGCCATCCTCTACTACAACGGCCTGCCAGCCGGGCGGGACGTGGCCTGCGGGATTGACGACATCCGGGCGTTCACCGTGCGCAGCTCCCTGCGCAACCTGCTGATCCAGGTGAATGGTCAATCCCTGCGACTGGCGGGCGACATGCCAGCCGGCACCAGCCTGCGCTACCATCCCAGCGAAGGCTGCGCGATCACCATGGCCGACGGCAGCAAGAAGACCGTGGCAGCCACCGGCAACGCCCCGCTATTCCAGGGCTGGAACGAGATCGACGTCCAGGCCGACGGCACCGCCGAACTCGCCCTGAAAGTCACTCTCATCAAGCACTACGCTCCAGTCGTCGGGAAGTAGGCAGCCACTCGCGCAACCCAGACTTCCCTCGCTCCGGATGACGAGGTCGTGTTCAAGGGATGTGCTCCCCCTGATTCTTGAGTCCTGAAGGGGCGATTCATACCAGCCCAGGGCAACGCCCTGGGAACCCGCCCCCCCCGGCCTCTGGAGCGCTGCAAGCGCGAGACATAGTCCCGGCCTGATCGTCTGAACGTGCAGGAGTTCCGGACTCCAGGCTGCCTCTTGGCGCGAGTGGGAGTCGCCGACCCTCGGCCT
>Ga0307987_1002312_pt1 | contig 9982 bp, 12 predicted proteins | sample EllFjometagen181_FD_203157 | JGI IMG/M metagenome (GOLD analysis project Ga0307987, IMG submission 203157) | Marine microbial communities from Ellis Fjord, Antarctic Ocean - #181 | ecosystem: Environmental > Aquatic > Marine > Unclassified | place: Southern Ocean | collected 2014-10-08 | reverse complement strand
TGAATTCAGCTGTCAGATACCTGCCATTCCTGGCCAGAACCCGGACTTGTTTTGTAACAATGGATTGTTTGCCATCGTCCAGGACAAATTCCAGAACCAGGTTGAAGCCCGGCAGAATTTTTTGATCCATATTGGTTTTCAGGGTAATCCCCTTGCTCAATTTGTATTCGGACAATTGCAGAATTTCGGTCCGATGGCATTCAGGACAGACAAGCCGGGCCGTGTCAAGATTGTCAATCCTCACGTTTTGTGCCAGATTGGAAAGATATTATTTGATCTTATTGAATTTATTCGATATATTTTATTGAAGTTTAAGATACGCAATGTGTTGATAGAAATGCTGGTTTTATTTGACATGGGGGGTCCTTATTTAGTTATAATGCTTAAATATAGTTAGCAACAAGGGGTACAAATGCCCAGACCTGAAATTGAATTGTTTAAGGAGCTTGATCCACAAGCCCTCCAGAAAAAATTTTTAAATTCCCTGATAAAGATACAGAATGTAGGAAGGGGGTCCATCTGGATACAAAAAAAAGAAGGCCCTTTCTCTGAAATCTGCCCTTTCCCGGATGCAAGAAGAGAATCTTATTATTGGTCAGAGTGAGAGTTTTCAAAAAAGCATGGGGCTTGTTAAAAGTTATGCAGACACGGATTTTCATGTATTGATAACAGGAGACAGCGGTACGGGAAAGGAGTTGGTTGCCGAAAGGCTGCACAAGCGAAGTTCCCGCAGGAAAAAACCTATGTGAACTCCCTGTTGAAAAAACATAATTGGAATATTACCTGGGCTGCCAATGCCTCGGGTATCAACCGGTCCACCTTTGCCTCCAGGATGAGGAAACTGCGTATTAAACGGCACCCGGCAGAGTAAGGATTCCCCCGGGTATAGGTTTTTTCCATGAAGCCCAGGGCGATAAAACTAAACAGGGGGACCGTTTTTTGCAGATTTAAAATGAACAGCAGCGGTGCTTAAAATATGGAATGATGAAGCGGATGCTCTTTATCGTGATGTAAACGACTGATCAGACGACAGGTTTTCAGCGGTATACAAAATTTGGCACTCCACGTGACAATAGATCAAAACCCGCTGTAAAGGAGGATCTTATGCCCCTTGATCAAAAAAATGCAAACAAGCGGATACTTGAACTGGAAGAGATGAATAAACATCTTAGAATCCAGGTACAGGAAAATAAAAGCAGCCAATTTAAACGGGCCGCCAGAAAGGATTGGGAAAAAACAGTGGATGCCATTGAGGATTGGATCTCCATCATTGATCTGGATTCCATCATCCTAAGATCAAACCGTACAGTGGAAAAATATTTTCAATTGAAGGTACAAGACGCCATCGGGCTTAAATGCTGCAAATTACTCCATGGAACAAATCATCCCGTTGCGGCCTGTCCCCTTCCAAAAATGATCAAAACAAAAAAAAGAGAGAGCGTCGAGGTTGAAACTCAGGATGGTCTCTGGATGCTCATCTCCGTTGATCCCATATTTAATGATGCCGGACAAATTATCAGCGCTGTTCATATTACCCGGGATATCACCCAGAGAATATTGATCCAAAATGAGAGAGAGATACTGGTCAAGGATCTGAAAGATGCTTTGATTCGGATTAAAACTCTGAATGGTCTTATCCCCATTTGCTCAGTCTGCAAAAAAATCAGGGATGATAAAGGATATTGGAATCTGATCGAAGCTTACATTGAAAGCCATTCCGAAGCCGCATTCAGCCATGGCATCTGCCCTGAATGCTCGGACAGCCTTTATGGTAAAGAGGAGTGGTATATTGATATGAAGAAGAAAAAAAAACAGGGAAACCAATGAGTCGCAATCGATTTCCCCGCTTTTTTTCTTTTCTCTATCTTTTATTTAAGGATTCATTTCATAGGTATCAATTAAAGCGTAAACTTGCTCTTTTAGAATTCGTTCAAACTTTTCATCGTCCACCACCGGTCGTTTGATCATTTTCAGACAGGCATCCTGCTGGGGCTTAGTGGATATCCCATTACCATAAAGTTCAAGGCCGAATTGGGAAAAGTCCCTGACCATAAAATCAAAAATTTGATCCAGCAGGTCATCGTCCATCTTTTCAATGGCAGCGCTTTCGATGATGAGCTGTCCGTAGGCAACCAGGGTAAAAATTTCCCCCACACACAGAAGATAATCAAAAGCGTTCATCATCTGGTCTTTTAATTCCATCCCAGACACCATCAAAAATTCTTCATAGGCTTTGATTTGCTCCTTGAATATTTCAATATTCGGCAGATTCTTTGTGGCATAGGTTTTTCTAAAATCATGGAATTGAATTTTTGCATACCCTCTGGTGCGTCCTTGTTCGAAAAGATAGTCGTCATTTTCAGGCCCGTTCATTTTTGGTATTTCCGGAAACTCACCGGGATTGAACATATAGCTGGGGATCAGTTTGACGATGAGGGCCATGTTCACATGCCGGGTTCCTTCAAGCTTGGGAAATCCCCTTAAATCCATCACGGCCTGATTGAAATAGTTGTCTTTTTCAAAACCCTTTGCGGCGATGATATCCCAGATCATCTCATGGACAACTTCACCCTGGATGGCTACTTTCATTTTCATGATCGGATTAAAAAGCAGGTAGCGCTTGTCGTCCTTTGATGCACATCTCATATAATCGGTCGCCCTCAGGCCGAATAATTTCATGGCGGCAAGGCGGCAGTAAGAATCCAGGAAAAGCCGTTTGACATGGGGGAATTCGGTGACCTTCTTCCCATAAAGATTACGGTGGGCTGCATGATTCAAGGATTCGTATAAGGAATGGGTGACGATACCGATGGCACCGGAACCGATATTAAATTTACAGATATTAATGGTATTGAGCATGTCATCCCATGCCTTGGGTCCCCTTGAAAGAATCAGATCATCTGTAATGGGATAATCATGGAGGGCAAACTCCGCCACATAGTTCTGGGCATCAATAACATTTTGAATGCATTCATATTTTTCATGTTTTGAATCAACAGCAAAAAAAACATACTCTTCTGAACCATCAATTTTTCCAAAAACAGTGACAATTCCGGCCTCATTTCCATTGCCGATGTAATATTTTGTTCCCCTTGCCACATAGGTTCCGTCTTCACAGGGATAAAGTTTCATGGAGGAGGAGTAGATATCGGCACCATGATCTTGTTCCGAAAGGCCGAAGGCGCAGAGGGGATTTTCTTTGAGTTTTTCTACAGCCTTTTGCTTAAACGCTTCGTTGTCGCCGAGGAATACCGGATCCAGGCCTAATGTGGACACATGGTACATATACCAGTATGCCATACCGTAGAACCCGCAGATTTCTGAAAATTCAAACATTCTGTAGGTGCTGTAGTACTGATCTTTATCCCCATATCCCTTTGGTAGAAAAAGGGTTTCAAAAATTTTTTCTTTTTTGATAAATTCTGCAAAATCATAGGTGAACTCACGGGCATGGTAATCTTCATTTAATTTTTTGAGCCCTTTGTTTTCAAACCATTCAATGGTTTTCACCATAACTTCTTTGGAGCGTTCATCGGGATAATTTCTATTCTGGTATTTTTTCGGATTAAAAAGCAACATGTTTGTCCTCCCTTTTAAGTCAGTATACGAACTAAAAAATTTTGCCGTTTGCCCATCTGCTTTTCGGGCTACCCCTTGAGAAACAGACTGCGCAGCAGGCGTTTAAAAATTATTTTTTCTTCCATGGTGAACTCCGCCAATAGGAAGTCATTGCCGTTCTTTCTTACCTCAATCAACTCTTGTTTGAGTGTATTGGCCTTAGCCGACGGATAAAGCCTGAAAACACGTTTATCTGCCTTGTCTGGACGTTTTTCGATCCATCCCCCCTCATCCAGGCGATCTATGATCCCCGATAAGGTTGCTTTGTCAAGGATGAGCAGTTTTCCCAACTCCGCAGCAGTGGACCCTTCCTGATACCAAATGCCTTCAAGAATAAGGTGTTGCATATTGGTCAGCCCATAGGGAGCCAACCTTTTTTTTAACAGGCCATGGGCCTTTTGATGGGCCTTGGCCAGAAAGAAAAAGGTACAATCTGGAATATTGTTTGGCAAATGATTCATATCGAACTCCTTTGTATACGAACAAATAATCTACCTGTCATAATTTGTCAATAATATTTGCCTGCATTCAGCGGATTTTTGAGGGCGCTGTCTTCTCTTGTGCGGGTTGTCTGGGTCAATTCTTTTGGTGCCAGCCGACAACCTCCCGGTAGGAGATGCTTCCTCCGAATATATCCAGGGCACTGCCAATGGTGAGATCCACCCGATTTTGTCCCAAAGTTTTAACTGTTTCAAGGTCGGAAAAGCGACTGGCCCCGCCGGCATAGGTGACGGGAATGGGGGCGTATCTGCCCAGCAATTCCACAAGTTCTGTCTGGATGCCCTGCATTTTTCCTTCCACATCCACTCCATGGACCAGGAATTCAGCACACGAGGAGGCCAGATCAATAATGGTTTTAGGGTTGACGGCAACATCTGTGAATTTTTGCCACCTGTCGGTGACGATCCAAAATTCCCCCTGTCTTTGCCGGCAGCTCAGGTCCAGCACAAGATTCTTCCGCCCGACGCAGCGGACAAGGGTGTCAAGTTTCGCAAGATCGATTTTCCCATCTGAAAACACATAGGAGGTAACAATCACATGGCTGGCACCGGCGTTCAGGTAGGTTTGTGCATTCTCAGGGGTGATGCCGCCGCCGATCTGCAGCCCTTGGGGGTAGGCCTTTAATGCTGATAAGGCCGCTTCTGTGTTCCCAGGCCCCAGGGAGATGACATGGCCGCCGGTGAGTTTGTCTTTTCGGTACATCTTCGCATACTGGGCAGGTGATTTTTCGGTTTCAAAATTGGTGACGGGAAGCGAGCTATCTGAATCTTTCAGGGTTCCGCCGATAATTTGAACCACTCGTCCGTTGCGAAGATCGATGCAAGGTCTAAATTTCACTAGTTGTTTTCCTCGTTTGTTTTTCAGTTAGGCCGGCTTTTTCAATATCACTATAAAATGCATCCAAAATTTCATTGATTCCCTTGCCCAGTCCATCTGCCAGTAATCGTGGGTCCGGTGCATCTAACAGGATTTGGGCCCCATAGGTTTTATGGATTACCGGGATAAAGCCTTTCCCTGTATTTTTTTCAAGGATCAGCCTTATGGTGACAATGGCCTTGGGTTGTTTTGTGTCCTGGATATCCCCATGGAATGCCATGACCTTTCCCCAAAGCTGGAAATGGATATTTGCCATAGTCTGGCCCTGGACCGGGGAAAAAAAGGGGGAGGCCCAGAGGTCTTCCTGGATCACTTCGGTGATCATCCGGGCAGGGGAGATCAAGAAGTTGTTGTAAAAATCGGTGGTAAACCGGGTGGGGCTGAGTTGGTATACAAATGAATTGGTTTCAAATTCAGGGGAGATGGAGAATCGTTTGACCAACAGACCTTCTCCTGTCTCAGGGGTTTTGGAAGCCGCCATGCAAGATTGCGCCTGGACCCTGTAAATGTTTTTTTCCGGGAATTTGTTCCGGATGTTGGCGCATCCCATGAGATACAAACACAGGAATATGAGTACCCATCGGCCTTTAGTTTTCATCTGTTTTGAGGCCCTCCTTGATCTTTTCCGGGGTGTTTTTTTCCGGAGAACTTTCAAAAAGCAATCGTCCGGGATATTGTTTTAATTCAATGCTCAGTTGTTTTAAATTTTCCGATGTGTCTTCAAAATTTTCAACCGCCCGTTGGACGGCGTCCGAATTGAGCCAGATCACGTGTTCCATCATTTTTGAGGTTTTGTTCAGGCTGTCCAGCATGGTGCCAAGGTTAGAGGCAAGGCTGGCTTCAAGATCGGTTGCCATGCTTTTTGTGCTGCCGGCGGCCTTTTCAAAATCTTTCAAGGTATTGTCAATGGGTTGTTTTGCATTATCCACTATGGTTTTTAGCCCGGTAAAAGAATCCTGGGCATCTGCAATGAGCCGGGTGAAGCGTTCAGAGGTAAGGGAAGTAGAAAGTATCTGGTTGGTTTGCCTGATTTCCTTTAACAAGTTTTCGGTCTGAATGGAAATTTGGGCCATGTTCAGGGCATTGGCTTTTTGGTTCAGGGTCTCAAGAAGATTTTTAAGTTCCATGGTGATGTCGGATAATTTTATCACGGACAGGTTGTCTAAAATCTCGTTAAGGGCATCCCCCATTCGCTTCATGTTGCTTTTGCTGGAGGGAAGATAAATGTTTGTCGGATCCCAGTTGATATCAAGGGGGATTCTCTGTTGGCCGGAATAATCGGTTTCAAGGTAGGCAGCTCCGGTCAGTCCTTTGAAGGACAGATGGATGCTCAACCCTTCAGCAATGGCTTTTTGTATTCGAATGGTGTTGGTTTTTCCGGTTTGGCCGACATAGCAGTCATCGGAAAGGGAAAAGGTGACCAACACATAATTTGATTGGATATTGTAAAGTTTGGTCGGGGTGGTAATGGCTTTGACCGTGCCGATTTTAACCCCCTTGTATTTAACCTCGGATCCAATGTCCAGTCCCTGGACAGACTCGTCAAAACAGGTTTCCCCAAGGGTTTCCGTTTTGAAAAATTCGCCGGCACCAAATGCGATGAGAAAGGCAGCGCCAAGGCCAAAGGCAATGATGACAAACAGGCCGAGTTTGAAAAAATTTGCTTGTTGGGTCATTTTTTAGTTTCCAAGTCTTCAGGTTTCCAGGTTTCGGGTTTTTGGGTTCCGGGGTTCCGGTTAAAAAAATTATAGACATAGGGGTTTGATTTGTTTTGTTTGAGCTCTTTTGGGGGGCCCATGGCAATAATCCCCTTGGTCTCTTTTTCCAGCATGATGGTGCGGTCTGCAATGGCTATTATGCTTTCCAGTTCATGGGTAACAATGACAAAGGTGATACCCAAAGATGCACAAAGTTCCAGAATCAGCTTGTCCAGGCCGGCAGAGGTCAGAGGGTCGAGACCTGCTGAGGGTTCATCCAGAAAAAGGATGGAAGGGTCCAAGGCCATTGCCCTGGCAATGGCAGCTCTTTTGCGCATCCCGCCGGATAGCTCATCGGGTAAAAGAAAAGCGCCCTGGGCAAGATCCACAAGACCCAGTTTTACCATGGCAATGGTCTCAATGGCATCCTGGGGAAGATCGGTATACTCCTTTAAGGGGAGCATGATGTTTTCCAGGACCGTCATTGAGCCGAACAGGGCACCATTTTGAAAGGCCACGCCAATTTTTTGGAGCAGATTGTTTCTGGCAGTTCCCCTGGCCGTTACTATATTTTCGCCATGGATAAGAACCTTGCCTGATACCGGGGGGATAAGTCCGATCATATGTTTTAACACCGTGCTTTTCCCGCATCCGGACCCGCCCAGAATCACAAAAATCTCTCCGCTCTGGATGTCAAAGCAAAGATTTTCCATGATGGCCTGGTTGTTATAGCCGGCGGATAGGTTTCTAACCTTGATGGCTGTTTTTTTCATACGCCCATATAATAGTAAATAATGGAAAAAATGCCGTCAAACACGGCGATGAGAACAATGGAGGACACAACGGCCCGGGTGGTGGCCTCCCCAACGGCGGCGGGTCCCCTGGCGGTTTGGTATCCCCGGATACAGCCGGTGGCGGCAATGAGGATACCAAACACAAAACATTTGATTATACCGCCGGTGAAATCCTGCCAGGTTACAAAATTGACCACCTGGTTATAATACGCAACAAGGGGGTGTCCAAGGGAGACGATGACCACGGCTCCGCCCAAAATTCCCACCAGATTGGCAAATATGGTCAAAAGCGGAGTGATCAAAGTCGAGGCAATCACCCGGGGAAGGATTAAAAACTTTACAGGGTCCATGCCCATGACGGTTAATGCATCTAATTCTTCATTGATTTTCATGGTGCCGATTTCAGCCGCAAAAGCCGATGCTGACCTGCCGGCCAGGACAATGGCCGTCATCAGGGGGCCCAATTCCCGGACCGTTGCAATTCCAATGAGGTTGGCCACATAAATTTCTGCCCCAAACATTTTCATGGGAATGGCTGCCTGGAATGCCATAACAAGGCCGACAATAAAACTGATCAGGGCGACAATGGGAAGGGCATCCACGCCCGCCCGTTCAGCTATCACAAGGGTGTCTGCCCACCGTATGCGGCCGGGGTTTTTCAGGCTTGTGATCATGGCCCAGGTAATTTCCCCAATAAAACCGATAAAAACCCTGGCATCGGAGAAAATATCCCAAATGTTTTTCCCCGTCTGTTCAACAAAGGAAGGGGGTGGGCCAGGAGGTTTAAAGTCTGAATTCATATCGGTTTTTTCCGCCAGGCTGAGCATGGGCGCGTATTCTGATCTCAGACCAACAACCTGGGGGGGGACAGGGGCACGTTTTTTTTCCAGGTTTTTCAGGTGGGAAATAAAGGCGGCACCGGCCATATCCAGATAGTCAACACCCTCAAGATTGATGACAAGGGCGGCGCTTCCTACTTGCCCAATGGCAAGGCAGGCCTGTGGCCATACCCCGGCGATCCCTCGTGCATCCAGTCTGCCGCTAAGGCACAGGGTGGTGGTATCCGTGGTCGTTGTGATGGCAAGTTGCGGCGGTTCAGTCATTAGTCATCTCAAAAGAGGCGGTGCTATGTTTATTCATATTTTGCAATGGTAATAATAACCACATATGGGGAAAGGAATCAATGGGAATAAAGGCCCGTGTTTCTGTTACCTTTTTGGGTTCTGCCTGGTTCCCAGGCTTCAGCGTCTAACAGCCAACGCCACCCAATCCCCCTCATTTGTTTCATGGTATATGTGAAGATTGTTCGTTTCAAGGGCAGCAAGAACATCGGGTTTGCGTTCTCGGATAATCCCTGAAAGTATGGCCACCCCGCCCGGGGCGATCCGTTTTTCAAGATCCGGCATGACATCAACAATCACCTGGGCAATGATGTTGGCGGCAATGAGGTCATAGGTTTGGGGGGGAGTCTGGTCCAGAGTGGTACAGGCAAGTGAGTATAAAAGGGAACTCACCTTGTTTTTATCCAGGTTTTTTTTGCTGATTTCCACGGCCACCTCATCGGTGTCAATGCCTGTCATCCGGTTGGCCCCGAGACCGGCAGCCGCAATCATGAGAATGCCAGATCCGGTTCCCACATCCAGGAACCCTGATCCCGGTACAAGAAACTGCTGGATCATCCGGATGCACATGGCGGTCGTGGGATGGGTGCCTGTACCGAATGCCATCCCCGGATCCAGGTGAATGACAATATCATCGGGTTCAGGGTCGTAGTCTTTCCAGTCTGGCTTGATGACAATCCTGTTGGTGATGCGGGTGACATTGAAGTAGGTTTTCCAGGCATCTGCCCAGTCTTTTTCATCCACAATCTCCACCTCTATTTTTACCTGGATACCAAACTGGGTCAGTTCCATTGACCTGGTTTGAATCTTTTCAAGAATGATATCCGAGGAGTCCATGTCGGGAAAATATCCCACAATGGAGTTTCGATCCGGAAGGGGCAGGGTCTGGGTGCCAAATCCTTCGTCTGGTTCTTCTAAGGGAACGTTGCAGACCACTCCTTTAAGGTTGAAGGAAAAAAAGAGGTCGCAGATCAGTTCTTCAGCCAGGGTAATATTTTCTGTTTCAAATGCAGCGGTAATTTTTTTAAATTTCATGGATCACAAGTCTCGCTTGAATTTTTTCTTAAAAAGAATTATTTTGTAAATTTATTCTATTGTCAAATTTAATTTTCCTGAATAAAGGGAGTATGAAGAAAATATTACTAAATTTCATGGGGTTTGTCCTTATTTTTCTTTTGGGAGCAGCTCCTGTCTTTGCCAATACCCATGTTAAACTGATGGGAGATATTTTTGTCTGGCCACAATTTTATAGATAGGAAGACGCTTTTTGTTAATAGAAGTATGAAATAGATTCCAAAAGCTGAAATATGTATCCAGTCGGGATCGGGCACAACATGTTGTGCCCGATCCCGACTGGATCAGAATATTATTGAAA
>Ga0307987_1002310_pt1 | contig 9984 bp, 3 predicted proteins | sample EllFjometagen181_FD_203157 | JGI IMG/M metagenome (GOLD analysis project Ga0307987, IMG submission 203157) | Marine microbial communities from Ellis Fjord, Antarctic Ocean - #181 | ecosystem: Environmental > Aquatic > Marine > Unclassified | place: Southern Ocean | collected 2014-10-08 | reverse complement strand
CCATCTGGTTGATGCCCTGATAATCAATGTAAGCAGTTTTTTTCGTGATCCTCTTGCTTTTAATTATATTTCATCAAAAATACTTCCAAAATTGCTTTTAGAAAAAAAGGCATCCCAAAACCCATCGCTTAGAATCTGGTCAGCAGGATGTGCGGCTGGTGAGGAGCCTTATTCACTGGCAATGGAAATCAGTACGCTCGTAAAAGATATCACTACAAACATCACCGTCGATATTTTTGCTACAGATATCGATAAAGGTTCCATTGATAAGGCCCGCAATTCAGCTTATAAGAAAGAAAGCTTGAATAACGTTCGTTACAAATATTTAAAGTATTTTATCCAAAAGGCAGATACTTTTTCCCTTCAACATGACATCAAACAGCTTGTGGATTTTTCAAGCTATGACCTCCTGGATAAAAATACTTTTTCTCCACCAGAAAGCTTGTATGGTGGATTTGATATCGTCCTATGCAGAAATGTTTTAATTTACTATAATACTGAATATCAAAATAGGATTCTCACCAAACTGTTCCGATCGCTCAATGAAAACGGGTATCTGGTACTTGGAGAAACCGAGGTCCCCACAAGACGGTTTCATGACAGCTTCAAACAAGTAACCGATTGTTGTCATATATATATTAAAAATTCAATGGTGGCATAATGAAACGTATAAACTGGAAAATTATTATAATCGGTTGTTTTGTAATTTTGGGAGTTGTTCTTATATTTTCGACAGAACCAGACAAGGAAAACCCGCTTGTTTCAACCCCGAATCTTACGGAGCACCCGATCTATTCAAAATATGTATTTAACGCTAAAGATCATGTAATCCGTATCGGGGTTCAGCCTCTGTATCTGCCAAGCAGCCTGATAATGGAAACACTCAAAAGGGATACCATTTTAAGAGAAGAACTTTCTAATTTGGGTTTGGAGATTCTTTTTTTTGATTTTCTAAAAGGGGATGACGTGAATTTCTTTTTGGGCAGAGGCGATATTGATGCAGGCATCGGTGGAGATATGCCCACACTTACCGCAGCCGCCAATCTCGATATTGTGATTCCGGTCATGATTCAGCGGGGTTTTATTTCTATTGTTGCAAACCGCCATATGTTGGTCGAACAACTGAAAGGAAAAAGGATTGGTTATGCATTTGGCTCTAACGCCCATTATGCTCTGCTGAAAACGCTTGCATCCGCAGGCCTAAATAAAAATGATGTAAAGCTGATACCCATGGAAATAGCACAAATGCCTGAATCTCTGGATGCAGGAAAGATTACAGCTTTTTCAGCGTGGGAGCCTACTCCCACAATTGCATTAAAAAAGTATGCCAACAGTACTATTATTCATCAACGGCTTTCATTGGGATTCCTCTATTTTTTAAAACCTTTGTATCAAAAACACCCTGAAGCAGTTTTTCACATTTTGGCTGCCCAGACCCGGGCACACCGGTGGTTGCAGAAAAAAAGACAAAATTTGTATCGTGCCTGTGAATGGAACATTGCAGCAAGCAACAAGGCGTTTGGAATAAAAATAAATCTTTCAGTAGATGACATTGCGGCTATTGCAATGAAAGATATTTTGGGGCAAACCTCAAATCTGGGTATTACTGAAGATACACTTAAAGTAAATGGCCCCTTGGATCAGGAGTTAAGATTTTTAATCTCTATAGAAAAAGTACCTGCTTCGGCCTCATGGGCTCTAACACGTAAAAAATTTCAACCGGGTATCCTGAATAAAATATGGTCAGACAGGGATAAATTCAGGCTCGATGTATTCAAATATATTAATAATGACGGCAGTTTTTAATAGCCTCTTTTTTAAGGAGAATCGGTAATGGCAGGGATAATGAAATTTAGAAAAATTAAACCCCGAATGATATTCTGGATTTTCACTGCGGTTCTGCTTCCAGTGATTGTTGTCTGCAGTACGATTTATTATCAGCGTGTTACTGCCATTAAGACCGAGGCATATTCTAAACTCACTGCAATCCGAGATCTCAAGGTGGCACAATTAAACAACTGGTTTACAGAAAGAAAAGGGGATTTTAATTCTATTTCCAGGGATATAGAAATGCGGCGGCTTGCAGGCGTGTTTGCTAAAAAAAAGCTTCCACAAAATGATAAAAACATCATTATATCTGCAAAAAATATTCTGGGTTCTTTTGTTGAAAATTATAACGCCTACCATGAGATTTTTATCATTAATACCTTCACCGGCATAGTGGAAATTTCTACTAATCGGTCCTCGGTAGGCCAGAATGTGTCTCAAGAACCTTATTTTATTGAGCCTTTAAAAACAGGAATTTTTTTTATCAGGGACATATATTATTCAAATCAATTAAAAAGCCCGACCATGTGTTTTGCCATTCCGATTAAAAGCATGAATACAAATGGGGAAAAACAATCTGCGATTCTTGTGGCGCAAATTGATCTGGAAAATTCATTATATGATCTGCTTCTGGAAAGAACCGGTATGGGAAAAACAGGAGAAACCCTTATTGTCAGCAAAGATCTGATGGCCCTGAATGAATTGAGATGGTATGAAAATGCTCCTTTAAAGTTAAAAGTCGGAGCAAAACCGGCTGTATTAGCCGCCCAGGGAAATGTTGGTATTATCGAGGCGACTGATTATCGAGGGATAAAGGTTTTAGCCTCATACACCTATCTGCCCGAGACACAGTGGGGGTTTGTTGCCAAACAGGATGTTTCAGAAATTTATGCCCCCATCAAAAAGATGATGATCAATATAGCCATAATTCTTCTGATCTCCATAGTGTTTGCCTATGCGCTGGCGCACATGCTGGCCGTAAATTTTTCTAAACCTATTATTGAATTCACCGATGTAGCCAAGCAAATCCAGGAAGGAAATTTATCCGCCCGATCCACAATTAGAAATGATGATGAGTACGGGGTCCTTTCCCGGACATTCAATGGCATGGCTGAATCCATGGAAAACTATAAAACCATACAAAATGCCTTGAGGAATCTTGATGAAATATTAGTAACATCGACGACTGTGAATGACTTTGGTGAAAAATTTATCGAAAGAATAGTTGAGAATACCAACTCAGATTTTGGTGCTTTTTACCTGTTCCATCCGGATAAAAAGAAATTTGAACATGTGTTTTCCACGGGTTTTGATATGGAACGTATGAAATCTTTGGATGAAAGCATTATAAAAGGTGCATTTGACAGGGCATTCACGACCCGTAAAATAACATACGCCCATGAAATTTCCAAAGATACGATCTTTACCATCAACACAATCGCCGGCACAGCTCTTCCTAAGACCCTGGCCACTATCCCGATATTAAATAAAGATCATGTTATAGCCATGCTTGCTATAGGCAGTTTTGCCGACTACTCTAAAACTTCATTAGAAATACTGGAACAGCTTCAATTCGGAACCGGTATTGCTCTTTCTAATATGATATCAGGCGAAAAGACATCCTCCCTGGCCCAGGAACTCAAAGGCAAAAACATGGAACTTGAAGCACAGTTCCAGGAAATGCGTGCCATGACCGATGATTTAAAACATCAAAATATAGAACTGGATCTCCAGGGCCAGAAGCTTGAGGAAGCCAGCAGGTTGAAAAGTGAGTTTTTGTCCAATATGAGTCACGAGCTTCGTACCCCCCTTAACTCTGTCATGGCCCTTTCCAGTGTGTTAAAAATGAATGCTGCCCAAAAGTTGGATACAGAAGAGCTTGAATATCTTGACGTAATAAAGCGCAATGGCAAGAATCTCCTTGATCTTATTAACGACATTCTTGACCTGTCTAAAATTGAAGCAGGCCATATGGATGTGACACTGTCATTCTTCAATCTTAGAACCACAATCGAAGACCTCCTTGACAGCCTTCGGCCCCTGGCCACAGAAAAAGAGCTTTCTTTTCGAATGGACATAGCCCCGCTGCCGAAGATTCAAAGTGATGAAAAAAGAGTACACCAAATCCTTTTGAACCTTATTGGCAATGCTGTTAAATTCACGGAAAAAGGAGAAGTAGCTGTTCATGTTGATATCAATAATGACAAGATTTGCATTAAAATTGCCGACACCGGAATCGGTATCTCTCAAAAAGATCTTTCCTCTATTTTTGAAGAATTCAGACAAGTGGATGGTTCCACATCTCGACGTCATGAAGGCACGGGCCTTGGCCTTGCTATTGCTTATAAAGCAACGATAAATCTTGGGGGTGATCTGTCAGTTAAAAGTATACCAGGAATGGGTACGACCTTTTCACTGAATCTACCCCTTACATGGCAGGGCGAATCTTTGCAAACAGAAAATTTTCATTCAATACAACCATCTGAAATGATTGAGAACCGTAAAACTATTCTTGTGGTGGATGATGAACCTGAGGCAATGAACCTGATTGCAGATTACCTTTCCAAAGAGGGTTATAACACCCTAAAAGCCACATCCGGAGCTGAAGCTCTCAGGCTTGCTAAAACTCACAAACCTTTTGCCATAACCCTGGATCTGATCATGCCGGAAATGGATGGATTTGAGACGCTTCAACATTTGAAAAAGGACCCTGAAACATCGAATATTCCCGTCATTATAGTGTCTGTGTCCCATGATCAAAAAACCGGGTTGACCTTGGGTGCTGTGGGGCATGTGACAAAGCCTGTGATCCGAAATGAGTTAATAAAAGAGATAAACAAGGCCTGCGCCAATCCTGTTTCTATTATGGTGGTTGATGACAATGAGCTTGACCGAAATAACATCATGGAAATGATCACCCTGGAAAACATGCAGGTGATTTCAGCAGAAAATGGACGAGTCTGTATTGAAAAGATCAGGGAAGCCTTACCTGATGTACTCGTTCTTGATATGATGATGCCGGAGCTGGACGGGTTTGGTGTATTGGAAGTTTTAAGAAGCGATACTTTGACCATGTCCCTGCCAGTTATCATTGTAACAGCAAAAGATCTGACCCTTGAAGATAAAAACAGACTCAATCAATACGTAGTCTCTGTTCTTTCCAAAAGCGGGTTAACGTCACAAAGCCTGCTTGATGAAATTGGCAACTACCTTAAAAAAATAAAAAAGCCATTGGTACATGATCCCATTTCTTTGAAGCACCCTAAAAAAAGAATCCTGATTGTTGAAGACAATAAGGCTGCAATTGTCCAGATCAAAATGATTCTTGAACAGGAAGGCTACCAGGTGGATATGGCCCCAGGCGGAAAAGAAGCACAAGAGTTTGTGCAGCATACGATCCCAGACGGTATTATCCTGGATTTGATGATGCCGGATGTTGACGGTTTTGATGTTTTAGAAAAGATACGAGGCACAAAAGAAACCGCTGAAATTCCGGTTTTGATTCTCACCGCTAAGGATTTAACACCTGATGATTTTAAAAGGCTTAGTGCCAATAATATTCAGCAGCTTGTTCAAAAAGGAGATGTGGCACGAGAGGGTCTTTTGCTAAAAGTTAAAATAATGCTTGGTGAAAAACCTAACCCCACGGTGTGTGTTGCAAACAACACTGAAAAGATTAAAAAAAATAAAACAAAACATCATGATGAAGTATCCAAACCCAAAACAAAGATAGTCACTGCATCCATGCCAACAGTGCTGATTATAGAAGATAATCCTGACAACATGATCACCATAAGAGCTGTGTTAAAAGGCAAATATACAATCATAGAAGCGGCGGATGGGGAAAAAGGTCTTAAAAGAGCACTCCATGAGTTGCCGGATTTGGTTTTGCTTGACATATCCCTGCCCGGTATGGATGGCTACGCAGTTGTAAAAGAAATAAAAATCGATGAACGAGCAAGCCATATACCTGTCATTGCACTGACTGCCCATGCCATGAAAGGTGATCGGGAAAAAATTATTTCAGCAGGGTGTGACGATTATTTATCAAAACCTATTGATCCAAAGAAAATACTGGAAAGAATCGAAAAGTGGCTGGAACAGTCTAAAATTTAAAAGGGGCAAAATATCATGTCAACCATATTAGCAATTGATGACAGACCGGATAACCTTTTGAGTCTGTCTGCATTACTGAAAAGTACAGTTCCCGGATGCCATGTCATCACAGCCTTATCCGGACACCAGGGTATAGAAATGGCAGAAACCCAAAGTCCAGATACCATCCTCCTTGATATTAATATGCCGGAAATGAACGGGTTTGAGGCCTGTAAAATTCTTAAAACCAACCCTGGAACAAAGCACATACCGGTGATTTTGCTAACCGCTGTTCGTACAGGTTTGGACAGCCGAATCAAGGGCCTGGAAATGGGGGCGGATGCATTTCTTGTCAAACCAGTTGACCCGTTCGAGCTGGCAGCCCAGGTAAATGTCATGCTTCGAATTAAGAAAGCAGAAGATGCGTTACGCAAGGAAAGAGATTCCCTGGAACAAGTTGTGGTTGAACGTACCAAGGAACTTCAAGAGAGTGAAAAAAAATATCAAACCATAATGGAATCCATGAAAGAGCCTTTATATATTTGCTCCCAGGATTTTATCGTTGAATATATGAATCCGGCAATGATAAAAAGAACGGGTCATGATGCTACAGGGGAAAGTTGCTTCAAAGCTATTCATGCTTTAGACGAAATATGTCCTTGGTGCCATTGTGAAGATATCATGAATGGTAATGTGCATGAAATTGATATTGTCAGCCCAAAAGATAAACACTCATTTCACATCTCTATCACCCCTATTGTCAATAATGATGGATCAATTTCCTCAATGAATGTATTTAGGGATGTTACCGAATTTAAGAAAATGGAGACCAGTTTCCAACAATCTCAGAAAATGGAAGCTATTGGAACCCTGGCAGGCGGTATCGCCCATGATTTTAACAATATCCTTTTCCCCATTGTCGGTCACACAGAAATGTTGATTGAAGATACTCCAGAAGACAGCCCATCACGAGACAGCCTGAAGGAAATTTATACTGCGGCATTAAGAGCCAGAGATCTTGTCCAACAGATTCTTGCTTTTTCACGTCAGGAGAATAGCGAACTGAAGCTGATGAAGATGCAGTCCATTATAAAGGAAGCCCTGAAACTGATCAGATCGACAATCCCCACCACCATTACCATCAATCAGAGTCTGCAACCTGATTGCGGTGCAGTAAAAGCAGACCCCACACAAATACATCAGATTGTGATGAATCTCACCACCAATGCCTATCATGCCATGGAAAATGACGGTGGTGAACTCAAAGTGGTCCTTAAAGAAGTCGAATTGAGCCAGCAAGACTTAATACATACTGATTTAACACCTGGAAGATATGCTTGCCTGACAGTTTCTGATACAGGCATCGGTATCACTAAAGATGTAATTGATAAAATCTTTGAACCCTTTTTTACGACAAAGGAAAAAAGCAAAGGCACTGGAATGGGATTGTCCGTGGTTCATGGTATTATTAAAAACATGAGTGGGAAAATCGAGGTTGAGAGTGAACTTAGGAAAGGCACTGAATTCCATGTTTACCTGCCGATAGCTGAAAGTGCTTTTAAGATTGAAGAGTCTCCGATAAAAGAACCAATACGGGGTGGAGATGAAAGAATTCTTCTTGTAGATGACGAAGAAGTAATTATTAAAATGGAAAAACGGGCACTGGAACGTTTAGGGTACCATGTAACATCACGTATAAGCAGTATTGAAGCTCTTGAACTATTCAGGGCCAATCCGGATAAATTTGATTTGGTGATTACAGATATGGCCATGCCAAAGATGCCTGGAAATAAATTGGCTGTTGAATTGATTAAAATACGCCCGGATATTCCCATATTTCTTTGTACGGGGTTCAGTGAAGCCATGACCGAAGAAAAAATTAAATTTCTGGGGATAAAAGGTCTGCTGTTAAAGCCGATTATTATGAAGGATCTTGCAAAAAGGGTTAGAGAAGTTTTGGATAATTGATGTCTAATCGATTACAGATAAATTCAGCCTAAATTTTAAGGCCGGTGAAAGATTAAGGATTGAGATAATCAATCTTGACCGGACTCCTTGGCCTCGTCGAGAACTTTTCTTACAAGAGTTGTCAGCTCATCCATTGTAACTGGTTTTGATGCAGATGCCTTGATCCCGATGTTGAACATCTTTTCTTTAGATACATTTTGGCTATGCCCGGACAATAAGATGATCGAGATATCTGGTCTGATTTTAATAAGTTCTGCGGCTAACTTGTCCCCCGTCATTTTTGGCATTGTCATATCTGTGATAACCAGGTCGAAACGGTTCGGATTGGAATGAAATAACGCCAGCGCGTCAACACCATTGAGAGAGGTTTCAACCGTATACCCAAAATGTTCAAGGACTCTTTTTTCAATTGTTAATATTGGGGCTTCATCATCAACGAGCAAAATGCTTTCCATACCCGAAGGTAATTCCTTCTGTTGAAACAATGGACGCTTCTCAAGCTTTTGGGTAATAGGTAAATATGTTATAAACACGGTTCCTTTGCCCAATCTACTTTCCACATTAATTTTCCCACCATAACTTTCAACGATTCCGTGAATCAAAGCAAGCCCCATTCCGGTTCCTTCTTCAACGGACTTTGTGGTAAAATATGGATCGAAAATTTTATCTATAATATTAGGAGGTATACCGGTACCAGTATCCGATACTTTTATTTGAATATAATCTCCCTTATTCAAACCGATATCATGTGCTTCTGATTTTTTATTGATTTCGATATCACAGATACTTACTTTAAGAACACCGCCTTTTGCTCTCATTGCATGAGCCGAATTTATACAAAGGTTCATAAAAACCTGGTGAACTTGTGTAGGGTTTCCCCTGATAAGCGAGTCGCTTTGAATATTTGATTGAATTTCAATTGTTGTAGGAATCGAAGGACGTATGAAGTTTAGGACCTCTTTAGCGATCACATCGACCCGATGGTTACTCATGCTTTCTTCTGATTTTTTCGCAAATTCCAATATTTGCTTAACCAGATCTTTTGCTCTCATCCCCCCTACAAGGATTTCCTTTAAATCTCCTTCAAGAGTGGTGCCTTTTTCAACTTCACTAATTGACAACTCGGTAAATCCAATAATAGATGAAAGGATATTATTAAAATCATGGGCAATTCCACCTGCTAAGATACCAACTGCTTCCATCTTCTGAGCCCGTGAAATTCTTTTCTCAAGCGTTAGATCTCTGGTAATGTCTTTGCTAATCCAAATAAAATTTAGTAGGTTCCCATCCGGATCTTTGATGGGAGTGATTGAGGTTTCAGAAGTATAAGGGGTACCATCCTTTCGTTTGTTAGAGATCTGCCCGGTCCACTGGTTGCCCGATAAAATTGTATCCCATAGGCTTTTATAGAATATTGGGTCATGTATATCTCCTTTTAAAAAACGAGGATTCTTGCCGGTTACTTCCTGTTCGGAATAGCCTGTGATAAATTCAAATGAAGGATTTGTGTATTTAATGATTCCATCTGGGGAAACGATAACAATGCTCTCATTGGCCTGCTCAACCGCTGTGAACATTTGATCTCTCTCAAATACCAGCGCCTTTTTTAAAGTGATATCACGGATATTACATTGAAGTAAATTTGTCTTATCGGTCAGATAAACGTCGGTAAAAATAGTTTTTCCGTCTTTTGTCAGCACCTGAACATCATCAAAATAAACAACCCCTTCTTTGATCACTCTCTGCAATAGTTCTTGGGGAGTGCCCTTATTAAATGTCAATCCGATATCCTCCAGAATACTACCGATACATTCCTCGATGGGATAGCCCAGTATCGACGTTATGGCAGGATTCGCATGGCGAATTTTAAATTCATTTTTTTCGAGAAGCAATATCCCGTCATCTGCAGTCTCAAAAAGCCGCCTAAAGCGAGATTCTGAATCCGTTAACAGATCTCCTAATCTTTTGCGCTCGGTGATGTCACGACCAATGGCGTAAATTAAATTTTCTTCGGGATACGGTGTGGCTACCCACTCAATAGGAAGGATAGAGCCGTCTTTGCAGATGTACCGATTAATGAAGCCAATCGTTTCC
>Ga0307987_1002309_pt1 | contig 9984 bp, 7 predicted proteins | sample EllFjometagen181_FD_203157 | JGI IMG/M metagenome (GOLD analysis project Ga0307987, IMG submission 203157) | Marine microbial communities from Ellis Fjord, Antarctic Ocean - #181 | ecosystem: Environmental > Aquatic > Marine > Unclassified | place: Southern Ocean | collected 2014-10-08 | reverse complement strand
GAGATCCACCAGCTGCGCACCCAGCTCGACCAGGCCCTGGTCGCTGCTGGTGTGCCCGAGCCGGGCCCAAGCGACGCAGAGCTGGTGCTCGAGCGCGTGGCCACCGTACTCCGCTCACACCCCCCATGCGGGGTCGAGCCCGCCTACATCGACATCTTCCTCCAGCGCAACGGGCCTGCGCTCCGTGGGATCGTCCACACCGCCCTGCAGCACCGCGCTCCCTCCACAGCCCCCGGGAGGCTCCCATGACCAAGCCCCTTCGCGTCGCCCTCTACGCCCGCGTGTCAACCTCCAACAAGGGCCAGGACGTGGGCCTGCAGCTCGATGAGCTACGCCAGGTCGCGGGGCAGCGAGGGTGGGTGGTCCATGCCGAGTATGTCGACGAAGGGATCTCGGGTTCCAAGGACAGCCGCCCCGAACTCGACCGCATGATGGCTGCAGCCAGGGCAGGAAAGCTGGACCTCGTAGCCGTATGGAAATTCGACCGTTTCGCGCGATCCACAAGCCATTTGGTCACAGCCCTCGATGAGTTCAGAGTGCTCGGTGTCGCTTTCGTCTCCCTGCGGGAGCAGGTGGATACCTCTACTCCCATGGGCAAGGCGATGTTCACCATAATCGCCGCGATATCCGAACTAGAACGCGATCTTATCAGAGAGCGCGTGATCGCCGGCGTCCGGCGTGCCCAGGCCATGGGGAAGCACTGTGGACGCCCGCGCCGAGAAATCGACCTGCGTGCCGCCAAGGTGCTACTCGCGCAGAATCTCTCGGTACGCCAGGTGGCAGACATGCTCGAGCTACCTCGGTCCACGCTGCAGCGGCGGCTACGTGAAGCTTCCCTGGCCGAGTCCCCGACTGGCCCACAAGCCTCCTGATCCCAGGCGACCGGATCGCCCATGACAGGCCTGGCCGTATCCCCGGCCCGCAAGCGGCCAGCAACCACCTGGTTGTTGGCGTGCGAAGCAGCTACTCGCTGTACAAGCGGCTCCCCGTTTGTACTACCTGTCCCCAGAACCACCGACGTAGCGGTCAGGGGAGCTGTGCCTACGGCCGCTCGACGCTGACAGCGTCGGCCACTTCGAAGAAGCGCCGCTCGGCGAAAGGATGGCCAGGTACGAGCGAGACAATCAGATCTCCGCCACGTGTCGAGCGTGTTGCCTGCCATGGGCCAGGCAACCCATCGATGTTACTAGCGTTGAGGACTACAACCCTCCGGGATCACAAGCATGAACCGAACCAAGCTTTCGTCAGTCGCCATGGCAATCTTCACGGTGCTTGCCTTTGGCTCCTCCGAAGACGGGGCGGGCGGCGACAAGAGCGAGATAGCGACGCAAGATCGGAATCGAGGGCAGGGCGCTTCGCCCATTCCGTTCGAAGCAGACGGGAACTTCCCGTGCAGCGACCCCAACGACAAATGCATTGACTACCATGGCATCGGCGTTGTCGCGGAGACCGACATCCATGTCGAAGGCTACGAGAAAGATTGGATTGGCAAGACTGTCTACTTCGATTTCGCGCCCAGATCAAACAAGAACGCCTTTGCAGATACGGTTACGTTTGACGACGGCAAGACTTGGACCGAATGCCTTCACCACGTGCCCTACCAGGTGTGCGCAGACACCATCCATGATCGCTTCGTAGGTCGGCCAATGGTGGGGATCGGGAAGATCGTCGCAACCGTCGATGCATGGGGCTCCGATGACATCGTCATCGTCCCAACGACGTTCATCGCAGCGGATGACCCTTACCGCGTGGCAATGCGTCTCGAGGCCATCCTCGAAGGAACGGGCCCCAGACACTTGGGCACCCGTGAGGTACACAGTCTCGATGCTGACAGAAAAAGCGCGTTCCTCGAACCGTTCGGAGGCGAGGACGCTGTCTCCGAAGGAATGGCCAGCGATGTCGGCTTCATGCGGATAGGCTCCGTCACCGTTCCCTTCTTGCGGGACCGGGATCACCTGTTCGAAAGCGCCATGGTGTGCAAGAGCATCGAAATCCTCGGTTCGGAATGGGTGGACGTGCGCTTGGCGGCCAACAACAGGAACTCGTCCGAGGTCATCGAGTGTGACGAACCAGAGACTCCGCCAGACGACATCCTCGCTGCGTTGAGTCCTCTCGGGAAGGCGGCCTATCGGCACATGGGCAAGGACGACCTCGACTTCAAGTATACCGACTGGGTTCATCTCTATGGGCAGAAGGACTGCGATGGCGACCCGGTCTGGCGCCTTCCCAGCTTCGGAGGGGATCAGTTTGACCGAAAGCGGACCGAAGAAGAAGCCGTGGCGGGACGCCTGGCCGTCAGGAACAGCGAACTGGAAGACCAAATGGCAGCATGGACGAGCGTTCTCAATGCTCGCGGCACCCTGCCGGATGGCGAACGCATCGCATCGTACGATCTTGGGGAGGCCCACGAGCACTACGACATGGAGAAGCGGCGATGGAACATCACCTTCGAACTCGGTGCCGTCGGGGACAGGGCGCTGAAGAAGGGGGGCGAAACTGTCTATTGCAAGTGGCAGACCGTGCTTGGCGAAAAGAACTTGGATTGCGATCTCCTCCGCGACTACATGACACACGTATCCATGGGCGTTCAGGAGGCGGAAGAGGTGACCAAGAACAACATCCCAATCACCACGTTGGTTCTCTGGAAGGGCGCCGGCTTGAAATACCACAAAAAATGCCTGAATGCGGTGGATCGCAATGGTACCTTCGTCACCGACAGAGGGGTTGGGAAACACGAAGTGATTGAGACATACTACGAGGTGTACATTGGAGACAAGCTCGTGGCGTCCAGATATCCGCCACAGTAGCTGGCGTTGTTGCACGGCTCGGATTGGAGCCGAAGACGGCGAGGTGTTCTTCCCTTCCTCGACACGCTCCTTGACGTTCAGCCCACCAGGCTGGCAGGCTGTCTGTACACGCGGGTCCCCATTTGTACAGCCCTTTCCCCATTCTTCGATTGCCGCCTATTTCACGCCGCCAGAGATCTGCCCTGCGGCAGTGTCTCCACACCTCGACCTTTTCATAAAACTTGGTATGAGTTCAATCGGGGTGCCGAGACTCCCACGCCCTCTCGAACGACCATGCCCTTAGCGACAGTCATTTTCAAAACCAAAGGAGGAAGAAATGCTGCTCTTCGCGACACTGTTCTCTCAGGCATTGGCGGCTTCCATCACCTGCCCACCACCGGTAGCAGCAGACAACCTTGCCAAAGTCGCGCGGGGCACTTCATCTAAGAGAAGCGGCAATACCTACGTGGTTCAGGCAAATGCTCCACTCGATCGGTCCCGCATCGCCGTAGCCGTCTACTGGATCGTCGAGCCCGACGGTAGTGGAGGCTCCCGGGTGGTGACGGCCAAAGTAGAGCCGCTGAAATCTGGGCGAGCGGCCGATGCCGCAGCCGATAATGCACAAGCCTGGTCCCTCCAACAGCTCCGCACGCTCAGTAGTTCCTGCTCTCAGACCGACTGGACCTCCAAGCAGGAGGAGATGACGTCCAACTCGACAGGCAACGGGGAACCATCCGAGACCTGCGAATTGATGGGCGGCGTCATGAGGTCCAGCCTGTATTCCAGATTCCCGGTGATGCGTTCGATGAAGTTCAACAGCGATGGCATGTCCGGAGAGGATAAGCTCAACACGTGGTCCGGCAACCTACGGGCTCGGTACTGTTCCTTGGAGGGCTTAGCACACGGTCCGCTGGTGCTTGAGTGGGAGAGCGGCACACAGGTCCAGACTGCCTTCTATGTGAACGGGAAGCTGCACGGGGAGATGATTAAATGGAATAGTGGCGGCGACCACATCACCACCATCCGAACATTCGATCAAGGCCGAAGCACAGGAGAGATGCTTTCTTTCGACGATGACAGCGGAACCCCGATGCGGTTTCTGGCCTTCGGCGACTCCGGACACGTCGTCGGGTGCGCGGGGCGCTGTGCCCGCGAGTACGACGATGTCCACTACATCACCCCTTCCGACTACTCGGGCTTCGAGAACAAGGACTTTCTTGCAAACATGGAGGCCGTACGGCAGCAAGAAGAGGCCGAAATCGCTGCTCAGGAAGCCGAAATCGAGAGGCTTCGGTTAGCACGCGCAGCCGCAGATGCGGCACGGTACGCTCGTGCAACGGCAGCCGGGGCTGACGAAGCTCTCCGGCGCTCGTTCGGGATGGTGTCGAACAAATGCGCCGACGTGCGGCTTCACGTCGCAGGGCTGAGAAGCGACGGCTGGTTTCAGGTTGCTGGTAATGCAACTTGTAATGAATATATTGCCTTTATCAATAAAACACTATTGGTGCGTAAGGGTATATCGTTCTCGGTAACACAGACAGATGGCGGTGGTTGGACCACCCGGTGGGGAGTGAGCTACTATGACCTATGAGAAGATGACATTTGGGTTTGCTGCGCTCGTACTGCTTTGCGCACCTTCATTGGGCTACGCACGCACAATGGTGGGTACCCGCGCGATAGGAGCAGACATAGGGTTCGGCCCACGATACGCGGGTGGAGGAATCGCGGGCTTCTCCCAGTGGGGCCACCATCGAGCCAACCTCGGCCTCGGGGTTGGCTCGCCTTTCTTCTCGGTCAGCTATTCCTTCATCTTCGGGGGGTTCGGACGCTACGACCAATTCCTGCCCATGATCGAGTTCGGATACGGGTCTGCGGGAATGGACCGAGAATGCACGGGAGGCGGGTTCTTCGACGAACACCGGGAGTGCCGTGTCCTCACTGATCACCACGGTCCCTTCGTGCATCTGACGGGTGAGCTATGGCTCACAAAACCCGACGAAGACTTTGGCTTTACGTTCCGGTTTGGTGGAGGCTTCTCTTTCCAGGCAACGGATGGGTTCGACCCGCATCCCACAACCCATGGAGCCATTCCCTTCCTCGGAATAGCGTCCTACCTCTGAGTTTGTAAGCTCCGACGCACACAACGACCCGCAGCGCCTCTCCCAACCAGCAGTGTTCCCAGGGGATAGTCATTGGTGATCAGCGACCCCGCTTGTACGGCTCGCGGGGAGTCCTATCCCCAAGCGCACTCATAGCTCATCGACGTCCACCGCCCGATCTAGTAGCCTCTCGAAGGTGTAGTCGCTCACCCACGCGGGGGAGCAATAGCTCATGAAGTCGAAATGGGTGTCTGGCTCCAACAACTCCTGCTCGACGAAGTCGTAGCCCCGCTCGCCAATATGCCCTCCTGCGTGGGGGTAGTCGCTGGCTCCACCGCCTGATCCGCAGCCCGCATCCACGTTGGACAGGCCGTGATTGTGCCCCAGTTGGTGTGACATGACGTCGGGCGCGACCTCGTCCCAAGCCAGGCCGATGGCGGCACGAGACCAGACATCGTACGCCGAGCTGACAAGGTTCGCCAGACCCGGCACGCATCCGCCAGAGCAAAAAGTGTTTAGGCTTTCTGCTGGTTCGAACAAGCCGTAAATGTAGGTATTGTCCCCTGCCCCCAGCAATGCTCGCTGCTCGCCCACCGCGGAGAGTAGTGTACTCCAGCCCGCCCCCGACGCTGAGACAGATTGGTCCCAGACGAACTCGTCACCCACAGTAAGTTCGACCGTCGCAACCGGGAACCGCGCATAGAGGTGCCGGCGATAGCGCTCTATAGCAGCGTCTGAAGTGTCTGGCAGGCGGCCGGAGCCATCCGCCTCGTACCGGATTGGCACGAGGACCACCGATAGGGTTGGTCCTGGCGTGTTGAGGCCAAGGCTCTGCGGTTCCTCGGCAGGAAAGACCACACGCCCTTCGTCGCCGCCAAAGCTAGCAGCCTCTGACTCCTCCAACAATTCGACCCGCATGGCCGTACCAACGTTCAAGGCGTCACCAGGAATGGTGATGTTCATGCTCGATTCCAGTTCCTCTGGCCACGAGGTGCCGGTGACGGAGGCGCTTGTCCTGAAACTATCAACCTCATGGCCGTTCTGTACTAGCTGGACACGCAGGACCAAGGTTCGGCTCACCCACCCACCAATGGGGGAAACGAAGACGCGTATAAGCATGTCCCGCCCACCTACCATTGACACTGGAGCATCTTCGACCAGTGCCCCATCCTGCATCCAGTGGACCTCAATTCCCTGGTAGAGGTAAATCGCGTCCATCTGGATACCCGCAGCAATAGGCAGATTGTCGGTTCCCGCAGGCTCTGCTGTGTCCACCTCGTCGCAGGCCGCGGACCCAGTACAGTCGGGGTCGTCACAGTCGAAGAGCCCATCGCCGTCGTTGTCGGCTTCATCGGAACACTCTCCTGCATTCCGGCCTTCGTGCGCGAACCAGCCCGCACAGGCGGGGATGAATGCGAGAAAGCAGGTGGAGACTAGGACGAGCAGATTTTTGCGACAACACATGTATCCATTCCTGCAAAGAGGTGTTGGCCACCATTCGGCCTTTTGGCTGGCCGGTGTCGAGCACCCATCAGCCGGAGAGATGGTTAGCACGACGGCCTCTGACAATTGCGGAATATCGCAAACTCCATCGGATCTCAATCATGCCAATCAAGTGGAGCCACCGAGCCACTGCAGGCCTGATTGACGTCAGTCTGCCAATCGGGCTCATGATTTGGTGGAGTTGATCCACTAAATCAGACACCCCATCGCTCCCGACGGGATCGGAGTTCCCTGACGAGGGCGCAAACATGCGCTTCCTGAACGCGGCCAGAAAGTGGTGGTTGGGGGCCACCAGCTACCAGCCGCGGCAAGAAGGCATCGCAGTCCGACGAGAGACCATCATCCCAGGCTTTCGAGCAGCACAGATTCCGGCCCGGGGCTTGGGGGCCACCTCAAGGCATCCGACCGGTCCTGAAGCCTACTCGTGGAGGTGTGCCGGTCGAAAGGTCCTAATGGCTTCGCGTCCACCGCCTGGACCGCTGGCAACTACACGGCGGCCGCTGAGGCCCAGAACCACCTGGTTGCAAATACCAGAACCTGCCGGATCGCTGTACAGGCGGCCACGCGTTTGTGCGGATTGTCCCCCGGCTGGGACGCGGTGGAGGAACCCGAAGCCGCACGCGGGGTCTACCTGGAGTGGAGCGTGGGCTGGATCCCGCCCTCCCTGTGCCCGCACCTGCCGCGGACCCTGCGGCAGGGATGGCGGTCCCACCGCAGCTGGGTGCTGGGTGCCTGGGGCCTGGGCTTGCTGGCGGGCCTGGCGGACTGGACCCCGAGATCACGCGCCCCGCCGTACCCTGCTCGTCGTCAGCACCGCGCTGGTGGTGCTGGGATCGCTGGCCATCCGCATGCAGGCTCGCGATCCGCTGTGGCGGTATCGCGCCCTGGGCCTGCCAAGGCTGCGGGTCGTCGCCACGCGGGGCCCGGCCGTGTTCGCGCAGCTGCAGGGCGCAATCGTCCCCGCCACCGCCGTGGCCGCCGCCCAGCGCGGCGCTTCGGCCCTGACTCTGCTGGACGTGCTTGAGCTGGTCGCCACCCTCATGGCGGGGCTGGCACCACAGCTCGCAGGGGTACCGGCCGCCCGGGCCGGAAGCACGGGCCGCTCCTGCGCCAAGTCTTGCGCCTCGGCTCGTTGCGGCAGTCTCATGATGAGTGGTACAACACACCGGAGCAGGTAGCTCTCCCGGCCCGAAAGGCAAGGACATGGCCATGGACACCACCAGTAGCAACACGCCGTTGAACACTCACGCCAGAGATCAGGTAGCCCCTGGCAGCATGGGGGCCCGGTGGCTCGTCTCGACGCTGGCAATGCTCATCTTTGGCGTCCTCGCCCTCGGCAGTGAGTCCGAGCCTGCCGATGAGCGGGGCACTGCGGCCACCCAGAACAGCGCGGGGGCCGCAAATGATGTCGTAGGCATTGACGCGTCGTCAGTCGCTGCTGTCCCGTCATCTGTTCCCAAACTCGACGACAGGCTCCTGGTATTCACGAACGAAGCGTTCGAGCCCCCACAGCCCTCTCAGGATGGGCCGCAGCGTCTGTGTGCGTTCATCGCATCGGTCAGTCGGAAGAACTCAACGAAGACGATCGTCGACACATCGAGGAGAATGGGAGACTATATCTTCCTGAACATCAGCTTCCCTACGCCACCGGGGGCGGACTATGATGTGGGCGACGTGCTCATTGGATACGGTAGCGCTTCGTCAGAAGAATACTACGACAATCGTGGGCTCGTCGGCGCTGCCCACAACAACAAGCTACACAGCTATTCTCTTGTCGACGTGAGCGTATTCAAGAGCGACGAGGCTCCGGAGCTTCGTAGCAGATTGCTCGTAGAGGCTGGTCTTCGGGAGATGTCGGCGATGACGACGGGCGATTCTTCCTATGATCTCGGCGAGGTCACGAGCGTCCTTCGAGAGCTCACGGAATTGCAGAGCCTAGTGCCGGCCGATTTTTGGGAAGAACGAAGCAAAGCAAACAATATCGATATTCAGCGTTGGAACTCCAAGCTGTCCTACGAAAACCTCTCGCCACTGAATCAGATATACCTCGATTCTAAAAAACAGGTGCATTCACACAGGGACGACTCCTACCCTTGGTGGTTGTTCTCCGCCCGCGGAGCGAAGACCTGTGACGGTGATCCCGCCGACGAGCCTTGGGCATCCAGCGAGGGTGCGAACTGGGCGAAGCTGATGGGAATAGGGATGGTAGAAGGCGATGAATTCGCGAACCGTCGCGCGCAAACGGTGCATGAAGAGAATCGAGATGCATGGGCGCAGGAGACGCTCGTCGAGTCCGGATTGTACGGTGTGTCTGCGAGCTTCAATGCGCGTGATGGGCTTTCATGGAATCCTGCGGGCTACCGGTTCGAGATGTCTGAGTACGACTTCGATGCCCAGAGATATCAGCTGGAAATCACAGCGGTCAGTGCGACATTCTCTCTGTCAGGCAAGAAGCCGCGCATCAGGTCGCGATGCATCGAGGTGCCTGCCTGCATCGACTGCGTCAGCCTGTTCGGCAGCGGTACCTACCGGCCGTGCGGGGCCAAAGAGTACTACATCGAGGAGAGCTTGAAGATCGATATCGACATGCCACCCGACGAGGCGGAGAAGCTCAAAGACTCCCTGCCCGTCGATGTGTTGATAGCAGGACAGCTCAATCAGCCCAAGTACCACCAGAACTGCTATAGCGTGCCTGTCGAGAGGTCTCCACCGACTGACTATGCGAACTATGACAGCGGATTGGGATGGTACTGGCCTGAGGCACGGATCGGGTACGAGATTAAGGTCGACGGAAAGGTCGTGGCATCAAGAGCCATCGATGAGTGATCGTCCAGGAACCGATCTCGCTATGGGCCAGGCGGCACGTCTCACCGACCTGACCCCTCGTGCTGTGCCGTGATCCCTCAGCGGGTACCGGGGGCGCAGCCGTAGTGAACCAGTCAGAAGCAGAGTTCTTCTGGACAGCGAGATGGCTGCGTCTTTCCGGGAGGCCCCATGGCCCGCAGAAACCTGACTTTGACAGCACAGTGACCCATCAGCCAAGCCGTTCGCGGCCACGAGACGTGCTGCCCCTCCTCACACGCCCTTCGGGGCTCGACTCCCGCCAGACCCCTGGAGTACGTCGGACGCGCCGGGAGGCCTCACCGTCGTCGAGTCGGTGCCTGTAGCGGACAATCCTCCAGCCCTCACTTCCGCGATCACGCTGCACTTCACCCTCGCCAGCTGGGCCCGCTTCGCCAGCCCCCGTCCTGTGCCAATATTCGATCCGCCCGTTCTTCCAGTGGAACTGGCCCTTGGTGGAAAAGGCTGAATGCTTGGAGGATCGGACATACCGTGGCGCCCTCGATGTCGTCCCGGACCCCTGATGCGCTCACCGCCGGTCTCGTCCGAAGCCTGTCCATGTCCTCACCCTTGGAGGACGACGGCTCCGGCTCACCGACAGTCAGCGGCGCCGGCTGGCCGTCAAGGTGGTGGTTCCTGGCCGCTTGCGGGCCAGGGATACGGGCACGCCCGTCCAGGGCGAACCGGCAACCGATGTCGACGAGGGTTTCGGGCCGGTACGTGGAACCCGAGACCGAGGCTCCACCTCGGTCCAG
>Ga0307987_1002308_pt1 | contig 9989 bp, 9 predicted proteins | sample EllFjometagen181_FD_203157 | JGI IMG/M metagenome (GOLD analysis project Ga0307987, IMG submission 203157) | Marine microbial communities from Ellis Fjord, Antarctic Ocean - #181 | ecosystem: Environmental > Aquatic > Marine > Unclassified | place: Southern Ocean | collected 2014-10-08 | reverse complement strand
GACCTCGGAGACCATGGGTCCGGTGGGTGACGCGGTGAAGGCCGGCCTGCGAGGCCTGCGCCACGCCAAGCGCCACCACGGCCACCTGCCCAACCAGGCCCTGGATGGTCTGCGCCGCCTGCGCGGCAACGGCACCCCACCCGCGCGGACCACCTGAGCTTGCGCATCGCGACAGCAGCGCTCGAGGACGCTCCGGCGCTGCTCGCCCTACGGCGTGCGGTGTTGGCAGAGGGCTGCTGGTTCGCCACCCGCATCGATGAACACGCCGGCGATCTGGAGCAAGCCCGGGCTGCGGTCCACACCCTGCAGCGCCAGCCCAACGGCACCATGCTGGTGGCCACCGGCGGGGGTGAGCTGCTGGGCATGCTGGCGGTACACGGCGAGGGCCTGGCCCGCATGCGTCACCTGGGCCGCATGGAGATGATGGTCACGACCGACGCCCGAGGGCAGGGTGTGGGCGGTGCCCTGCTGGACGCCTGCCTGGTCTGGGCCCAGAGCAACCCCGTGCTCCGCAAGCTCTCACTGGCTGTCTTCGTCGATAACGCCGCCGCGGTCGCGCTCTACCAGCGTCGTGGCTTCGTGCTCGAAGGACGCCGCGAAGGTGAGTACCTGCTCGAGGACGGGACCCTGCGGGCTGATCTGTTGATGGCCAGGGACGTGAGCAGGTAGCTGGAGGCTACTCGCTGGTGTCGGCGTCGGTGACCACTGGGCCTTCGGGCGGGTTGGCCAGCAAGGCTTCGGCGTGGGCCTGGAAGTTGTTCACCAGGAAGGTGCGTTCTACCGGGGCCAGCTGGGACAGCACCGCTGCCATGTCGCCGCCTAGCTCGAGGCAGCGGGCCAGGGCGACTTCGGCCAGGGGGCTGCGGGGGTAGTCGGCGACGAAGACCCCGTAGGCATCGAAACGATCATGGGGGGTGAGCCCAGCGACGCCTATGGTCTGGAAGGCCTGAATGTCACTGCCCGCTTGCATCGCGCTGGGGGCGGCCGGGTCGGCGTGGGCCGGACCGGCGAGCAGCAGCGCGAGGATGGGGATCATGAGCGACAAGAGAGGGCCTTTGGGCGAAGTTCCGCGCATCCTAGGGCTTCGGTGGCGTTCCGTCAAGGTGGCTGGCTTTGGGGCTGCAGGCGTCTTGCGTGCCGGTTGACGAGCTGCGATAGTGGTGCGGACCAGGAGGACACATATGTCTGTTTTGATGCTCACGGTAGCCGCTGCTGCGGCCGTGGCTTCGCCCCCGGTGTGTGAGGGGGGCGCGGTGATCGATCTCAATCTGCACCCGGTGGTGTCGCTCGCAGAGTACGCCGAAGAGGTTGCGGTTTGGTATGAGGATGGCAAAGATCGCATCGATCACGACTACGACGTTCCTGTGGGGTTCTCCGCCGAGGCCAGGACCTTCGACGCCAAGACCTACCTCGACAGCAAGGGCCTCACCCGCGCGGCCATCGAGAAGGGGGGCTATCTCCGGTTCCGTAATGGCAGTTTCCTCTTCAGTGAGGGTGGTTTCGAGGAGCAGTGCCTTCTCACCTACGACAAGCCGCCAGTCGATGTGATGGTGGCTGAGCAGAAGCTGGAGGAGGCCAGGAAGAAACAAGCCATGGCGTCGGTGATGATTTGTGATCCCGATGAGACCAGGAGTCACGCCATCAAGGCACCAGGACCTGCGGGGCCAATCAAGATACCCATCGGGCAGGCGGCGCAGAACGACACCGTTTTCACCATCAGCGTCAGCCAAGCAGAAGACTACAGAGCACTGGGAACGCAGACAGTGAAGATTGCAGGTGGAAAGTTTGTCTCGGCAGTGAGCGAGCCCGCCGGCATGTTCTGTTCCGCGACGTCCTTTGACGACATGTGCGTGAACACCGAGGCGGTCTTCGCCCTCACCGGTTGGAAGCCCTTCACCGTCAACGCCGAGGTGGACTGGTACGAGATGGTCCTCGCCCGCTGTACCGTGTCCCGCTAGCCCACAGCTCGTCAGGCATCCCAGTCCACGGGCCCATCAGCCATGCACTGCACGAAGCGGCCCATGACCACGTCCCAGGCGGGCTGGAAGTAGTCGAAGGCCTGATCCCACTGCTCGCCCTCGAGCCAGCCAAGGTGGGTGAGGGTGACCTGAACTTGGTCATCGTCGAGCCCCTCGAACTCAATCACCACCCAGTTGCGGTGGCCGCGGACCTCCGGGAGGTGAGGGGGGGCGTCCCACTCGAAGCTCAGCATACGCTGGGGCAGGAATGACAGCACCTCGAGGTCTTCGGCACCTCGGGTTCCGGGAGGGTTGTCGGGGAAGAAGTGCACTTCGAACAGCCCGCCGGGCCACATGGCGATGCTGCAGTGGGGACCGAAGAAGCCTTCGAGGCCTTCCTTTGTGGTCCAGCGCTGCCAGACCTCATCGAGGCTGGCGGTGACGGTGACGCGCTTGACGATGGCCTTGTCCATGGTGGCTCCAGGCTCAGGAAGGATCTGCGGGGGCGCCCACCGCCCAGGCCAGGCCACGGGCCCAGCGCCGCTGTCGGCGGAGGTTGGTGCAGCTGCGGCGGCGGCCCATGCGGTGGGCCAGGAGCATACGCAAGGGCAGGGGAGCGGCCCGCAGCCCGAGTATCGGGGCGTGGGCGGCGCCCCGGAGTGTGCTCACGACCGAGGGTAGGTCGAAGGTCGGCATGGTCTGGTCCATGGCCGCCCGGCTGTGTTCCATGCTGATGAGTCCCAGCTGCATCAGCTCGCCCAGATTGCCGCTGACAGTCTCGAGGCTGCGACGGAAGGCCTCATGGGCGGCGTGGGTGGGTCCTGGGCCGGTGTGGAAGGCCGCCTGGTACAGCGCTGCGACGTCGGGTGATCCAGGCTCGCCGGCTCGCTCTACCGCCGAGGCCAGCAGGCTGCCCGCCACCAGCCCGGCGCCGATACCCGAGCCGTGGCTGGGGAACACCTGGCATGCGGCGTCACCCAGCAGCGCCGCGCCGGGCACGGCCAGGCGGGCGTAGGCGCGGCGCACGGGGATCAGGGCGCTGCCGCCCGGCCCGCGAGCGCCGAGCCAGGGCAGCTCGTGCAGGGTGCGCTCGAGCATGGTGATGGCGTCACTGCCCGGGTGGCTGGCCAGGGTTCCGGTGAGCACGTCGGCATGCTCCAGGCTGGGGTCGAGCTGTACGCTGATGGTGGAGAAGCCGCCGTCGGTGCCGTTGCGGGCCAGGAAGTCGCCGGCCCGTTGCTGGGTGTGCTCGAGCCAGGTGGCGGCGGCCTTGCGGTCGTCCACATGGAAGCGGAACTGGGCTGCGTGGCACAGCTCGTCTGGGCGGGGTGGGGGGCAGTGACGGTGAAGGGCCGGCAGCCTGCGCCGCACGGCGGCGGCCATGCCCGAGGCGTCCACCAGAAGATCGCAGCGCAGGTGGAGAGCCGAGCTGTTCAGGGCCGGGGACTGCAGGTGCACGGTGCAGCCCGTGGGGCGATCCCCCGAGAGGCGCAGCTCCGTGAGGCGGGCGCTGCTGTACAGTGTGGCGCCTGCAGCGGCGGCCTGAGCGTGCAGGCGGCGCACCAGGGGCGGCAGGTCCACAGCCCAGGCGGGGCAAGGATCGATGACCACCCGGCCGAAGCGGGGGTGGGGACCTTCGATGAGGTGACGGTAGTTGTCCGAGACCAGCTCGTCCCCCGCAGGCCTGTCGATGCCGGCCTGGTCGAAGAGGCGGGGAGGGGACAGGACCGTCCACGAGGGGCCCGCCCGCTCCAGGGGCATCGCGTCCACCAGCGCTACCTTCATCCCGCGCTGGGCGAGCTGCAGGGCGGCGCCGGCCCCGGTGGTTCCCGCACCCACCACCACAACGTCGTAGCGTAAGGACCCGCGGCTCAACGGCGCCTCCGACGGGCCAGCAGCCCGCCGCCCAACAGCAGCAACAACGCGGCGCTGGGGCCTGGGGCGGCGGCGCAGCCGCAGCTGTCGTCGTCTTTGCCGTCGCCGCTGTCGCCAGGGTCCGTGTCGCTGGGCGCGTCGGAGTCCTCGGGGATGCAGTCGCTGTCGTTGGGGCCGTCCGTGTCGTCCGGCGGGTCGCTGTCGCCGGGATCGCCGGTGTCGATGGGAGCGCCTTCGCAGTCGTAGGCCACGCCATCATCGCAGTCGTCCTGGGCGTCGTCGCGGTTGTGTAGGGCCAGCACATACATGCCGGCTCCGAAGCCCATCATGGGAGCCGGGCCGTTGTAGTCGCCGGTGGCTGGGTCCAGCAATTCAGGGATGATGAGGTTGTTCTCGAGGGCCTGCTGGGTGATCCAGTCTTCGATGGCCTGGCCAGCGTCGGGTTGGCAGCCCCGGCGCAGGGCCTCGGACATACGCAGGTCCACCATGATCCACTCCTGCTCGTCATAAGCGTCGCCGTCGTCGTTGCGGCGGTAGCCGTGGCCCGAGGGGACCGCCAGGTGCTCGTCCCAGCGCGCGAAGCTGGCGGCGGCCACGGTGCCCGCAGCGTCGATGCTGCCGTTGTTGAAGGCGTCCACGGCGGCCAGATCGTCGTAGCCGTGGCCCTGCTGGAGTTCTTCGAGGTTGCCCGCCAGGGCGCCGGAGTCGTCCCGCAGCCAGGTGCACATGGCCTCGGCCACGCCGTCGGCCACATCGCGGTAGTGGTCGGCGCGATCGGTGTCGCCGATGGCCTCGGCCAGGTCCGCGGCTTCCCGCAGGCCCCGCACGGCCCAGGTGCTCGAGTAGGTGAAGTGTTTCTGCTGGCCGTTCCAGTGCCGCTCCCAGATGCTGGAGTCGGCGATGATCAGGCCGGTGCCGTTGGAGTCCTGTTCGATGAGCTGGGCCAGTACATCGGCCAGCTTGTCGAAGATGACCTCCTGGCGATCCTGCACGAAGGAGAGGTCGCCGCCGCCGTCCACCCAGTCGCCCAGGGCCCACAGCAGCAGTCCGAAGTTGTCGAACTCCACGTTGGGGCCATTGTGGTCGGCGTCGGACCACTCGGTGCCGTCGCCGTAGCAGCGGCAGGCCGAGACGGAGTAGTCGAGGCCCTGCACGTAGTCGGTGTACTGGCTCGCTTTGTCCTGGAGCAAGAAGGCCAGGGCGGCTTCGGCTTCGTCGAGGTAGCCGGCTTCGGTGAAGCCGCGGATGGCGTAGGCGCCGTCGCGCACCCAGGCGATGTTCCAGGTGTGGGAGAAGCCACCCTCGCCGGCAGCCAGGGGCAGAGACGCGGGGAGCTGGCCGTAGGCGTCGCCTTCTTCGACCACCTGGCCCATCTTGAGGGTGACCAGCTGCTGCTGGTAGACCGACAGCTCGTCGGCGGACAGGCCTGCGGGGACCACGCCCTGGGCGAGCCATGAAGCCCAGGCGCTGCGCTCGTCGGCTAGGAGGGTGGCGCCGTCGCGTCCGGCGATCCATGTTTCGACCTGAGCGGCCACGTCGGCGCTGTCCCAGTCGGAGAAGAAGGCCTGGACCACACCGATGGAGCGGCTCTCCCGGGCGCCCACCGACAGGGACCACTGGTAACCACCCACCAGGTCGTCGCCTTCGCTGCGGGCGCTCTGGTCGCCGCAGTCGTTGGCAAGGGAGCCGCCAGCGCCCACAGTGCTCCAAACATCGCTGCAGCCGGTGGCCGTGGGGGTGTCCAGGGGCACGTAGCGCATGCCCAGGCCCGTGCTCGAGCCCCACTCGGACAGCAGGGTGCGATCCTCGGCCCACAGGGCTTCGCCGTCGTCGTGGGCACCGTCGGCGTCGAGGTCCTGTCCCAGGTGGAAGTTGTGCAATGAGAAGGCGTCCAGCGTGACAGCCTCACCGCCGCCTGGGGTGATCTGCAGCACGTGGACGAAGCCGGGGACCTGCAGCCCGAGGGGTGAGAAGACGTACTCGGTGAGGGTCAGGTCGCCCTGTGAACGATCGATGGTCAGGATGCCGGTGCCCGGCTCGTAGCCATAGTCGCTCGCTGCCGTGAGCCAGCCGGTGTGAGCGTCGCCGTTCAGCCCGAAGTAGCTGTCGTACAGCAGATCCCGGGTCTCCTCCGAGCCCGCATCGTACTGCTGGTACAGGTGGTCCGAGAACACGTCGATGATGGGGCCGTTGCTGTTGTCACCGTTGAGCACCACGACGCTGCGGCCGTTTGCGCTGACCAGCTTGTCGTAGCTGTGGTGGGGGTCGACGTCGGCCTGGGTGGCCAGGACGAGCAGCAGGCTGAGCAGGGTCATGGGAGGCCTCGAGGGCTACGGTCCCCGATTCGGCCAGAGGCCTCATCGGCACCCTCGCCCCATTCTTGGGGGGAAGACAGATTCTTCCCCCCCTATCCGGGCGCGACACGCGCCCTCCCCCCCATCTTCGCTGCCTGATGGGCGGCGCGCGCCTCTGGCACGGGAGATCCTCGCGCTTGGCTCGGCGGCCGAAACCTGGGTCATGGCCGGCCTCGATCTGCGGTGCGTGGGGGAAGCATAGGGTGTGGGGTGCGTGGGGTAGACATAGGGGTGCGTGGTGGAAGCATAGGGCGTGGGGGCGGGGGCCGCCATCGCCCTTGTACCCGGTCTTGTCGTGGCGGTCACTCTGGACAGAGTCACGCCACTCTGTGCTTTCCCTTGGCGATGATGTGACCGATCGGTCATGTCGTGCTACCAGGGATCTATCCTTCCTGCACCCTGTGCGTTCTTCGCGACAGGGTTCGAGGTCCAGCATGGGATTCCTCTGGTCCGTCGCCTGGCGCAACCTGTGGCGTCAAAAGCGCCGCTCCATCATTACGGCGTTCGCCATGGCCACCGGCGTGGCCCTGTGCATGTCCATGGTGGCCTTCACCGATGGCATGTACACCGACATGTTCGAGGTGATGGTCGAGCAGCAGCTGGGCCACGTGCAGGTGCACCACCCGGACTACCCGGGCAAGGGCCTGGTGTTCGACACCCTCACCGAACGCGGCGCTTTGCTCGCCGAGGTCGACGCACTGCCTGGCACCGTCGCCGCCAGCCCCAAGATCGTGGGCTTCGCCTTGCTCGGTGGCGAGACCAAGTCGGCGGGGGGGCAGGTGGTGGGCATCGATCCCGCCCGTGACAGCCTGGTCACCCCCCTGCACACCCGCATGAAGCAGGGGGTGTACCTCTCGGACACGGCCAACCACGAGATCATCGTCGGTCACAACCTGGCCGAGGACATCGAGGTCGGGCTGGGGGACAGCGTGGTAGCGGTCACCCAGGCCACCGATGGATCTGTGGGCAACGACCTGTACACCGTGGTGGGTATCTACAAGACCGGCGACGTGATGATGGACAACAACGGCGGCTTCATCCACATCGATGACGCCGAGGCCCTGCTCTACCTGCCCGATCAGGCCCACGGCCTGACCGTGCTCACCGACCACGCCGACCACGTGGAAGCCTACGCGCTGGCCCTCGGCGCCGCGGTGGCCACCGATGATGTGCAGGTGCAGTCCTGGTGGGAGGCCTCGCCGTCCACCGCTGAGATGATGGGGCTGCGCGACGCTACGGTCTTTCTGATGCTCGGCATCGTCTTCACGGTGGCGGCGTTCGGGGTCATAAACACCATGCTGATGTCGGTCTTCGAGCGCACCCGCGAGCTGGGCGTGCTGCGGGCCCTGGGTCTGCGGCCCGGCAAGCTGGTGTGGCTGGTGGTCTTCGAGAGCCTCTTCCTGGCCGCCCTCGCCAGCGGCATAGGGCTGATCATGGGGGGCCTGCTGGACTGGTACATCGTGGTGCATGGGCTCGATTTTTCCGCGTCCATGCCCGACGGCTTCAGCTTCGAGGGCATCATGCTCGACCCGGTCATGCACGGCGAGGTGCGCCTGCTGGGGGTCATCGCCCCGGTGGTAGCGGTGTTCTTCGTCTCGGTGCTGGCGTCGCTGTGGCCCGCGTGGCGCGCCGCCAGGCTGCAGCCCGTCACGGCCATCAGGGGGGACTAGGTCATGAAGCTCTTCCTCTTGGCGCTCCGCAACCTGTTCCGGAACACCCGGCGCACCCTGCTGACCCTGGCCGCCATCGGCTTCGGGTTGTCCATGATGATCTTCGTGGTCAACCTGCAAAACGGCTCCTACCAAGCCATGATCGACACGGCCGTGAGCTCCATGGCGGGCCATGTCGTGGTGCAGGCTGATGGCTACCAGGACGAGAAAGAACCGACCATGCTGGTGCAGGACGCCAGCGTCGTCGTCGCCACCATGGCCTCGGAGTACCCCGACGCCGTCGTCGCCCCGCGAATCTTCACCGGCGGGCTGCTCATGTCCGCCCACAGCTCGGTGGGGGTGGCCCTGACGGGGCTGGATGCCGTTGCAGAGCTGCAGGTCCAGGATCTGCATGAGAAGGTGGTGGACGGCGAGTGGCTCGCGTCCGACGAACGCGAGATCGTCATCGGCGTGGACATGGCGAAGACCCTGGACATCGAGCTGGGTGACAAGCTGGTCTACATGGGCCAGAACGGCAGCGACGAGGTCCAGAGCCGCCTGTTCCGGGTGCGCGGATTGTTCCGCACCGGCTCCGCTCAGTTCGATGGACGCCTGGCCTTCGCCCATCTCGGTGCCGTACAGGAAATCATGGGGGGCGGCGACGTGGCCAACATGGTGACCCTCCACCTGGACGACGCCGACGATGCCTTCGAGGCCGCGCCGCGGCTCGAGGCGCTGCTGGCGCGCCCTGAGCTGGACGTGCGCCACTGGAAGGACGCCCTGCCCGAGCTGTTCGCCATCATCCAGGTGGATCGTGGCAGCGGCGACGTCATGCTGGCCATTATCGGCTTGATCGTGGCCTTCGGCGTGCTCAACACCATGATGATGGCCGTGCTCGAGCGCACCCGCGAGTTCGGCGTGATGTTGTCGCTGGGCATGAAGCCCCGCCAGATCGCCTGGCTGGTGCTCCTCGAAGGCCTGGTCCTGGGGCTGCTGGGCGCGACGGTCGGCCTGCTGCTCGGGCTCGCTTTGTCCTGGCCTATCGTCACCTACGGGCTGGATTACTCCAGCATGATGGGCAGCGAGACCATGGAGAGCGGCGGAATTTTGATGGACACCCTGGTCTTCGGAGCCTGGGACCCTGTCCGCATGGCCCTCTACTTCGCCGGCGCCGTCATCTTCTGCATCTGTGCCGCCATCTACCCTGCCTGGAGCATCAGCAAGCTGCGGCCTGTTGTTGCCCTCCGCCACCACTAGGAAAGGGAGCCCCCATGCCTATCGTGAGCGTTCGCAACCTGACCCGCGAGTACCTGCAAGGCACCCACACGGTGCACGCCCTTCGGGGCGTCGATCTGGACATCGAGCCGGGGGAGTTCACCGTGCTGATGGGCCCCTCGGGCTCTGGCAAGACCACCCTGTTGAACATGATCGGCGCCCTGGACGAGCCCACCGGCGGCACCGTCACCATCGATGGCAAGGAGCTGGGCACCATGTCCAGCGGCGCCCGCTCCGACCTGCGCCTCGAGCGCCTGGGCTTCGTATTCCAGTCCTACAACCTCATCCCCGTGCTCAGTGCTTTCGAGAACGCCGAGTTCGTGCTGATGCTGCGGGGCATGGGCAAGGCCGAGCGCACCCAGCGGGTCATGGAGACCCTGCACGCCGTGGGCCTCGAGGGCATGGAGAACCGCCGCCCCAACCAGCTGTCGGGCGGGCAGCAGCAGCGGGTGGCCGTGGCCCGGGCCATCGCGGGCAAGCCGGCCCTGGTGTTGGCCGACGAACCCACCGCCAACCTGGACTCCACCACCAGTGGCGAGCTCATCGAGCTGATGAAGGCCTTGAACGAAGATCATGGGGTCACCTTCCTGTTCGCCACCCATGACCCCAACGTCATGGCGGCGGCCAAGCGGGTGGTGCGGCTGGTGGATGGCCGGATCGACGAAGACCTGCATCGCTGAGTGCCGCGTGGGCGCCTGTGGGCCGGTAGGTCCCAGAGAATCTGATCCCGGCCAGCTCAGGGGACTCTCGAGGGGGCTCCGCGTCGGTTAGTTTGCACAGCCCAGCAGCAGCTTCGCGGAGTCCGCACGTGCCTCGACAGCCCTTCGACTACCAGGGTCTCGGCTTCATGGTCGGGATGGAGATCCATCAGCAGCTCC
>Ga0307987_1002307_pt1 | contig 9992 bp, 8 predicted proteins | sample EllFjometagen181_FD_203157 | JGI IMG/M metagenome (GOLD analysis project Ga0307987, IMG submission 203157) | Marine microbial communities from Ellis Fjord, Antarctic Ocean - #181 | ecosystem: Environmental > Aquatic > Marine > Unclassified | place: Southern Ocean | collected 2014-10-08 | reverse complement strand
AGCAGGGTAAAGACCTTGTCTTTCATTAACTCAATGTCATCGTCTGAAAAAAAGGATACTCTTGAATTACCTAACATACTTATCGCCTCCGTGAGTGTTGATCATAATTAGCCACACTTTTAATGGAATTGTGTTTTAATCCGATTTTTTGACACCCCCATTGTAAACTTTATTGAAAATCAAGCATTGGATCATTGTTACCGGATATTTAAACCGAACATTTAAGCAAGATCGATGCAATTTAAATGCCAGCTTAAGTGTGGTATGAATATTGTATAATTATAATAAGTTTTGGTGATTATAAGTGAATTTTATATAGTTGCCGAAAAAACCATAGTATTAATTCGTTATTTTTGTTTAATAAATAAACAAGGCGTATGTTATTTTAGGCAAACCGTAAAAATAACTGTTCAGGAGGAAACTAATGAAGAATGTTTTTGTCGTCGGGTCAGGGATAATGGGAAGCGGAATTGCCCAAGTTTGCAGCCAGTCAGGTTATTGTGTTTCACTCATGGATATTAACAAAAAAGCACTTGGCAAGGCATTAAAAAAAATAGAATGGTCTTTAAACAAATTAGAAGGAAAAAATCTGTTAGATGAAAAGGCCGTGAATATTCTGACTCGACTAAAGACCACAGACAGTCTCGAAAAAGCAGAGAACGCCGATATCGTAATAGAAGCAGCGCTTGAGGATGTAAAAACCAAACACACCGTTTTTAAAGACCTTGAACATATTTGCAGACCGGATACAATTTTTGGAACAAACACATCTTCCATACCCATTACCGAAATTTCCTCTATTCTTAAAAATCCTGAAAGGTTTGTCGGTATCCATTTTTTCAACCCGGTCCACCAAATGAAGCTTGTAGAAATTATAAAAGGCCTTGCCACTTCGAATAATACCGTTGAAAGGGTAAAAAAGTTTGTTCTCGCCATAGGCAAGGAACCGGTTATGGTCAATCGCGACCAGGCAGGGTTCATTGTTAACCGAATTAACGGGATGGCTTTTTTAGAAGCATTAAGACTTCTTGAAAAGGGGGTGGCAAGCGTTAAAGACATTGATAAGGCCATGCGTCTTGGATTGGGAAATCCCATGGGGCCTTTCCAACTCATGGACCTTGTGGGGCTTGACGTTGTTCTGAACGCACGCATGGGGATATACAATGAAACCCGTGAGCCAAATCATTTCCCTCCCAACATATTAAGAAATATGGTAAAGGCGGGTTATCTAGGCAAAAAAACTGGAAAAGGGTTTTATGAATACAAATAAAGGAATCGTATTGTGGGATATGTAAAGCTTGAAAGAAAAGACAGGGTCGCAATCATCACCATGAACCGTCCTGAAAAAAGGAATGCCCTGGATGCAGAGGTTCGCCAGGAATTGCTCAATGTTTTAAAAAGTATTGATTCGGATAAAAAGATCAGGTCATTGATCATAACCGGAGCCGGAGAAGCATTTATTGCCGGAGCTGATATTCAGGCCATGAGAAACTATACTGTTGAAGATGCCGTTGAATCTTCCAGACAGGGGAACCGGGTTTTTTCATACATAGAAAAGATGGGAATCCCGGTTATTGCAGCCATCAACGGATGGGCCCTTGGGGGGGGGCTGGAACTTGCCTTGGCATGTGATATTCGTATTTGCAGTGAGACTGCACAATTCGGCCAACCTGAAGTCAAGATTGGAATAATTCCGGGTTATGGTGCAACCATTAGACTCCCACGCATTATAGGCGTGGCAAGGGCCAAAGAAATGATTTATTTCGGAAAAATAATCACAGCCAAGGAAGCCGAAAAAATGGGTCTTGTCACACAGGTTACGTCCCCTTTAGACCTCTTGAAAAATGCTATGGAATTAGCACAAAAACTTGATCAGGGACCGGCGTCTCTAACACTTGCGAAACAGGCGATCAACTCATCATTTGACCTTAATTTAGACGAGGCTTTCAAGCTGTCTTCAAAGCTTTATGGAGATGCTTACAAAACAAATGATGCACGGGAAGGAATTATAGCTTACCTTGAAAAAAGAAAGCCGATATTTAAAGGAAATTGATTAAATCGATATAAAGCTAAAATCATCACGCCGGTGGCTGGTATTGATTGTCGCTGGAACCCTGTTCATCCTGTCGCAGTTTTATCGTTCATCTGTGGCAGTGATCGCTCCGAACCTCATGCAGGACTTAAACCTTAATGCATGGGAACTCAGTACCGTGTCTGCATCATTTTTCTATGCCTTTGCCCTGATGCAGATTCCTGTTGGTATTTTTCTTGACAGCATCGGCCCAAGAATCACCATGACCCTGCTCTCTTTGGTTGCCGCTGCAGGAGCCCTCCTATTTTCCATGGGCGAATCCTACTACCCTCTAACCATTGGCAGGGTGCTTTTAGGGATTGGGATGGCATGCAACTTCATGGGAACTTTGAAACTTATCACTATCTGGTTCGACCCGAAACACTTTGCAACACTTTCAGCAGTAATTGTGTCTGCAAGCAAAGCCGGCAATATAGCAACGGCAACACCGCTAATTATTATGGTTCAAATTATGGGATGTAGAAACAGCTTCATGATAATGAGCGGGATCACTTTTTTTTTGGCGATTCTCTTCTTTTTTCTGGTAAACGATCGGTCCGGAACCCAATTCGTTATGAGGCACCAAAGCCCTTCCCGTCCCATGATAGGAGATACCCTAAAAAGAGCTAAAATTCTTTTCTCCCGGAGGGATTTCTGGATAATTTCTTTTTCCACCTTTTGCCGTTACGGCAGTTTTGCTTCTGTGCAGGCATTATGGGCAGGACCTTATCTTATGAAGGCTTGTGGACTTTCTCCGGTTACAGCAGGTAATATTATCTTGCTCATGAGCATAGGTATAATCATCGGCAGCCCTTTGAGCGGACATTTATCTGATATTATCTTCACTTCACGAAAAAAAGTCATTATTCCCGGCATCTGGGGGATGGCTATCATCCTATGTATTCTTATATTTCTTCCTGCTGAAGCTGGAAAAGTAACACTATCGGTACTCTTTTTTAGTTTTGGTCTGTTCAGCAGTTCAGGCCAAATAATGTATGCACATATCAAGGAACAAGTGCCCCATGAAAATGCCGGTATGGCTATGACAGCAATCAACTTCTTTACTATGGCCGGGTTGCCGTCTTTTTACAGGGAATGGGCTCTCTGATGCAATTTCTCTATCCAGGAGCCTCCCTGGGAGTTCCGGCCTTCAGGAGTACCTTTATGGTTTCCAGCATTTGCCTTGCAATTATCGGTGTTTGTTACACTCTAACAGCTGAAACCCTGACTTTGAAAAAAACAAAGCCCCCAAAAGTCATTTCATAGACCCATATATATTTTCCCCTAATTTTGTTGGGAATGAATCACCTAGTGTGAAAAGCATTTGAATAGAATATTTGTGACTGATTCCTATCGTGAGTCTTTATGGTATTAGGTGTCAGGAGTCAATTTTCGGGAAACACCGACTGTTTGATTTTCCAGTGCTTTTCCTTATGAAGTAATGTTAGGCCCCATTAATCTTATCCCGCAACATCCCAGCACACTTAAAAGTAACAGTTCTCCTCCCGTCCAACATCATCTCCCGACCAGTAGCTGGATTCCTTCCCTTACGTGGCGCTTTCTCATTGACCTGAAATTTACCAAACCCTGATATCATTATATCTTCTCCAGATGCCAAAGTGGATTTCATGATTTCAAGAAGATGTTCAATTGTATCTTTTGCTTCTGGGGGTGACTGGTTAATTTCTTCCGAGACTTTTTCGATTATGGTTTGTTTTGTCAGTGCCAAGGTGGTGGTTGCTCCTATTTTGGTTGGTATATGATATATTGTTGTTGTTCGGGATCTTGTTTAGGATTTTGAATGGGGTTTTGTCAAGGAATTGGTTTGGGCTTGATGATGTGAGAATGAAGTGGTTAAAATGGAGCAGGTTTTATCGAGGAAGTCACTTGGTGTATTTTAGGGATGGGATACTGGAGTATCGATTTTTGCATTATATACAACGGTCCGGAGAGTCTTGGATACGCTGTTCCGTGATATTTTTGGATTTTTAAAAGGACAGTAAATTTAATAAAAATCGGTCTCAAAAAAATAAAATTCTTAATTTTGAATTTGAACTAAAAAATACACTTTCAAAGGCACTTGGGTAATGAAAGATAAAAATTCTTCTATCAGACACATAACTTATGTTTACAGGTTCACCATTCTGAATTATTAGAAAATTGCGGAATACCTAAATGATTATATAAATTATCAGGGTAGATACAAAGAGATGGTGCGCCCCAAAAAAATATATCTATTATTTCAATATGTTATGTCTGTGGTGGGAGGTTCAAATCCTCTCATCCCGACCATTTAATTTCCTGAAATCGTTACTTGGAATGGAACAACGACTTAATCCACCCTGTTATTCCTTTTTTGGGGACGTTTGAGCCACTATTGTTTAATGCGGCAGGATGGGGCTGGTGGTTCGGAGAAGTTTTAGGCCTGGAAGGCGGTTCTTTTCCTGGAGGAGACACACCGGTTATGCTTTCCGATTTTTCCCCCAGGGTGGTCAGTATCTCGTTAACAATACCTTGCTGGAACTCTGTTTTTGCCAGTGGACTGTCTGCTTGTCCTAAAATCCAAGTGGATTCAAGATCCATAAGGTTCGCGTCCCCATTGCTGCCAATTTGTGAAATTGCGGCAATTTTGTAAGCCAATTGGGTCAATCCGGCGATTTCTCTATATTCTTCCGGGGCGGTGCCTGGGTCCTGATAAAATTCGACAGCTTTGCAAATGCGGGAAGGTAGGTTCCAGGCAGTCATTAGCTTTGCTGCAATCATATTGTCTGTGGTGCCCAATTCATCGAGAAATACGGTGTGCAGTGGCCGTTCATGTGTTCTGGCCTTTTCGATGCACATAAAAAATTCCCTGGAATGATGAATGGCCAGAATCAATTTTCCAATACCATGAAGCAGTCCTGTGATATAGAGTTCTCCCGGCAGGGTATTTGTCGTTAGATTTGGGTGCCCGAGTCGTCTGCCTGCCATTGCGCAAGCCCAGGAGAACGCCCAGTAATCTTTTGCGGAAAAGCCATGGAGCTCAGATAAATTTGGAAGAAATCTTTGTAAAAAATAAAGATTAACAGAATTAATGGCTTCCTGAAGACCAATTCTCGTAATGGCACTGCGCAGGCTGACAATTTCATCTACCCCCCTGTAAAAAGGAGAATTGGCCAGTTGCAAAACCATTGAAAAAAGGCCTGGATCCGGTTCAATCAATTTGCAAAATTCTGAAATATCGATATTTTTTAATGGTTCTTGGGCCATTGACATGAGCTTTGAACCATTGGAAGGCATGGGCGGTACTTTTATATCAGAGTTTAAAATATCAAATGTGATTTCTTTTGCAAAGGTTACGGTCTCCTGAGTGTCTTCCTGATCTTTCATATTGTCTATCCTTTATTGAAAATATCGTGAAATACCGCTATATACAAATTTAGTTAGCATCACATCAAACGTAAATTGAGTGTCAACAAATTTCCGGAATGATTCTGTAAACATCTAAAAATTTTTTTTTGCCTTTTAATTTTAATCCTCCAAGGGATTTAATGCTTTGAATATTTTTAAAATGCTCAATATCCGGTTCTATGTCATTATATACGGTTTTTGACAGGTATATCTGGTTGCCCTTTGCAAGGGATTGAATTCTCTGGGCTGAGTTTACGGTATCTCCTATGACGGTATAGTTCATATGATTTTCTGAACCCAAAAATCCGGCAATTAAATCTCCGGAATTAATGCCAACACTCATTTTTAGGTGACGGTACCTTTCTCCTATGTCACGTTTAAACAGGTGAAAAGCTTCAAACATTTGAAGAACTGCCGTTACCGCTTGGAAACTGCATCTTCTATCATCAATAGGCGCTCCGAAAACAGCCATGATGCAATCTCCCATAAGCTTATCAAGGGTCCCCTTATTTTTAAAAACAATTGGAATCATGGAAGAATAAAAATAATTTAAAATTTCAACAACTTCTTCTGGTGTGGTCTTCTCGGAAAGGGATGTGAATCCTTCTAAATCGGCGAATATCACACAAGCCTTTTTTTTCTCTCCGCCTAATTTAGGGTTGCCGCTTGTTAATATGGTTTTGACAACATCTTTGGAAAAAAATCTGGAAAACTGGAAAATATGTTTTTCTTCATTTATTTTATCAGAATAAAATCTTCTGAATGTGATTGTATTCATTAGATGATTCCGGACAATAGAGTAAAAAAAACGATCCTCATTCTTAAAACCGTATTTTTTATCGTTGAATAAAATAAGCGCGCCATGGAGGTCATCCCCTGAAACAACAGGCAGTGCGTAGAGAGACCCTGTAATTTGAATGCAATCCTCCCAATCCTCAAGATCCTCAATGAGAATATTTTTTTTCTCATTGAGGATCTTTTTTAAGAGGTTGGAATTTTTTAAGAAGGAATAGTTGATGTCCGTATCAAAACTGGAAGATATATAGTTTTCTTTCTTGTTTTGAAAATCTTTAAATAGATAAAAAACAGCTCCGGATAGATTCTTGTATTTAACCAGGCAGTCGAGTTGACGACGCCAGACTATATCAGGATCTGTCAAGTCAATGGATTTCATTGACTCAACCATCTCCTTTAATATTGATAACTCGTCTATTTTTTCTTCGTATTTTTTTTGGAGGGAAAGAAAATTTTTCTTAAAAACCTCAAGATGGGTTTGATTCAAGGTGCTAATTTTATGTGGATCGTCTGTCATGATCGCCTTATGTAGGTCATGAAAATAAAGAAAAAATTGCTTTGTTTTCTTCTAAAAATATTTTTGAATTTTTCACCGCGTCTTCAATGGAATTAATGGTGAAATCATCCAGTACGGATTCCAGGATATCGAGGTGGTCTTTTAATAAAAAAGTTGTTTTTGGTAAACTTCTTTTCTCATCAAAACTGCAAAGGTAATTTGCAAAACCGGTAATGGCTGCCAGGCCAGCATGGCTCTCTGAAGAAGATGGATGATGATGGAACGAAATAGCCTGGATCAGGGATTCGGGTAAATTCCATTTCTTGGCAATAATACCCCCAATACCCCCATGATTATATCCAAAGACCTCTTCTTCAAGATCATATATCGGTAACTGCATTTTTTTCGAAAGTTCAAAAATTTTCCGATATTCATCTGGGAAATTTTCAATCAAAAACAGTTTGCCAAAGTCATGGAGAATACATGCAGCAAAAATACCGTCATCTGCAAATTTTTTCCTTCCGCGGCACAGGTACTTGCCAATCAAAGCTGTTTTGACCGAATGTTTCCATAGCGCTTTGGGGTCAATCAATCCCTCTAAACAGGGGCCTTTAAAAGACTCAGCAAGGCTTAGACCAAACGCCATATTAATAATTTCATCTGTCCCAAGAATGATTACCGCTTCCTTTACTGAAGTAACTTTTTGAGACAAACCGTAGAATGAAGCGTTTACTAGTTTGAGGATTTTTAAGGTCATAACCTGATCCAGTTGTAGGATTTCTTGAATGTCATCAATTCCAGATTTCGGATCCATGGCAACATTATATATCTGTATGGCGACTGACGGAATCGTCGAAAGAGATTCAAGCCTATCTAACTTTGCAATGACAGCTGTTTGATTTTTTTTCCTTTGGGTTTGTTTTTTCTCAAAGTCCATTGTGGAGAATAGACGTTCCATCCTTTTTTTAGTATCAATTCCTTTTTTTTTTGAGGGTGCCTGACTTTTTATTCTTTCTGATAGTATGGTTGTCAGAGGTGAATTATAGGGAAGCCTTAAACAAAAGAGTGTCTGGTCACTTAGGGAAAGCTTTCGTAATCCGTCCCATAATAATTCCAGGTCCATTGTAATTAATTGATTGAAGAGCGATCCCCGGGCGTCGTTAAAAAGGGTGCTGTAGATACTGTTTTTTATAGGAATGGTATGGCTATGTTTTGATTCTTCCGGCGATTTTTTGCTAAAAGAAGGCGACTCTGATTTTTTTCTTGGTGTGGCATTGACGTTAAGTTTTTTTTGTATAACATGAATCAATTCATAAAAAGAATACCCATCCCTTGGGAAAATGGCGTGACTGATCTTAATTATAGCCCCTTGCTGGACAACGTTTTTGATATTTTGTATGATTTTTGGAATCAGTATCTCTATACCGTCCTCATCTGTTGTGAATCCAAGAAATAAAATTTTATTGTCATCAACGACATATACTGAATCACTTTCCCGGAATCCTTTTTCTATCTCACTTTCTTTTCCTGTCAAGGGAATCAGTTCATTTCCTTTGGTTTCCGGCTGAACCATTACATATAAGAGGGCTGAATCTACACCAACCATGAGGGTCATGTTTAATAATTTGGAAATCCATTTCAACTGCCATTGGTCGATATTAAAAGGGAGCCTTTCATCTTTGATCACCCTTTGGACGGATACCCTCGCATCCAGATCTTTAAAATTTTTCAAAGCTGTTTTTATAATATTTTTAGAAGGACTTTCACATAAAATGGCAGGCGGTGAATTTAATATCAGCTCAGCCTTTTTTTTTGAAAAATCGAATTCTCTGGAGATATACCGAATAAAATCATCAGCATTTTTTGAATGCAATTTTTTAAATATGATTCTGTATATGAGTTCTTTCATTCTTTGATTAAATTAGCGTTAATTAACATTTGATGCAATAGGTAAAAACACTTATTGTCTTTCTCGTTTAAGGCATGCGAAGAGGCCAGGGCAATAAAGATCGTCATTGCCTGTAACTGCTGTCTCCTGGCGGCTGGCCAACCCTGTTTTCTTTTAATGGTGCCAATTACAGATTGACAGATGTCAGCCCCCTGGAAATTGCAACCTTGGTCAGCCCTGCGATGGAGTGGACATCCAGTTTTTTTTTCAGGTTGTTGCGATGGATGTCAACGGTTCTATGGCTGATGTTTTGTTTGTTTGCAATTTTTTTGCTGGTATAGCCTTCAGCAATTAATTGGAGTACTTCCCGTTCCCGGAGGGAAAGTTGTGAAAATTGATCAATTGTTTCACTCTCCCCATTCATGGTTTGATCCGCTACCAGGTGGGCGATTTCCCGGCTGAGGTAAACTTTACCCGAGAATACGGTTTTAAGGGCAGTCAGCAATTCTTTGTAGGTGCATGATTTTAGGATATAACCGGATGCACCTGCATTGAGCATCCCCATGATATAAACTTTTTCCGAATGCATGGTAAGGGCCAGAACTTTTATGGCGGGGTTTTCGGCAAGGATCTGTCGACAGGCTTCCATTGAGTTCATGTCCGGCATGCTGATACCGATGAGCATAATATCCGGTCTGTGATCTGCTGCCAGTTTTACAGCAGATTTGCCCGTGTTTGTTTCGGCAACAACACAAAAATCTTTTTCCCTCCCCAGGGACTGAGCAATGCTATGGAGAACTAATTTGTGATCATCGACAAGGATGAGTCTAATTTCCTTCATTTTATTTCCAAGATCAACTATTAACGATAACCCGTAAACATCAGGTATTGAATAATCTGATTTACCGGGCTTTGTCAAGCAAATCAATTGCCCTCAATCCATCCGCTATCTCTTTATATATCTGTTTATTATACCAAGCCCTCTGTAAAATTCCGCTATCGGCGCCAAAATGATTAGTTCACCCATTAGAAATTAGGTACTTTTACCTATTGCTAAATTCTTTTTTCTTTATTATGTGCTTAAGAATAAAAAAGATTCCATTAACCATGAAGTATTTAGCGGGGCTGGGAATGAATACAAAAATATCCATTGATAACCTTATTGACATTGTTGCAGCTCATGGCAAAGTTAAGACAGGCGTGGATGTATACGGCCCAAATGGTGTTTTGCTCCTGGCCAGGGATGTTCTTGTCGAAAAAGTAAGAACCCTTGAAATCCTAAGAGAGGCCGGCCTATACTCGGTCTCCATTGATACCGCTTTAGATGGCTGTCTATGGGACGGCCATGGTAA
>Ga0307987_1002305_pt1 | contig 9996 bp, 7 predicted proteins | sample EllFjometagen181_FD_203157 | JGI IMG/M metagenome (GOLD analysis project Ga0307987, IMG submission 203157) | Marine microbial communities from Ellis Fjord, Antarctic Ocean - #181 | ecosystem: Environmental > Aquatic > Marine > Unclassified | place: Southern Ocean | collected 2014-10-08 | reverse complement strand
TTGTGTCCGTCCAGAGACCGTTGATATAGGGGAGAAGACATTTTTCTCGCAGTTGCGCCTTTGTTATCTGCTGTGTGCCGCCGAGAGCCCACCATGCTTCCAACCCTTTTTGAATGATCATGGGAGGCGCAGACTCGGTTGTCCATTCAATGACCATGGATTTCCATTCATCAACGGAATCGCCCACCCATTGTGGCAGCAGGAGATCGATGATGACAATTTCTTTATCCGATGTAACCGGAACGACCTTTTTGTCATCATCACTGCAACCCGTATTGAAAAAAGTTACCATAAGTGCCAAGAGGGTGAAAATGATCTTTTGGGCAACCTGTGTGAAATTTTTTTTTTGGCCGGTTTCATTCTTAAATAACCCCATCATTGTGCCCCTGTATTGTGGTTTTTGTTCAGACGTTGTAGTTGCAGCTCTAAAGACGGTCATTAGGGTCCTTTGAGCAGATCCGATGCTTTATTGCCGTAAATCCGGCCATATGTTTTATCCCAGTCGATGCATCAGAACATAAATCCGCAGTGTCACTAAAGTTAATCACTGTCAGAATCCTGCTTTGACGACAATATCACCATGGCCGTATTCAGCGTTGCAAGCCGTGTGATCTGGCAGCTCATTTTGCAGGCCAGTTTGCTGGCCTTAGAGTCATCGGAATCTGAATCTTTGATGTCATTACAGGAACAGGAGTATGTTTCGTATGCAACGGCATCGGCATTCGCTTTCAGGAAAGCCAGATATTCATTGCTGCGGATGTGGTCTCTCAAATCCTTATTGTTTGTGTAGGCATAAAGCAGGTAGCGCATAAAGACACCCGGACCGGCAATGTAATTTGTCGTGGGATCCACAGCGACTTTCGGAGGCTCGGACGGACAGGGGGGGGCTTTTTTTAAGTTATCACAAGAACATACCTCTTCGTATTCCCGGTCGCCGGACCGGGGATAATCCGGATCGCCGAAACCAAAGCCGCCGGGAGAAGCAAAAGTGGGTTCCTCACCATCATCGGGACCCCAGCCGTCAAACAAGGTCCAGGGCCGGAGAACTTCCGGGGCCAGCTTATCATGTTTACTACCGCTCATACCTTTGGTCATATGATCCTTAACACCGTCAATAATTCCCTTGGCTTTTTCGAGAAGCCATTGGTTATCTTCGGTCAATTTGCTGTTAAGGATGTCAACCAGACCGCCCAGAACAATCCCCTGGTCCCCCGCCCATGACAGATCCTGTTCGTACCATTTTACTCCGGTGAAGCAGGATGGGGATTGTTTCGTGTCCTTTATAAAGGTGCTCACCCTTTCTCTTAGAAGGCCTGTTTCCGAGTTCAGAAGCGAGGGCCTTATTTTGTTCAGGGGAGTGGGCTTTTCTTTACTGATGGGGCACTGGGATACCTCTTGGTCCTCAAGATCCATCCAGTTTTTGAACCATCCGTAAATGGCCAGGGTCCGGTCCCTGCGCGTTTCCTGTTTCTCCGAAGTTTGCTGGTAGTATCTTGTGTTGAGCACCAGGTAAAGTCCGTTCGTCACGGTATTCTGCATCGGGGAGAGCAAGGCGCAGTCATCTTCCGGTGTGCCTACAGGTAAACTGGAATCGGATGGCTTGCAGTTTTGCTGCGTTGGTGTACCTGTGTTCAGACCTGCAAACGCGGCATTCCAGACGCCCCCGGAGAAACGCGGTTCGAAACGGTACCAGTCCGGAGGAGAGGTGTTGATACAGGGGATGCAATCCCCCTCATTGGCCATGGCCCATACCTGGGTCGCCTGGTCCATACGCTCTTCCAGGCACCGGGCCGCATTCTTCATATATTCTTTTTCCGGCGTTTCCCCCAGTATAGCGTGATTCCTGGCGGCGTTCAGAAATGCGATTCCCCACCAGCCGAAATCATCCCACCAGTTTCCCTCCTGCAATCTGGCATCGTAGAGTTCTGAAATATGACCACCTAAAGCAGAACCTTCTTTTTTACTCTGGGTGATGGAAACATAATCGATCAGTGTATCCAGCGCGTTTCCCTGATACCACATGAGAACATTGTTATATTTCGGATCTCCCTGGTAAACCCACGCATCAAGAAGTTTTTGGTATTCCCTTTCAGCGGCCTTGCTGTAGTCGATGGCGCCGGTGGAATCAATGAGCAGCGTTGCCGTATTCATAACCTCTAATCGGTCTACGTCACCGGACAGCACCGTTGCGTCATAAGTAAACGTATTGTCTTGGGGGTCATAAGTAGGGTTTTCAATGGTCAGCAGAACAAGGTTCAGTTTTCCCGTATCCGTGTAAGCGCTCAGGGAGGCATTGGGCGGTATGCCCTGAAAGATGTTATCCCAATAGGTTTCCATGGAGAGGGTCGACATGATTTCGGAGCCATCTCCCGGTGCGTGCTGAAGGTGATACAGCTCACGATAGATATGGTCCATCTTCAACAGATATTTGCCTTCCTCGTTTGAGGGAACCAAGCTTACCGAAGGCGATACCTGCGCCCACGACCAGCAGGTTTGCCCGGGATTGATACAGTTTGGCAGAAGGGTCAGTTTGACATGGTCAAAGGAGAGTGGATTTACCGGTTTTTCATCCATGGTCCAGTTGTGAAGGGTGACGGCAAATGAAAGGTGGTCATTTTCAGGATCGTACACCGGGTTTGCGAGGGTTAAATACATGCCGTCTTCAAGACTTTGGCCGCTTACCCGGCAATCCAGGAGAACGTTTGGATTGATGGCGCCGAAGCGTTCCGGCCACACATTGTTGATAAACTCGGCGGTTGTTTTCTGTCCAATGTCGCGGCCCGGCCTATTGGCAAACCAGGTGACGGATTCCGATACATTTTCCATCATTAGCGTGTAACCACTTGTCACTTCCGGTGATGAGCCGGATGACGTCTGTGACGCCTCGGCCGGTATCAACGTGCCACTACCTGAAAGGATTATAAAATATTCTTCCTTTTCCAAAGGTTTGGAGCCATCGTTGTTATCACTGCATGATGCAATCATTACTGCAATCACTGCAAACACCAGAGCAGCAAAAATAGGTTTTTTCATTTTGTCCATCCGTTCTCCTGAAATAAAGGGTGTTAAGGCGAAAGTTTCTTAATCTGTTCCATGTGTTATCGGCCCTTAAATTCATGCGCCATAGATGGGCCCTCAAGGGGGGCAGGTAAAGTGCTTGCAAGTTACAATACCCTATTATATACACCGGCAAATGGAAAACGTCACATTGTTTTCTATCAAACATCGGGCAAAACCGGCGTAAGAAAAAAGGCGCGCCAGGCGTTGATTTTGGCTGCCGTTTCAGGCGGAACCGGCTCTGATCGCAGCGATACCGGTTTCAGACAGGCATTTCTAAAGCTCGTCAGGCTGAGGAGAGAGACGTTTTGAAATCCCAGGCGGAAAAGGGTGTCCCGCACCTGGGCCGGAAGGGTCATCCCGTTTGAATAGAGAACGATGAGGCCCCTGTTCTTATGGGGTAACAGGGCCTCGGGCAGATCTTCCATCGGTATGTTCCTTGCGCCGCGGATATGAAATTGTTCAAATTCCTCCGGTGTGCGCATGTCCACCAGGGTCAGGGACGGATCTCCCGCGAGCAGGTGATCCGCCAGGTCCTGAGGACCCATGTGATACGGGGCCGCCTGCACCGCTTGAAGCGGGATGGACTCTTTTTCGGGCATGGCCCTGCGCGGCGCGGGTTTCTTTTCGTACCCCTCTACCGCGAACAGTCCGGAGGCGGCCACGATCAGCAACGCGCTGAATACCGCTAAAAATGGCGTACCCCACAGATGTCCTCGACCCTGCCGCTTCTTTTCCACATATTCCGATCCCCAGAAACACAACACGGCAATCACCGTAAAGGAAAAGGCGAAACGGGCTTCCGAAACACCAAAGGTTTCGTAGGCGAAAACAACCCCTCGGTCACCGGTAAAGATCGGTGCCAGGATTGGGTGCAGCTCGTTGTACAGCATGCTGCCACCCACGGCCCCCAGGAGAAAGACCAGTGCGTCGATCTTGCCGGAGGCCAGCCCCACAGCACCCGTGCCGGGGCACCAGCCGCTCATGACAAAACCCGCCCCGAAAATCAGACCGCCTACAATCTGAGCCCCGTAAACGGTATGGAGAAAATAGACATTATCAAGGGTTACCAGGCCAAAGGCCCGGGCATAGCAGATGCCGAGCATGGCGAAAACCACTGCCGTAAACATCACCTTCAGGACGGTCATGTCCCTGAAGTAGAAGATGCCTGCCAGACGCCGGGAACTGCCGAATCCCGCTTTTTCGAGCGCCACTCCGAAAGCGATGCCGATCAGCAGGCTCGCCAGAAAAGCGGCTGGTGTATTGAGTGTTCCGGCTTTAAAAAAGGTCTCAATCATTCCACTGCCCCCTTACGAACCAGGCGGTCAGGTACCCGCCCCCAAACATGCAGATGAGAAACAGCAGACTTCCCGTCAACAACAGGGCACTCCCGGACAGGGCCTGCCCTGAGGTGCATCCGTTTGCGAGACGGGCCGCAAAGCCGGCCAGGATTCCGCCCGACAGGGCAAACAGCAGACGCTTCTGGGTGGGGCATTTGGCCCCACGTTCAATTTTGACAGCACAACGTTTGCCCAGAAGTGCCGAAACCAGCCCACCCAGAAAAACGCCCCCCATCATGAACACCAGATAGTGTTTCAGGGGTTGATCGCCCCATCGCCCGAAGTAGTCACTGGCCAGGGTCCTCGCCGGGGCCAGCTGAAGTTCCAGATGGGCGCCCAGACGGGCAATGGCGCCTGAGGCGCCCAACCCGGTTCCGAGGATCAGATAGGCCGCCAGAAGGGTTGACCCCAAAAAAATCCCGGCAACATAGGGATTCATGAGCGGTTTTGATGTCTTCGCTTGAGGTGTGGCGTTTTCTTCCATGATCAGCACCCCGCACTGTTCTGTCTGGGGCGATCGACTTTTTTGGGTACAGGTTGAGCCGGCTGTACCGGTGCGGCCGGAACCGTTGCGGGTGCCGCAGCGGCTTTGGGAGTATTGGGCACCGCTTTCGGAGCCGTGCCCCTGCCCACCACCTCGAGGTTCCAGTATGCATTGAGCCCGCCGTAAAGAACCTTGATGGGCCGTTCGGTTTTTTGAGCCAGAATGCCGCCTGCCGCCATGGCCAGGGAGCCGTCACGGTCTACGATCACGAGAGGCCCTGCTCCAGTGAGATAAACAGGATTGCTGATCAGGTCGCTCAGATCCACATTGCGGGCTCCCGGAAGGCTGTAGTCCTGAAAATGCCCATTGGGCCGGATATCCACCAGATCAAAAGTGCCGGGAATGTCCATGAGCATGCGCTTGAGCTGAGCCGGTTCGATCATGTCCGGCAGTTGAATAACCCGTTTGGCCGGGGATGCAGCCACTGTTCCCGAAGTGCTGGGCTGAATCACAGGGAGACCCGCCTGAATCCAGGCCTCTCCGCCTCCCTCCATGCTGGCCACCTTTTTAAAGCCTTTTCGCTCCAGAAGACCGATTCCCATGCTGCTGCGGTAGGCGGAGTTGCATACCGTGACCACGGGGATGCCCGGGTCCAGTTTAAACGCCATGTCGCTCAGATGGCTAAGGGGCATGTTCAATACGTTTCCGATGCGAAGCCCCATCCACTCGTTGGGCAGTCGAACATCCACGATTACGGGGGCGGTACCGTCCTGTACGCGCTTGTGGAGTTCCCGGGGAGAAATGGACTCATTTTTATTCACGGACTGTTTTGCCGTCGACCAGTCTTCAAAAGACAAGGCGCCGGTCATCTCATAACCCACCCGGTGCAGCCGATTGCGTGCTTCTTTCACTTCCTCCGGGCTTCCGCACAAAATGAGATTGCTGCCCCAGGGGACCATGATCCCCACCCAGGTTTCCAGGCGACCGCGCAGGCCGATATTGACCGCGTTGGGAATATGCCCGGCGGCAAAACTTTCCGCATCCCGCAGATCAACCACATAAAAACGGGTGGTGTCTGAAAGGGATGGATCGAGGGGCGGCTTTTCAGGCGCGGCGGCGTTCCAGTTGACGGGAGGGGGACCTTCCCGGTTCATTTTTGCATTGTGCTTGAAATACTGGGGGGCTTCGGGCAACCCTTCCAGCACCGCCGTAATGAAATCATTTCGGCCCTTATGCTGAAGGTAGGGGTTGGTGGTCCGTTCAATACCGATGGTGGAAGAGGGTTCGTCCCGCAGATGTGCGCCGCAAAGGGATCCCGCGCCGTGGCCGGGTAACACCACAACACTGTCGTCGAGTTTGGAAAGCTTCTGGGTCCAGGTATCGTAACCCATGCCCGCAAGGGTTGCCGCAGCCATGGCGCCCCCCATCAAATCCGGTCTTCCGATGGAGCCCACAAAAAGGGTATCGCCCGTTAGAACTGCTTTGGGTGTTGTTTTATCATCCTTGCCGTAGACCAGAAGGCTTGTACCGTCCGGGGTGTGACCGGGGGTATCCAGGAACATAAGCGTGGCCTCGCCCCAGGGGATGCGCTCTCCGTCTGAAAGCCCATGGATTTTGTAAAGTGCCCCGCTCTCTTTGCTCTGATAGATGGGGCACCCAAGGGCTTTTGAAAGCTCAATGTGCCCCGCCACAAAGTCCGCGTTGGAATGGGTCAGGAAAACCCCTTTGATGGTCCATCCTTCTTTTTTGGCAAGCGCCGTATAAGCGCCGATGTCCCGGGCCGGATCCACCACCAGCGCGTCGTGTCCGCTGACGACCATATAGGAATACTGGCTCAGGACCGCAAGGTTGAACTGAACAATTTTGACCCCCGGAAAGTCGTAGGTTTTCACCACCACCGGAATGGCCGCCGTATCCGCGTGAGACGCGGATTCCGTATCTTTGATCGTCCCGCTCCATACCTGTCCTTGAAAAAATAATCCTGCAAAACCTGCCAGCAGAATCCATCTGAATACCCTCAAAGCAGTTGCTTTCTTCATTAGGTGTTTCTCCTTCCTGAATTTTTGCCCGACCGGACCCGGGGCGCCTTCATTAATGAGTACCACGATTTGGTCTGAATCGTTTCGCATGCATTCTCACACCGGTTACATCGCCGTGAAATCCTATTTGCAGACAGAAAATTTGTCAACAAGTGAATCATCCTTGACAAAGAAACAACAGATGCTTTATGGGATGGCTGTTGAGGTTTCTGACGTGATTTAAAGGGAGGTTTTGAAATGGCATCAAGAAAAATGAAACAAAGGGTGAAAACCCAAATCAAACGGAGACGGGTGACCCTGACTGTTGAGGCACTCGATGCGGAAACCGTTTTGCTGATGGGTGATTTCAATCAGTGGAATAACAAAAAGCACCCCATGAAAAAAGGAAAGCACGGTTTGTGGGAAAAGATCATCGTGGTTCCGCCGGGACGATACGAGTACCGGTTTCTTGTGGACGGGAAATGGCAAAATGATCCTGGAAACGAACAGATCTGCGCCAACTGTTTCGGTAGCACCAACAACATCCTTGAAATTAAATGATCCACATCCAGAAAAGCCATGAGATACTGCGAGCCGACACCGGGTATGCACATGATCATGCCCGGGGAGTCGAGGGTTCTCGCACCTGTCGGCGGATAGGGTTTGGACATTCCTTTTTTCAAACTCCCGGGATAATATCCGGATCGAAAACTAACATCCCTACGGTTCACAATCACCCCCATTTTTCTTGGAAACGTACCCGGCTAGAGGGAGAAAGATTGCGGGCTGGTGCCGGTATTGGCCTGGTTTCGGTTAAGTTACAGACAGCTCTGGAAAACTTTTCTGAAATGGAATCCATATATGGCATAGGTGATGGCCATGGGAAAAGTCCGGGGACGTCTGAACAGGGACCAGAAAAAGAGTTTCCAGTAATGCGCTCGCTCCCCATCCCTTATGCCCAGGGACCATATGGATTTAAAGATGGCCCCGGAGTAGCCGAAATGGAATCGGATATGACCCGGGTGGAAGTGAAACGACCTCTTTTTCAAAGGTTTGTAATCCTTTAGGAAGGTTTTTACGCGATCATGGTAGGGCTTGGGCGAATAGATCCCTCTGATCACTTTCCTGTAACCGTTGTTGAGTTTTTCAAAGCCCATTTTTGGGATGATGTTGGTTGTAAAATCCGTGTTGTCTCCTGAAATATCCTCTAACAGCCTGCCTTCTTTGACGACTCTTTTATAAAGCCTTGTACCTCGGGGCGCGTTCAGTATTCCCACCATAGCCGTTATGATGCCGCTTTTTTGAATGAAATCGATCTGCCTTTCAAAAATCGACGGAGAATCATTGTCAAACCCCACAATGAATCCCCCGCGCACTCGCAAACCGAACTTCTGAATCTTTCTTACACAAGCAACCAGATCACGATTCCTGTTCTGGAATTTGTTGCATTCTGCAAGGCTTTCCTCGTTCGGCGTCTCAATCCCCACAAAGACCGCATCAAACCCGGCTTGAACCATCATGTGCATCAGATCTTCATCGTCGGAAAGATTAATGGAGGCTTCAGTGGAAAAGGTAAAGGGATGTTTCTTTTTTTGCATCCACTCGATGATTGCGGGCAAGATATCTCTTTTTAATTTTTCTCTGTTCCCGATGAAATTGTCGTCCACAAAAAAGACACTCCCTCTCCATCGACTGGCGTATAAGATATCTAATTCACTTAATATCTGTTCCCTGCTCTTGGTTCTTACCTTTCGGCCGTAAAGGACGGTGATGTCACAAAACTCGCAATTAAAGGGGCAGCCGCGGGAGTACTGGATGTTCATGGAGACATATTTCTTCATTGAAGCCAGATCCCACCGAGGAATCGGGGTTTGCCTCACATCGGGAAATGCATCTGAAGCATAGATTTCTTTGGCCACACCCTTTTTAAGATCCGCTAAAAAAAGGGGAAGGGTGATTTCCGCTTCATTGAGCACCAAATGGTCGATTCCTTTGAAATCCTCGTGGGAAGCAGTAAAGAGTGGTCCCCCCGCCACGATCTTGACGCCGTGTTTTTTTCCTCTACGGACAATCTCCTGAATGGACTCTTTCTGAATCGCCATGGCACTGATAAACATATAATCCGCCCACAAAAGGTCTTTGTCTTCCAGGGCCTCCACATTCATGTCTCTCAACCTCTTTTCCCATTCATCGGGAAGCATCGATGCGATGGTCAGCAGCCCGAGCGGTGGATGGACCGCTTTTTTAGAGATGAATTTCAGAGCATGCTTGAAACTCCAGAAAGTGTCAGGATAATTGGGGTATACCAGAAGAGCTTTCATGTGTGCGCCGCCTTTCATTAACTGGATTGACTTTTAGACGTTTATGGTTTTTTAGTCGATTCATAAGAAAAAAATATTACTTACTGATCCCCTTGAGCAGAATGTCCACCAGTACATAGACGCTTTTTTCCAGTTCTGTCTGCGTCAGGTTTGTGGTCCAAGGGTATTCCAGACCTTTTAAGGCAAAGAAGATAGCCCGGGAAATGGTCTCCGAATCAGTAACCAGAAATAAACCTTTGTCCCGACCATATTCAACGATATCTTTTATGGTGCACATCTCCCAATCGGAGTAATCAGCCGTCAGGTTCTGGATAAATTGATAATGCTTTAAATATTCGTCCTTTATGGTGGTATACTGGTCTGCCTTTTCATTCAGATAATTGAGCCTCGTGCCCACAAACCTGGTGAATTTGTTGTAGGGATCATCCTCTTTCTCAATGGCCTTCCTGATGGTTGTCTTGAGACCTGCGATCTCCTTTCGGATAACCTCGGCATAAACCTCTTCCTTGCTCTTAAAATAGTAGTAAAGAGAACTTTTCCCTTTCCCTGCGGCCTTGGCAATATCTTCCATGGTGGTTTTCTCAAGTCCGAAACGGGAAAAGAGATTTGTGGCCGCAGAAAGGATGCGTTCCTTTTGTTCATTATCGTTCGTCATGGTGGCAATCCTAGGTTTTGACTTTTAGACTGATTACATACTTAAGTCGAAATTAGCGACGAATCTTTCCTTTGTCAAGTCTTTTTTTCTGGTAGCGCGTATAGCGAAAATGTATAATCCA
>Ga0307987_1002304_pt1 | contig 9996 bp, 9 predicted proteins | sample EllFjometagen181_FD_203157 | JGI IMG/M metagenome (GOLD analysis project Ga0307987, IMG submission 203157) | Marine microbial communities from Ellis Fjord, Antarctic Ocean - #181 | ecosystem: Environmental > Aquatic > Marine > Unclassified | place: Southern Ocean | collected 2014-10-08 | reverse complement strand
CTTGCTATTTTTACTTGGTGCAGCCGGTAGATCCGAATGATGTTCCGGCCCATGGCATCAATGGTATGTTTTTTTCTGACCAGTTCTCTGGCCTGGTGAACCCGTTCCAGGGTGGCGGCTTCATTGGCAATGGTATCAAGGATCATATCCGCTAAGTCTTCAGGTTTGTGGGGATCAAAAAGCAATCCGGTCTTTTTGTTCACGATGATATCCGTTATTCCATGGGTTTTAGATCCAATGACGGGGCAAGAGCTGTACATGGCTTCCAGCAATGCCAGTGGGACCCCTTCAAAGGGGATTTTGTCGTTGTTCCCGGAGGCCAGGATCTTACAAGCAAAGGCCCGGTAATAGGGCCAGATATCATCTTTAAGTCCTATAAAATGAACTCTTTCTCCAATGCCGACAAATCCTATAAACCGGGTGGCGGAATCAAGGGAAAGGTCTCGGGCAAGGGCCTTACGTGCCGCATTCTTTGGTGCAAGGTCCTGGGGCGTTATGATACCACTGGGCATGGAGAAAATTTCCATGTCTTTGAGTTTGAAAACCTGTTGAAGGTGTTGGGTGGTATAATCTGATGTGGTGAAGATAAAATGGGGCTGCTCATCCTTAAAAATCTGTTTTAGCTGTCCATAGTCTTTGATGGCACTAAAACGCTTGAAAGAGACACCATGGACACGAAATCCGTATTCCTTGGCCCTGGTGAAAAGAGGTGTGCCCATAGGGGTAATGATGACCACCTGGTGGCCTTTGTTTTCCATCCACACGGATTCATTGTAAATCCGTTGTTCTTGTTCACCCCATCCGGTCTGGCAGGTGGTGTGCACTATCTTATAGAGAGATCGCATGGGTTCAGGGCTTACAGCCTTATTTCAATCCTTTCAATATCCTCGGGCAGGTCAATCTCAGGTGAGTCATATTCGGTAACCACCACTCGTATCTGGTAGCCGAATTCAAGCACCCTCAATTGTTCCAGTTTTTCAACATTCTCACAGGTTCCGGTGGGTAGGGCGACGATTTTATCTAAAAAGCTTTTTTTATAGGCATAAAACCCCAGGTGCTTGTAAAAGTCAACCCCTGTTTCATTGTCCCGGGGATAGGGTATCTGGGCACGGGAAAAATACATGGCAAAGCCTTTGTTATCAAAGGTTACCTTGACATCCTTGGGATCGGTTATCTCCCGCTTGTCCTGTATCCTAAAGGCCAGGGTGGACATGGAGAGGGCTGGGTCTTCTTTAAAAGGGCGGATCATCTCATCGATGGTCAACGGGTTGAAAATCGGTTGATCTCCCTGGATATTTACAACAATTTCATTGTCGGAAAGATTGAGTATGTTGGCGGTCTCAGCTACCCGGTCGGTTCCCGACCGACAGGCTTGTGATGTCATGACGGCTTCTCCGCCAAAGGCTTCAACGGCATTGAGTATTCGTTTGTCATCGGTTGCGACGATGGTCCGGGTAACCACAGCGGATTTTTGGGTCTGTTCATACACCCGCTGGATCATGGATTTCCCGCCAATCATGGCCAGGGGTTTGCCCTCAAACCGGCTGGATCCGTACCGGGAGGGGATTACAGCTATTGTCATTGTCAGCTCTTTTTTAAATTTTAAGGAACAAGGACCTTGCCTTGTCCCGGGTCATGATGCTTTTCCAGTCTTTGCCCAGGCAGTTTTCCCATAGGGGGGTAAGGCCTAAGGCTACGGTAATCATGGTCTCCATCTGATCGTCGGTGAGGTCGGCCGTCAGGCACCTTGGCAGGTCAATTCCAGCTGTTTCCTTCATGGTCCGAAATTCTTTTACCCCGGCTGGATAATATTCTTCAAGAACATCAAAGGTGATGCAGCAGCCGATTCCATGGTGGGTTCCCAAAACATAGGAAAGACCATAAGAAAGTGCATGGCAGGCCCCAACCTGGGAATAGGCAATGCTCATGCCGCCGAAAAAGGAGGCCATCATCAGTTTGTCGTCCTTGTCCGGGTGGTTGTCCACAAACACCTGCCTGCAAAGCTCTATGGATTTTTCCCCATAGGACTTTGAAAATTCATTTAAATAGGTGCCTTCAAGGGATTCCACACAATGGATGTAATTATCCATGCCCGTATAAAAATGCTGGTCCCGGGGGACATCTTTTATGAGTTCCGGGTCCAGAACCACCTGGTCAAAGACCGTGTAATCCGAGTTCATGCCCAGTTTTTTCTCAGGACCCGTCAGCACAGTGGTCCGGGAAACCTCTGCGCCTGTTCCGGAAAGGGTGGGCACGGCAGCATGGTAAATGGCAGGGTTTTTTATCAGATCCCATCCCTGATAAAGGGTGGAAGAGCCCTCGTTTGTCAGCATCAGGGCAACGGCCTTGGCAAGATCCATGCTGGACCCTCCCCCGATGCCGATGACAGCACAGGGCAGGGTGGACCGGGTGTTTCTTACCTCCAGGGTCAGCTGGTCCACATAACTGGTTTTGGGCTCGTCATCCACATTGATCCACAGCAGCAGGTCCTTGGCGTGGAGGGGGATTCTTTTTTCCAGATCTTTTCCCTGGAAGACGTCATCGGTTACAAATACGGCCCAGGCATCTGTGTCTGTTCGTTGTTTTTCAATGATTTCGTCCAATTGTGAAAAACAGCCCCTTCCAAAGATGACATTGGGAACCAGTTTGAAATTTCTATACATGGGATATCCTTATAATTTGTTTATGCTGTAAAGGTCGATTTTGTAAAAGACCTATTGTGTAAAAGACCTATTGTGTAAAAGACCTATTGTGTAAAAGACCTATTTTGTAAAAGACCTATTGTGTAAAAGACCTATTTTTTAAACGACCGGGTGATGGCCTGGATCCGCTGATCAATATCCTCTTCTGACCAGGAGAGCATGATCTGCATGGAAATCGTCCGTTTCATGATGGCATCGGATTCTGCAAGCTTCATATTTCTATAGTCCGGCAGATTGCCTGCCAGTTCAACAGCCAGAGGGGCGGAGCTTTTTAATCCTTTTAAGTGGTTCCATCGTTTATAATAATGCCAGTTATTGTCATACCAATAGGGACTTGGCACGCCGTTTTTCGCCAGGCTGGCCGCCACCTGTCGGGCACGGTTTTTGGTGGGGAGAAAAAAGCTTAAAAAGGTGGCAGAATCCCCAAAGGGATCGGGCAGATACCGGAAGGTCACTTCGGGCAGATCTGTCATGGCATCCTTGATGGCATTTTTATTCTTTCTCTGGGTATCCAGGATATAATCCAGTTTTTTGAGCTGGGCAACTCCTACGGCTGCATTGAGCTCGCTGATCCTGTAATTGGTTCCCATGATGGGGTGGCCGTCGGCACCCCGGTCAGGACCGCCTAAATGGTCATGTCCATGGTCGGAAAATTGGTCGCACAGGTCATAGACTTTACGGCTGTCGGTGATGATCCCCCCGCCTTCGCCGCAGGTAATGGTTTTGACGGAATCAAAGGAAAAACACCCGGCAAGGCCGAATGTTCCCAGGGCTTTTCCCTGAAAAGAGGCGCCGATGGACTGACAGGCATCTTCCAGAAGGATGAGCCCCTTTTGGTCGCAAAAGGTCTTTATTTCGTCAATACGGGCCATGGCCCCGCACATGTGAACCGGTATTACGGCCTTGGTACGCGGGGTTAATACCGCTTCCAGTCGATCCGGGTTCAGGCATAGGGTTTCATCGATTTCAGCAAATACGGGAATGGCACCGACAGAGATCAGCGCCTCAAAGGTTGCCACAAAGGTAAAGGGCGGGACAATAACTTCATCTCCTGCTCCTATGCCGCAGGCAGCAAGAGCAGTACAAAGGGCAGCTGTCCCGCTGGAGCAAAGATGGCTAAAGGCTGAGCCCGTGATATCCCCCAGTTTTTTTTCAAATTCAAGGGCTTTAAAATGACCGTTCCTTGCACCTTCAAATCCGTACCTGAACAGAACCCCGGTGTCAAGGACATCGGTTACTTCTTTTCGCTCTTCATCTCCAAATATTTCAAAACCAGGCATGGCACACTCCTTGTTGTATATATTATTTTTCGGATTTTACACAAATTGTAAGCTTAAATATCACACTCTTGCCACAAGTTTCAAGATCTGCCCAAATAAATTGACTTTAATATTGTCAATGTCTATATACAAGAATCGTGAGGTGGTGCCAACGGTTTGGGAAGCACCTTTATAAATGGGGAAACAAAAAAATTAGGAAAGTTAACATATTCAAGGTGAGACTTAGGATTTAGCCGGTATGGAAAAAAGGAAAAGCCAAAAAAAAGATAGTTACAGGGGATTTGAACAGGGCCCCATCCGTCCACCAAGTGAAGCCGATAGCTTGCTTCTTCGGTTAACCCGGAACTGTCCCTGGAATCTGTGTACCTTTTGTCGAATTTATAAGTGCCAGGATTTTTCCCTGAGATCTGTTGATAATATCATCCAGGATATAGACCTTATCCATACCTATGTGGGACAGATCCGACAGCATTTTAAACCCGGTGGACCCGTGGACCAGGAAGCCATCAACACCCTTTATAATAGCTTTGAAACAAAGGACCGGGTGGCTCTTAATGCCGCCATGAACTGGTATGCCTCGGGCATGGAATCCATTTTTCTTCAGGATGCCAATTCCGTGATCATGAAACCCGATGACCTGGTGTTTCTTCTCGAATATATTCGACATTGTTTTCCCGAGACCCAAAGAATCACTTCCTATGCCAGAAGCCATACCCTTGCCCGGATCAAGGATCACGATCTTGAACGGATGACCCGTGCCGGGCTCAATCGGATTCATGTGGGCATGGAGACAGGGTCGGATAAAGTGTTGAAACGGATCCGAAAAGGGGCTACCAAAGAAATTCATATCCGGGCCGGTTTAAAGGTTAAGGCCGCTGGCATGGAATTGTCCGAATATGTCATGCCCGGCATCGGAGGCATTGATCTTTCCATAGAGAATGCCATGGAAACCGCCTCGGCCCTGAACCTCATCAATCCGGATTTTATCCGGATTCGGACCCTGGCCGTGACCAATGGAACACAGCTTGCCCAGGAATGCGAGCAAGGAATTTTTGAAAAACCAAGTGACACGATGATGGCCAAGGAGCTTCGACTTTTTCTTGAAAGCCTTGACGGCATTGATTCCCAGGTAAAAAGCGATCATATTCTGAATCTGTTTGAAACCATCAACGGCAAATTACCCGAAGACAAGGAACGGCTCGTTGGCATCATTGACTCATTTTTTGAACTGCCCGAGGAGTTGCGGGTTCTTTACCAGGTGGGCAGGCGAATGGGGTTTTTCAGGGGTCCCGAAGACATGGAAAAAAGCAGTCACCTGGACCAGGTGAGACAGGCCTGCAAGTATTATGGGGTCACCGCTGAAAATGTGGAAACTGTCATTGATGAATTGATGAAACGTTTTGTCTGAACCCCTATCTGTTTATATCCATGTTCCGTTTTGCCTGAAAAAATGCAGTTATTGTGATTTTTATTCTATCGGGGCCCTTTCTTTTCTGCCGGCCTATGTGGCCAGTCTTCAACGAGAGATTCAGATTCGGACCGGCCAGAATCTCCGGTCTGGTTCGGCTGACCGGGTCGGCATGGATCCCCAACGAGTAAAAACCATTTACTTTGGAGGGGGGACACCTTCTCTGTTGCCCTTGGAAGATGTCGAAAAAATTTTGACAACCCTTCACACCTGTTACCAGGTGGCCGGGGATGCGGAAATTACCTTTGAGGTCAATCCGGGCACGGTGGATCAGGGCTATTTGTCAGGACTCAAATCCCTTGGGGTTAATCGGCTCAGCATTGGGGTTCAGTCCTTTGATCTATATAAAATAAAGGTGTTGAGCCGGATACATACAATAGAAGCGTCTATTGAGGCCATTGAAGCGGCTAAATCAGCGGGGTTTGACAATATCGGTCTTGATCTCATCTATGGCACGCCAGGGGAAACCTTGGCAACCTGGCGCCAGGATCTTCATATGGTCCTTGGCTTTAATGTTGCCCATCTTTCCTGCTATATGCTGACCCTGGAACCGGGAACCCCCTTGCATGCCCAATATAAACGAGGCCTTTTCCAGGCAACCGGTTCGGGTCTTCTTACCGATTTTTTTATGGAAACCTCCACCTTTCTTGAACAACACGGGTATGATCACTATGAAATATCCAATTTTGCCCGAGGCGTTCAAAATCGATCCCGGCACAATAGTGCCTATTGGCAGATGACGCCCTATGACGGATTTGGTCCCGCAGCCCATTCCTTTGGTTCGCTTGCTGACAAGGGCCAGGGTACCCGGAATACGGGCCTATCTCCTGTGAGATCCTGGAACCTGGCCGATGTGAACGCCTATATTCAGGCACTTTCAGCAGGCAAGCTTCCTGTTTATGAACGAGAGGTGCTCTCCTTGCCGCAGCAGGTGCTCGAGAGGGTTATGCTGGGGCTGAGAACCAGTGACGGCATTGATATCACTGCAGTTGATAAGATGACAGGGCAAGATTTTTTAACCAGGTTTGTGCCTCTGGTGGCCCGCCTTGAACGTCAGGGGCTGGGGGAAGTCCTGGCCGGTCCTGGAAAGCGGTTTTTGCTGACGCTTTCGGGCAGGGCCCGCCTTGACAGTATTGTAGAAGCCTTTGCCGACAAGATTCTCTAAACTTTTCTTCTCAGTTGGCGGGTGTCCCCCACCCGGATGGTCAGGTTAACAGAATCAAAGTATTCAATGAGCGGAATCACAAATTTTCTTGAAATTCCCGTCATATCCTTGAATTCCGGGGTGGTGATTTCTTTGTTTTCCTTTAAAAAGGAAATCAGCTTTTTTTCAAGGTCGGCCATGGCCCGGGCATCAAAATTAAGATCATCCTTTGTCTTGACTACCAAGTGTTCATCAATGAGCATTTGCAAAACATCTTTGGCGGTTTTCGGGTCCAGTTTCAGGTCCTGGCAGATGGTTCTGAAAAACGGGGGGGTGAGGCCTGCGGACTGGTAGATTTTGGTGATTTTTTCTTTGATTTCGTGCTGGTCCACTTGCAGGGCCACTTCAAACCCAACCAGTTTGACAATATTCTTGTCCTGGACAAGGGTATTTTCCTTGGCCAGTTTGGTAAATAGAATATTAAAAAATTTGGCGTCCTCAATATATTGGAATTTGGATTTGAGTTCCTGGGTGGGCATGCCTTCTTTTAAGGGATTGGCGTCATGGTAGTGCTGTATTTTCTCAACGACTTTTGTTTTGAATTCATCAAAAAAGGCCCCGTTGACATAGATCTGCCTGTCCTTATCTGTCAAGATGATTGCCTGCCTTGCCAGCATTTTCTGGAGGGTGGCAGCCAGTCGTTTGTCCGGGATATTGGTCATGACCCGCAATTGGTTGAAGGACAGTCCTGCATACCCCTTTAGGGATAGAAAAAAGGAGATGGTCTGTTCTGGGTCATCTTGCGACAGGTCTTCAAGTCCCTGGACAACTTTTTTGTCAAACAATTTGTGTTTCTGGGAGACCGGGTTCAAGATGGCGCCGCCACCAATGGTTTTTATAGGGGAATAGCTTCTGATGACATATCGGTCCTCTTTAATACAGCAGACAGGGGACTCCAGGCGAAATTGCACGGGAGCCTTGTCTCCTGGTAATAACTCTTCCCTGTCCAGAAGGATCATATAGCCTAAAATTTCACTGGTACCCGAATGAAACCGAATCCTTGTCCTGGGTTTGGCGGGTTTGGCATTGCTTTTTAAATAATGGAAATGGGCATCCACCATATAGCTTTCAATGAGGGTGCCGGGAGTGGAGAGAATATCCCCCCTGAACACAGCCTCCTTGTCAAGTCCCTGGAAATTGATGGCGGTCCTTGTACCGGGACCGGCCTTGTCAACGCTGTTGCTGTGAACCTGAATTCCCCTGACCTTGGAAACAATTTTTTTGGGATAGACCATGATGTCATCGCCCACCTGGATACCCCCCGAAGTCAGGGTGCCGGTGATCACCGTCCCAAACCCTTTCATGGAAAAAACCCGGTCCACGGGCAGCCGGAAAATGGAAGAAAATTTTCGTTCGGGAATATGGTCGCAAATGGATTCAAGGGTGGCAATAAAATCCTCCAGGCCCTGACCGGTTGTAGAAGAGAGGGGGATGATGGGTTTATCTTCCAGAAAGGTGCCCTGGACAAAATCATTGATATCATCAAGTGCCATCTCCAGGAGGTCTTCATCCACAAGGTCTGTCTTGGTAAGGGCAATGATTCCGTGCTGGATTCCCATGAGATTGCAGATTTCCATGTGTTCCCGAGTCTGGGGCATCACCCCTTCGTCCGCGGCAATGACCATGGTCACCACATCAATACCACTGGAGCCCGCCACCATGTTTTTGACAAATCTTTCATGGCCGGGCATGTCAACAATGCCGATGTGTTTCCCATTGGGGAGATCAAGGGAGGCAAAGCCAAGTTCGATTGTAATGCCCCTTTCTTTTTCTTCCTTGAGTCGGTCGGTTTCCACGCCTGTCAATGCCTTGACCAGACTTGTTTTGCCATGGTCAATGTGGCCGGCAGTTCCTAAAATTATATTTTCCAATGAAAAACCCCTCCAGGGCTTATATTTACGGTTATTTTTTCCTGAAAAAACTCAAGACATAGGCAAGGGCAACAAGGATGATGCCTGTTATAATCCCGTGGTAAATACCCCATTCTGGTCTGAACATCCGGATCAGAAGAATGCCGAAGGAAAGACCAATAATGAGCCTTACCAAAAAAATAATAAATGTGTTCATCCAATGCTTCCTTTTTGATAATTTATATACCCAGGGATAATAGTCAAACAACGGTCCAAGGTCAATCTTAAATTATAGATTCCAATTAAGGAAATTATGACAACAATCAAAAAAAGAGTTGCTAAAAGATATTAGTTCTGATAGTAAGTACAAGTTTTTTTGAGGTGGGTGTAGCTCAGTTGGTAGAGCACTAGGTTGTGGTCCTGGTGGCCGCGGGTTCAAACCCCGTCACTCACCCCACAAAATATCTATAGAAACAATCATTTAACTTCATTTTTGAGCCTCTCAAGCGTTATCAGTTCTTTATCACTTTCAGATTGAATCTTTTGCACTGCTCTGGTGGCAATTAAAGCCTCATTTATATCCGGCAACATATATCTTTTAAATGCGTCTGAGACATGTCCGGTTGCACTCCGTTGGATCTGTTCTGGGATTAAAACTACAGACTAACAGGGATAGCCTGGGGTCCTCATCCACCTAAAAACGGAGCCTGTCTTGCAGTTGCTTTTCATAAAAGTATCCGCCTGTATCATTGAAAATGGATCGTAGCTCAATGAGGGTTAGCAGGCTGAGCTACCAGGCGAACGCCAAGGGCTGCACACACCTTATTAATCGTGTCAAATCGAGGTTTGGCGTTTGGTTTAAGCGCTTTATACAAGGCTTCCCGGGTTATTCCTGTAGATTTGGCAACTTCGCTCATACCACGAGCCTTGGCAGCTACTCCCAGAGCGTGGGCCAGCTCGGCGGCATCACCGTCTTCAATCACCATGGTGATGTAAGCAGCAATGTCTTCTTCACTTTTAAGCTGCTGGGCCATATCAAATTCCGGCAGATCTACAATTTTATTTTTCATGGTTCAATCCTCCAAAGTGGTTTCCCGCTGTTTGGCCTTGGCAATGTCGCTCTCCTGGCTGCTCTTGTCTCCCCCACCAAGCATGACGATCAGAGTTTCACCCCGCTTGGTGTAGTACATTCTCCAGCCTGGGCCGAAATGTTCCCTCATTTCAAAGATGCCTTCGCCCACTGGTTTTACATCACCGAGGTTGCCACGCTGTGCTTTATCGAGACGGCGGCTTAGGCGAAGCCGCGTAATGCGGTCTTTCAAGCTGTTAAGCCATTTGTCAAATTCGGGTAATGTTTTAACCGTATACATATAGAGAGTGTAATCGATCGAATACAAAAAATCAAGTAGAACCTAAAGAAACTGGTATGATCGGTTGCCCCAGCCTATTTCAAAGTAGCATTCAATAACAGGGAAAGTCTGGGGGATTTTTG
>Ga0307987_1002300_pt1 | contig 10015 bp, 2 predicted proteins | sample EllFjometagen181_FD_203157 | JGI IMG/M metagenome (GOLD analysis project Ga0307987, IMG submission 203157) | Marine microbial communities from Ellis Fjord, Antarctic Ocean - #181 | ecosystem: Environmental > Aquatic > Marine > Unclassified | place: Southern Ocean | collected 2014-10-08 | reverse complement strand
CAGTGAAAAGAATGGCTGTATTAGTAGAGCCTAGTAATATAGAAATATATAAAAGAATACCCCCTATCATGGTTACTAATATCCCTAAAAATATAGATGAGGATTCATTGATTTTATGAGATGTGAAATTTATAATTAAGCATCCTACAAAATAACCTAAATATGAGTATAAAAATAGAGTCCCATATACCTCAGCGTTTAACTTAAGGTAATCAATTCCAATAAATGGCAGTGTAATGATACATCCGTATATTATGATTAAACATAATCCATATAATATAGCAGCAGTCACAACTTTTTTATTTTTTAAAACCTCGGCGTAATTTTGTAGAATATTTGATATTGATATAAAAGCAACCTTTTTATCATTAAGTATCTTTGGAAGTATAATACAAAACAAGCAGGCAGCTGCATTATATACAACTAGAAAATAAAAACATAGAATAAACCCAAAATTAAAAGTTAAATAACCACCTATTAAATTTGCAAATGCAGGTACTAAAGCTAATGACATTAAACAGTATGTAGTACAACTTTTAGCTTTTTTATCTTTATAGAAGTCGTGAATTACTGCAAATGACAAAACAAGTCCTGCACTTATACCTAATCCATCAATAAATCTTCCCAGGATAAGAATACTGTAACTGTTAACATAATAGGACAAGACACAAATAATGCTACCTATAGTTCCTATTGTTAATCCTAGAATTAAGCATTTTCTATATCCGAAAATATTAGCTAATGTTCCAAATAATAGTTGGCATATTGCATATCCTATAATAAAAATTATCACTATAAGCTGGGATTGATATACAGAAATTGAATAATAATTTCTCATTGCTGGTAATGCGGGACTTATAAGCGAAACATTAAGTACTGCAAGCGAAACTGAAATTATTAATGGATATATTGTATACTTAGGGAGTTTTATAATAGTTGTCATTGTTTAATAATTCCATAGAAGTATTTTTCATTTTTAAAGATGGTTTCTTTGATAGATTTATATTTATTATGTTCTGTTTTAATTTTATATTCAAGAGTAACAGGGAAAACATCACCTGAATAGATATTTTTCAGTTTTTCAATATCATCAGGATGGACTTTATCCATAAATGGATCTATAGAATTAAGAAGTGAATCTTTTGGTATTTCTAATATTTTTTCAACTGAACCTTCTAAAAGCAGATAGTGCATTTTAAATGTCTTTATCCAGAAAATATCTGAAGATTCTGCTGTCAGCATTTTTAGTGTATCAACCAATAGTTGAAATTCACGTGCATCATTTGACATCTCATCACTTAAATCTTTGCTTATACCCAAAATATAAGTATTATTGTCTTTAGATACACTAATAAGGTAATCTTCTATCCAGCGTATATTACCATCAGGTCTTACAATCCTGTATCTCAGAGTTTTAGGATATTGTTCATCTCTGATTTCTGCTTCAATTCTATCTCTATCCAGAGGGTGCAGCATTTTATGCCACAACATCGGATCTTCAGAAAAAGCGTCCTTAGTATAGCCATATCTTTTTTCAATTGTTGAATTTGCACTTGTATATATGTATTGTTTTTGAAAATAAGGTTCACATTGTAGGTGAATCATTTTTAAAAGCCAAATATTATAATATTCTGATTTTTCAAATAATTCAGTTATTAATTGGTGAATTTCCCGTGCCTGATACTGCTCTGTAATATCTCGTTCAATGAAACATAAACAATCTTTATTTAAATATTTTTTTTTAAAAATACTTTCTTCTATCCATTTTATATTTCCTGCTGCATCGATGATTCTATATTGATTTACTATAGTTGAAGTTCCATCATCGGATATATTACCGTTAATTGAATTCATCTTATCTTTATGTTTATAGTCAGTTATTTTTGCTTTGTCATCGGGATGTACACACCTATTCCACCAGAAATCATAATCATTTAGAAAGTTATCTTTAGGATAACCATATAACTGTTTTACCGAGTCAGAAGCAAAAATTATTTTTTTCTTTGGAGAAAATGTTACTAGCCAGACTACATCTGAAGAACTGGTTAACGTAGCCTCGAGAATCTTTCTGTTTTCTTCTGCTTTGAATTCTTTAGTCATATCAACAAAAAAACTGACTAATCCGGCAACTTTTCCATCTGTATCAAATATGGGAAGTTTAGAAATCATACCCATTTTCTTTTTTCTACTGCCTGGAATATAACCTTTTAATTTAATAATAGGTTTCCCTGAATATAGAACTTTCTGATCAAGTTCACTGTTTTTTTCTGCCTCTTTAACTGCAAAAAAAACTTCATCTGTTTTTCCCAATACTCTATATCCAGGATTTAATTGGAAGTTTTTTCTAAAAGTATCATTTGCTGTTATATACTGTAAATTTGTATCTTTTACATAGAATATTGACTGCATCGTAGATAAAATTGCATTAATTACAAGTGATGCCTGCCTGAATTCAGTATATTGTTTATTCAGATAATTAGTAAAAAAGTTATGTTGTTCTTCTCTTTTGTTATCATTTGCATCAGCAAAAGCCAGCCATGATTTTACCATATCAGAAAGATGAGCATTAGATATTTCTTCTTCCTGTAGATCCGAGAATTCACTGGGCGATTCTCCTATTGCATGAGCAAGGGCTCTGATATTTTTATCAGAAGGTTTTCTAACTCCTCTTTCCCAACCTGAAAGTGTAACTCTATGTAATCTGGCTTTTAATGCTGTGTCATCTATAGTCATTCTTTTCAGTTTTCGTAACTGTCGAAACTTTTGAGTATTGAAATATGTCATTTTTAATCCTCTTTAACTTTTTTGATACTTAGTGCCTGTCTGAAAACTGAAAAGATTTTAATTAAACGTTGTCTGAAAAGGGTATCGCCTCCCTGCGGGGACTCATTTCGTGTTTGAATTGATATCCACGGGCTCGCGCCCGAGGCTACCATCTTTCATCCCCTGCAGGGATTTTTTGAGTAACCCTCGCAGAGGGTGATATTATGTAGCCTCGGGTGAAACCCGTGGTCACATAGTTGAGCTCAAATTAAGCCCCCCGCAGGGTGGCGATACATTAAGAAGTCTTTATAGATAATTCTTAATTGGTAAAATAATATTCGATAAATCCTCGTAATCTTAGACACGCGCTGCGTGCCTCTACTCTTCATACCTAATTCATATTCACATGTTCGCTGTTTCATGTAGAGACAGACGGTGTCTGTCTAAATTTGTGGATCAATACTAGAGTATGGTTTTAAAAATAAGTCCAGTTATGAATAGTTTGTCATTATTAATTATAACTTATTCTCTAATTAATAGCAATATATAATATTATAATATTACATGATATGTAGTATAAAAAACTACTAATGTAGTAAATAAGCATATAAAGATGCTATGTATTGTAGTAAAAGTCAGGATGCTATAAACTATATTTAAAGGAAAGAAGTCTTTATATTAATTTTTATAATAAAATCATAAAGAAACTCAATAACAAAAACAACTATATAGAAGAGGTAAATCTATGAATAAGCAAACTGAATTTATTAACAGGAAAGTTAAAATATTTTTTCTATGGCTTTTCGTTTTAACCCCAATATTAAGTTTTGCAGCGAATAGTACTGAACCTGCTGTATTAACAGTTACTAGTGATTGGGGTAATGGGTTTGTTGGAGAAGTGGATTTAACTAATAACACTTCTTCAGCATATAATTTATGGAAATTGGAATTTGATTTTCAATACAATATTACTTCAGTTTGGAGCGCAAAACTAAAATCACACACAGGAAATCATTATGTCATTGAGAACGAAAACTGGAATGGGGCAATCCCGCCCGGCTCAACTATTTCATTCGGATTCCAGGGAACTCCGGGTAATGTAATTCAAACTATAACCAATGTAACTGTTAATGGTATATCTACTGAACTCCCACACCAAAATTCTCCTCCAGTAGCAAATAATGATACCGTTGAAACACTACAGAATAATCCAATTACAATAAATGTACTCTCAAATGATACAGACGCAGATGGTGACTCAATATCAATCTCCGCTGTAACCACGCCGCAAAATGGAACAACAGAAATTTCATCATCTTCAATCATCTACACACCAAATGCTGCTTTTTTCGGAACTGATACATTTAATTATACTGCCAATGATGGAAATGCTGGAACAAATACAGCTTTAGTTACAGTAAATGTAGCGACTCAGTCAGCTACTAGTTTTACAATAGTAGCAAGTGTAATAAGCAGTGGTAGTACTAGTTATCCTGACTTTGTTCAGCCGATGGCTGGCTCTGTATATATGATTGCAGATAAAGTTACATTTAATGGCAACGCTTATGAATCTGTCATTAATAATAATGCCTGGTCACCAACAAATTATCCACGCGGCTGGAAAAGTATAACTCAAGGTGATAGCAGTTCAGTTAACGGCACAATAAATCCTGATGGGAATGTAACAGTTAATGAAAGAGAAGTTCAATCATTCATTATAACACCGGATTCAGGTAATAGAATTAAAAATGTATTGGTTGATGGAAGTTCAGTTGGACAGTTATCTTCCTATACTTTTACAGATGTAAACGAAAGCCATACAATAACTGCAGAATTTGAGGAAGGAGAATCTCCACAACCTGTAAAACCTGTAGCAGCAAATGACAGCGCAACTGTAAATTTCAATACACCTGTTACAATTAATGTATTATCAAATGATACAGGTAATGAAGTAACTATAAGTAATGTAGATACACCAAGTAACGGTATAGCAGTGGTTTTAAACAACAATATTGTCTATACACCAAATACTGACTACATCGGCACCGATACATTCAATTATACAATTCAAAGCAGTGAAGGTTTAACTGCTACAGCATTAATATCAGTAGTTGTAAGAGAATCTTTAAGTATTAACAAATCAATAGTTGGTTATTGGCAGAACTGGTATGATGAAAGATATATTAAACTAGGAGATGTTTCTCCTAAATATAATATTATTGATGTAGCTTTTGCACTGCCTAAATCTGACAGTGATATGACTATAGTATTTAATCTTGATACTGGTGGAACTTCAGAAGTAGAATTTAAGTCCGATATTAGAAAGCTTCAATCTGAAGGACGTAAAGTATTGATTTCACTGGGCGGAGCAACTTCTCCTTCTGTAAAGCTTAACACAGAATCAGATAAACAGAAATTTGTTACCTCCATTATTAATATTATTGAAGAATATGGTTTCAATGGATTAGATATAGACCTTGAAGGTGGATCTGTAGGTCTGAATCCTGGAGATAATGATTTTAAAAATCCTACAACTCCTTCAATGGTTAATTTGATTAGTGCAATAAGAGAAATACATGATTATTTTGGAGCTGATAATTTTATGTTAACAACAGCCCCTGAAACAGCATATGTACAAGGTGGGTATGCTGGATATAATGGATTCTGGGGAGCATATCTTCCGCTTCTTTATGGATTAAGAAATGAACTTGATTTAATACATGTTCAATATTATAACAGTGGTTCAGTTTATGGTCCTGATGGTCAGGTTTATTATCCCGGCACACCTGACTTTCTTGTAGCATTGTCGGAAAGTCTATTAAAAGGATTCCCTGTAAATAGAGATCCAAATAATTTATTTCCTCCATTCAGACCTGATCAGGTCGCAATAGGTCTTCTTACTGTAACCTCTGAAGGTTCGGGACATATGCAGAACAGTGAAATAAATAAAGCACTTGATTACCTTACCAAAGGGATACCATATGGTGGTCAATATGAATTACAGCAAGCTGGCGGTTATCCTGATTTTGGCGGTATAATGGGATGGTCTATTAATTACGACAAATCAACAAACAACTACAGCTTTGTAAATAATGCATATGATTACTTCTATGGTTCAGATCCGATTCCGAACAGAGCTCCCGTAGCTGTAAATGATTCAGTAGAAACATTAACTGATACGGCCATTACACTAAACGTATTGGAAAATGACACTGATGTAGATGGTGATACTCTGTCAATATTCGATGTTAAAACTCCACAAAACGGTACTGTTGAAGTATTATCTTCAGCGATAGTTTATACACCTGGAACAGAATTTTCAGGAACTGATACGTTTGAATATACTGTCAGTGATGGAAATGCCGGTTCAGATACTGCAACAGTTACTATTACTGTAAGCAATGATCCAATACCTGTTACTTATACAATTACAGCAAGTATAGTAAGCAACGCCGGTGGCAATTATTCAGAATTTATACAGCCAATGGCCGGTGATCCGTTATATATAAAAGGGGATAGAGTCACATTTAATGGTAGTGCATATGAATCACTGATAAATAACAACTCTTGGTCTCCGTCAAATTATCCAGGCGGTTGGAAAACTATACAACAAGGCGGCGGTAAAGCGGGTGGAACAATTACTCCAACCGGTGAAGTCCCAGTGAACGAAGGTCAATCTCAGATATTTACGATGACACCGAACTCTAACAGCGCTGTTAAAAACATAAAAGTTGACAATGTTTCATTAGGTATAATAAGCACATATACATTCAGTGATATCAGTTCAGATCATACAATCAGTGTAGAGTTTATGGAAAACAGTACTCAACCAGTAAATATATCACCTACAGTTACATTTAACGAACCATCAAATAATGTAGTAATTAAACAATCTACTTTATCGCCTGTAAATATTTCTGTACAAGCACATGATTCAGACGGAACAGTTGAAACTTTAACTATCAGTGTAGACGGAAATGAATTCAATGGCACTAATGCTTTATGGACTCCGTCTGAGTACGGAACGCATAGTATTATGGTATCTGCAACTGATAACGAAGGTGCAGTTGGTACCAGCATTATTACTATTATTGTAAAAGCATCAGATACAATACCGGTGGCAAGAAAGCAGGTCATAGGGTACTTTACTCAATGGGAAGCATGGTTTGGTGCAGAATATGGATACCCTGAGCAGGGTGTAGCCAATCAGCTAAATATAGATTATTCTAAATACACAATGTTGAACTATTCATTCTTTGGTGTAGCCAAAGACGGTTCGCTTCATAGCGGAGATTTCCGTAATAAGCTTATCTATCAACCAGGTGCAGTGCAAGAACCAAATCAGCTACTGTATAGTGATCAATATAGTAGCTGGGACTACTGGTTACTTTTTGGTGAGCTTGAATTTCTATGGACTATTGACAATGCTACAGCTGAAGCCGGATATGTTATTGAAGGCAGTAATTGGCACAACACATTAACCGGATTAAGTGGGACTATTCCGATCCCGGTAGCAAAAGAAGGCGGAGCGGCCGGACTTATAAAACTATGTAAAGAAAATAATGTAAAACTTATGGCTTCAATAGGTGGTTGGAGCATGTGTAAACATTTTCCTGAAATGGCTGCAGATCCAATAAAAAAAGCAAAATTTCTAGAAGGATGCAGATATCTGATAAACATGGGGTTTGATGGAATAGATATTGACTGGGAATATCCAAATGATCCAGGCATGAACATTGAGAGTGCATCTTTTGCTGACTACGCAAATTTCACTTTACTTATGCGTGATATCAGAGCGGAAATTGGGCCGGATAAAATTTTGACCGCTGCATTCAGCTGTGATACAAATAAACTTGAGAACCTGGATTGGCCTCAACTAGACATGTACATGAACTATTATAATATGATGACATATGACATGAATGGTGGCTGGTCTGATGTTACAGGGCATAATTCAGCATTGTACAGTCAAGGCAATGATTTCTCCTGGGATAGAACATTCAGATATTTAACTGAAGTAAAAGGCGTATCTTCTGAGAAAATCAATATGGGAGTTGCGTTCTACGGTAGGGGAGTTGTTACTAACGGTGATGCATCTCTCGGTGCTCCAACAATGAAAATAGATATGACGGTCGATCCGGATGGACCTGTAACCAGAGCTAGTGATCTTGCCATCTGGGGGAAATACTTTGAACAGCCTAACTTTTTTTATATTAAGCAGCAGACAACTAAGTGGACTCACGGATGGGATGATTTTGCAAAAGTACCGTACTCGGTTAATGGCGCTTCATTTGTAAGTTATGATAACGAACAATCAGTAGAACTTAAAGCCGATTATGTAATAGATAATGAAATAGGCGGAGTAATTATATGGCATGTAACTGGAGATTGGGAAGTTGGCACTGTAACAAATATTTACGGTGGAAAACTCAAAAAAGCTCCGGTAAACACACCGTTGCTTGATGTAATTAATAATGTTTTCAGTGAAGGTGAAAGTGAGGATGCCAACAGTAATGATGTTACTGTTAGTTACAGTTTTCCACAGCATGTAAACTATGCATTACCACATATATTGCCGAATAATTATTCACAGTCTGTTATGGATAGTGATGTAGAAAATTACTATGACTACTGGAAACATAATTATCTTGTAGACGCAGGCACAAACACAAGTGGTAAACAAATGTATAGGGTTAACTATAATGATAACACTGTATCCGAAGGTCAGGGTTACGGCATGTTAATTACTGCTATAATGGCTGGTCATGATCCTGAAGCCAAAAACATCTTTGATGGGTTATTGCTTTTTGCAAAAAGTATGCCAAGTGAAATCAATAGTAATTTCATGGATTGGAGTCTTCTGGATACAAGCGGTAACGACAGTGCGTTTGACGGGGATGCAGATATTGCCTATGCTTTACTTATTGCAGATAAACAATGGGATAGCAACGGAACTATAAATTATAAATCAGAGGCAGATAGCATTATCAATGCACTGCGTAATAATCTTTTCTCGGATACTACTAATCTGCCATTCCTTGGAGACTGGGTAAGTCAGAACGATGCCCATTGGAGTAATATTTCAAGACCGTCTGATTTTATGCTGGCTAACTTTCGCGCTTTCGATGACAGCATTGCAAATAGTGACTGGGAAGAAAATATAATCAATGCCTGTCAGACAAAACTTGAGTATATTCAGAGTAACTTTAGTTCTACAACTGGTCTTATTCCTGACTTCATTCAAAATGGAATTCCTGCAACAGGTACCGTTCTTGAAAGTAATAATGACGGCAAGTACTTCTATAATGCCTGCCGAGTTCCAATGAGAGTTGGACTAGACGCATTATTAAGTAATAATGTAGTTTCCAAGGCAGTTGCAGCTAAGATATCCAACTGGGCTGAATCTTCAACATCAGGAAATATTTATAATTTCTATACTGGCTATGATTTAAACGGATCATCTTTTAGTAATTATTCTGCAATATCATTTACAGCTCCATTGGGAGTAGCTGCTATGTGTACTGGCCAACAGACATGGTTGAATAATATTTATTCTTCAGTAAGAACAAATCAATCAGGCGAATACTATGAAGATACTCTAAATATGATATGTATGCTAATTATGACCGGTAATTTGTGGGATTCTACAATAGTTCAATAGTATATTGACTATTTTAACATAATAGCCTATAATTATTTTTATTAAAGGATTTGCATTTAATATATTAATTGATAATCATTGTATTATTATTTAATTCAGTAAAAGGTTTGAAAATTATTTATTGAAAGTAAAATTTAATAAATATTGGTCTGTGAGTATGGAGGTGTCATCAAAAATAATAAAAATAAGGAATTACTGTTTTGTAAGTTGTGTGTTTATGTAAGTTTCATGAAAATAGTAGAAAGGGGAAACTTAATATAATCAGATTAATATGAATCTTTAAGGAGAAAAAGATTATGAAGAAATTAGTAGTAATGGTTACAGTGTTATTAGGTATTGCATCAGTTTGCTTTGCCAGTGATCAAATGATAGTTACTGTAAAGAATGATTCCGGGCATAAGGTTTATTTAACAGCAACTGAGGCTCATAAGATCGGTGAAAGATGGCAGCCTCCCGTTAAAACAAAATTTCTTCAAAACGAATTAACACCTGCGACTGCCAAAATAGGTGAAAACGATGTAGCTATACCTATAGGCAGTTCGGTGGATTTTATGTTAGATGACACAAAAATGGGCCCTATTGACAATGGCG
>Ga0307987_1002298_pt1 | contig 10020 bp, 9 predicted proteins | sample EllFjometagen181_FD_203157 | JGI IMG/M metagenome (GOLD analysis project Ga0307987, IMG submission 203157) | Marine microbial communities from Ellis Fjord, Antarctic Ocean - #181 | ecosystem: Environmental > Aquatic > Marine > Unclassified | place: Southern Ocean | collected 2014-10-08 | reverse complement strand
GCTGCATGAGGGGTGCAGCGCGTTTTGGAAAAAAAATCGTTGTTCTGGACCGACCCAATCCCCTTGGCGGGGACATTTTGGAAGGAAATTGTCTTTCCTCCGATCTTTTCTCATTTGTGGGTCCCGCAGCCCTGCCCATGCGACACGGTCTCACCATGGGTGAAATGGCCCGACTTTTCAACCGGGTTTTCGCCCTTGAATGCGATCTTGAAATCTTACCCATGGTCGGTTGGCACAGGCATATGACCTGGTATGATACCGGCCTCGCGTGGAAGATGCCTTCCCCCAACATGCCCTTTCCTGAAACAGCGTTTGTCTATCCCGGTCAGGTTATCTGGGAAGGTACCCATGTTTCCGAGGGGAGAGGCACCTGCAGACCTTTTGAAATTTTCGGTGCGCCTTATTTTGACCCGGCAGCCATCAGAAAAAGCCTGGATTCCGAAGCGCTCAATGGCTGCCGCCTGCAAGATTATCTGTTTCGCCCCACGTTTCACAAATGGTCCGGTAAGCTATGTCGTGGCTTTATGATTCACGTCCTGGACCTTAATGCCTATCGTCCCTACCATACCGCTTTGGCGCTGTTACAGGCAGTGATTTCGTTATACGGCGAGCATTTTGAGTGGAAACAGCCGCCCTATGAGTATGAATACAAAAAAAAGCCCATCGACATGATTTTAGGGAGTATTTCCCTTCGGAAAGGCCTGGAATCCGACCGCTCTCTCTCTCTCTTACAGAAAGATTGGGTGGCGGATCTCGAAACCTATGGCCAGTGGATCAACCCGAGCCTGCTTTATTCGTGAAAATCCAGAAGGCATGCATTCTCCACTTGCGGTCCAATCATGGTCAACGGGCTATGGGGAATCGAAAAATGATGTCTCAGTCTTTCTGACCGCCCCCGATCCATCGATCGATGGCATCTTTATCGAATCTCCATACTCTTCCGATCCGGATTGCAGGAATCTTGCCTTCAGCCGCATACTTACAAATGGTGATCTCATGCAGCTTTAAATATTTTGCAATTTCTTTGGTTGTCATAATTTTTGGCATAAAACACTCCTTAAAATTAAAATAGGTTCAATAGGTATTTTGAAGGACGAAAAAGCCCAATTTCCCATTCCCTTAGACTTTAGTGCCGAGAAGACTTAAAGTCAATAAAAATTCTGTTAATAGTCGATGTTAAATGAACTTTTGCCAACTTTTTTCACTCTATTTGTATTTTGGCCTTCCAAACACATTTTTCATGGGTATTGAAGAAAAGATATTCCCCTCCGAAAATGCAATCCGCCACATGCGGCAAGTGCACTTACCCCTTGACGAGGCGCCGTGGCATCATTATAAAGGGCTTGAAAAATAAGAATAATTTTAAAAATTCCCCAATGGAAGAAAGTAGCCCGAATGGCCCACGGAAACAAACGCAAACTCTGGCCCGATAAGAACACCCTAAAGGAACAATCCGACACCATCCGAACGGTGGGAAAATGGGGCTTTTATTTTATCCTGATTGGTCTCATTGCCGGACTAGGATCCGTTTTTTTTAATTTTCTCTGCCAAATAGGGTCCCATTTCCTGTTGGACCAACTCGCAGGGTACCGACCCCCTGCGCCTGCGGGTGAAGGCGACCTTTTTGAAGCCACAAAGACTGTTTTCAACCGATGGATACTTCTTTTTTTACCGGTGTTCGGGGGACTTATCAGCGGTTGGCTCGTCTACACCTTTGCACCGGAAGCCGAAGGACATGGCACCGATGCCGCCATAGATTCCTACCACAACAAGGGGGGCTTCATTCGAGGAAGGATTCCCATCATCAAAACCTTTGCTTCCGCCATTACATTGACTTCGGGAGGATCGGGGGGTCGTGAGGGGCCTATCGCTCAGATCGGTGCCGGCTTCGGATCTTTTCTCGCCACAAAACTGAAACTCTCAGACCGGGAACGCCGGATTATGCTGGCGGCCGGCATGGGGGCCGGTGTGGGAAGTATTTTCAGGGCCCCGCTGGCAGGCGCACTGTTTGCCGCCGAAGTCCTTTACCGGGATCCGGAATTTGAATCCGAAGTGATTATTCCCGCCGGCATCTCATCGGTGGTGGCCTACTGTGTTTTCTGTCTGGTTTTTGGATGGGGGTCGCTCTTTGAAACCCAGCCGTTTGTATTTCGAAATCCCCTGGAGCTCGGGCCCTACACGGTCCTGGCGTTGGTTCTGGCCGCTGGCGGATGCCTATATGTGAAAGCATTTTACGGCGTTCAGGGGACTTTCAAAAAGATTAATCTGCCAAATCATATCAAACCGGCCATCGGGGGTCTGCTGACGGGTGCCATCGGCTTTTTTCTGCCGGAGACCCTGTCGTTTGGTTACGGCTTTGCACAAATGGCGTTGGACAATGAACTTCCCACCCTGATTCTTCTGGCCCTGGCCCTGGGAAAAATAATGACCACGTCCTTTTCCATCGGCTCAGGCGGAAGCGGTGGCGTCTTCGGTCCTTCGGTGGTGATTGGCGGCGCGTTGGGCGGCGCCGTGGGAAGAATTTTTCATGACATCATGCCCAATGTGGTCACACAGCCGGGGGCCTTTGTGGTGGTGGGCATGGCGGGCTTTTTTGCAGGGGTTTCCAACACCCCCATTTCTACGATCATATTTGTCAGTGAGATGACCAATTCCTATCATCTGCTCCTCCCGGGTCTTCTTGTATGCTCACTGACCTATCTGATTTCCCAGAAGTGGACCATTTATGACAAACAGGTCAAATCCAAAATCGATTCCAATGCTCACCGGGGGGATTTCTTTGTAGACATCCTTGAAGCCATCCGTGTCAAGGAGCTGACCGGAAAGTTCAGGAAAGTTCAATTGATCCCTCAGGATATGACCCTGCATCGGTTCAGAAAAATTTTCAGTTCAAGCCACCAGCACTATTACCCCGTTGTGGACAAGGAAAACAGGCTCATGGGGATTTTTTCCATTAATGATATCCGCGGCGTTATTTTTGATCAGGAAATCGGGGACCTGGTGCGGATGAAGGATGTGGCCAATCCCGATATCATCTTTACGACCCCCGAGGAAGATTTAAATGCCGTATTGAAAAAATGCACCATTCGTAACCTGCAACGGGTGCCGGTGGTCCGAGACGAGGATCATGCGGTTCTCATCGGTATGCTCGATCGCAGGGATCTGATCGAGTATTACAACAACCGTGTGGAGGAAATGAAGGCGGGTACCGTTGAACATCAAAGAGGCAGGGCCGCTTCCGATTCAGACCGTGAAATGAGTCGTTTCAGGGGAGTTCTTGTGGGCGATGCCATGACCCCCAATGTGGAACCGGTAAATGCTGATTTGGATTTGGAAGGGCTCAAAAAACTGATTTATGAAAGCCGTTTCAGTAGTTTCCCCGTGGTAGATGACGAGGGGAGGCTCAAAGGCGTTCTGTCTATTTCCGATTGCAAAAGGGCGCTTAAAAAAGGCAAAGGGTCAACGACCGCGGGGCATATGGCGACCCGTGACGTGGTTACGGTCACCCGGGGAGAGACCCTCCTGTCAGCCCTGACCAAAATTACGTCAGGAGATTTCGCAGTGCTACCGGTGGTGGACCGTGATGATCCTGAAAAACTCCTGGGGGTCATCAGCCGAAGTGACATGATGTCGGCATTCAATGACGTGATGGTTGAAGAATAAAAGGGTGCAGTGGGCAGGGTGCAGGGGATAGGGGTAGGGGACAGTAATGAAACTTCGAAGCTGATTTTTTCTGCCCCCTGACAACTGCACCCTGCAAAGGGCGCCTATTTCATGGTCTTCAGCTTGCTCCTGGCAATTTTTGCTTCATTGGATCTGGGATATTTTTTGATGAGTTTTCTGAGCAACAACTTCGCACTGGTCTTGTCATTGAGCTCGTAAAAAGCCAGCGCCTGCCTGAGAGTCGCGTTAGGTACCTTGTTTCCCCTCGGATATTTCTTGATCACTTTCTGAAAAGCTAGAATGGCCTGTTCGTACTGCTTTAAGGCCATGTATGATTCTCCAACCCAAAAAGCAGCATTGTCGGCCAAATTAGACTTTGGATATTTCTTAAGGAAATTTTTAAAACCGACAATGGCTTCTTCGTACTTCTCCCTGCGATAAATATCCATGTTGATGTCATACAGCTTCTGATCGGGGGGTAGTTTTACCTCGGGCTTCGGCTGCACGATTGGCGTGACGGGTTTTCGGACCTGGGGGACCGCCACGGCATCTTTTTCCCTTGGCGGCATGGGCTCGAGACCCAGATATGAAGAAATCCGGTCAACACGCAACGCCAACCGGTTTATTCTTTCCTGCAAGCCGGAAACACCCTCTCCCTCAGCGGTATCTCTCTCGATGGACCTTTTGAGCAGATGGCTGTTTTCATCCAGACGACCGTTCAGAAACCGCATTTCCTCTTTCAGCTGATCCATTTCGGCACTGTTTGTGGCCAACCGTCCGTTGTTTGAAACCAGTTCCTTGCCTGTTTTTGCTTCAATGGCGTCGATTCTTTTGCTGAGATACAGAAATTTGTCTTCTGTGACGCAGGAAGAGAAAAAAAGGAGACAAGACAAAAAGAGAACCAGTCTAATACCGGTGGGCTTTAACAAAACATGAATTCCCATATTTCACTCCATTGGGCCAAATGTTGAAATAATATCCTGGTCTATCGGGACAGGGTTAAAGCGTTTCAGCCTGTGTGGTTAGCCATTGGTATTAACAATGGCTGAAGATGAGAACTAACCGGGCAGACACACAGGTCTGCCCCTACGATCCCACCGTTTCATGTAGGGGCGGACCTGTGTGTCCGCCCTTTGTTTAAGTCGCGCACAATAAATGTTCGCGTGACGCCAAAATCCAACCGCAACCGGTGCTGTCCCCTGGGAGGTTATTGAACTATTGAAACAGTTTGAATGAATCTCTTCTGTTCAAGGCCCATGCAACGGGATTATTGGCGGGATCCGCCGGCCTCAGTTCACCGTAACTGATGGTTTTCAAGCGGTCTGGAGAAATCCCGAGAGCAATGAGAAATTTTTTAGCACTCACGGCTCTGCGTTCACCCAGGGCCAGGTTGTATTCTTCGGTACCTCTATCGTCGCAGTTGCCGGCAATCAGGACCGAGTAGGATCGATTTGCACGCAGAAAATCAGCTTTTTCACCCAAAACCTGTTGCGCATCAGGGTTCAGGTTGCTTCTGTCATACTCAAAGTAGATATTCAGGTTTTCGAAATCTGAAATCAAGGCCGCCTGCCTGGCTGCGGCTTTCTCCGCTTCAATTCCCTCTACCACCACAACTTTCGGCCCTTCTTTAACAACGACGATCTCTTCGGTTTCACTACCGGGCGGGTTTACACCGCCAGCTACGCCCACTTGTTTTTTTGCACAAGAAGTCATAAAGAAAACCGAACAGATAAAGAGAATTGCCGTTAACCCGGTGATGATTTTCTTTTCCATACACGCGTTACCTCCCCTGATTAGTCGTTTAAAACAGAAAAACCTTAAAAATCCAAGCTGTCATCCAAGGGGCATAACAATTCTGATCGCCACCCAAAACAACAGATTATGAGAGATGAAATGCCTGTCTTTTTAACATTTCCGATAATATATTTCAAGGGCTTAATAAGAATCCCCATACAAATTGATTTGACAGCCTTGCGACATCGTTATAATGTTGCAGGGGTTTAATCAGGTTCAAATTTCGGAGGAAAAATGGCGGAAAAGAACTTTGAAGCGGCCATGCACCGATTGGAAGAGATCGTGCAGAGCCTTGAAGGGGGCGAAATGCCGCTCGGAAAATCTTTGGAAGTGTTTGGGGAAGGAATGCAATTGGCGGGTTATTGTTCCGACGAACTTGAAACAGCGGAGAAGAAAGTTTCCTTGCTTGTTAAGGAAAGTGGTGGAAAATACAGAGAAACGCCCTTCAGGCCGGGTGGAGAAAATAATGGTGAACAAAGTGAAATTTGATCTAAAGGCTTATCTCCTGGAGATGCGGGAACAGGTGGATAGCGCTCTTAATGAATACTTTCCCGATGATGATGGCCTTACGGCAGATTTGATCGAGGCCATGAGATACAGCCTTTTCGCGGGCGGAAAGAGGCTGCGACCGATCCTCTGCATGGCCGGTGCCGAAACGGTGGGTGGGGAAAAGCGCCGTGTGCTGCCGGTGGCCTGCGCCCTGGAATTGATCCATACCTATTCCCTGATCCATGATGATTTGCCTTTGATGGATGATGATGATCTCAGGCGTGGAAAACCGACCAATCACAAAGTTTTTGGGGATGCCATTGCCCTTCTGGCAGGGGACGGCCTGCTGACCGAAGCATTCAGCCTCATGACCTCATCCTATGCCACGGGACAAATTGCCCCCGAACTTCTCCTGGGGGCGGTCCGGATGATTTCAGGCGCTGCCGGGCATGACGGAATGGTCGGCGGGCAGGTGGTGGATATGCAGTGGGAGGGAAAAAAGGCGGATCTTGAAACGGTAAAATTTCTTCATACCCGCAAAACAGGCGCACTGATTACGGCTTCAGTGGCCTCCGGCGCCATTTTAGTGGGTGCCGGGGAATCCCAGGTTCGGGCTGTTTTATCCTATGGAAACAAAATCGGGTTGGCATTTCAGATCTCCGATGACATTTTAGATGTTGAAGGGAACACTGAAACCATGGGAAAAATGGCGGGGGCAGACGAAGAAAAGGGAAAAACCACCTATCCGTCGGTTCTGGGTTTAGATGAATCCAAGAAAATCCAAAGAGCGCTGGTTCAAGAAGCTGTCCACGATTTGAAGGAGTTTGGTGAAAGAGCTGAGCCCCTGCGACAAATTGCCCATTATATCATTGAGAGAAAAAAATGAACGAAAGCGGATCTGAAAAAGGGAGTTTATTAAACAGCATTGACAGTCCGGCGGATATAAAGGGCCTTTCCTTGAATCAATTGCAGGATCTGGCAGAGGAAATCCGCTGGAAAATTATTGAGACAACATCAAAAACGGGCGGGCACCTGGCACCCAGTCTTGGAACGGTAGAACTGTCCATTGCCCTACACTACGTTTTTGACACCCCCAGGGATAAAATCATATGGGATGTGGGGCATCAGGCTTATACCCATAAATTGCTCACCGGGCGGAGAAACCAGTTTCATACCCTCAGAACCTATGGGGGCATCAGCGGCTTTCCAAAGCGGGCGGAAAGTCCCTACGACGCCTTTGACACCGGGCATAGCAGTACGTCCATCTCTGCGGGACTGGGTATTTCCACGGCCAAATGCCTCAAGGGTGAGAAACGGAAAGTTATTTCGGTGATCGGCGATGGTTCCATGACCGGGGGAATGGCCTTTGAAGGGCTCAACCAGGCCGGGCATACGGAGAAGGATCTGATCGTTGTTCTTAATGACAATGAAATGTCCATTGCGCCCAATGTGGGGGCGTTCTCATCGTTTCTAAGCCGCAAAATGACCGGCAAGCGATTCGTTAATTTCAAAAAAGATCTGGAGAATTTCATAAAATCCCTTCCCGGGGTTGGGGAAAATATTCTCAATTTTGCGCGTAAAAGCGAGGATTCCTTTCTGGCTTTTTTTACGCCGGGGATGATGTTTGAGGCGTTTAAATTCAAATATATAGGCCCCATTCAGGGGCATCGGCTGGACCGCTTGATCGAGGCGTTCGGTAATACCGAAAATCTGCACGGGCCGATTTTGATTCATGTACTCACAGTAAAGGGCAAAGGGTATGAGTTCGCCGAAAAAGACCCTGCCTATTTTCATGGGGTGGGGTCCTTTGATGTACGAACAGGTGCGCCTCCCCCCAAAAAACCCACAAAGCCTGTTCCTTCGTATACCAGTGTTTTCGGCAAGACCATGATGGATCTGGCATCCCGAAACGATCGATTGTTTGCCATTACCGCTGCCATGCCTGAGGGGACCGGTCTGACGGCGTATGCAAAGGCATTTCCGAGAAGGTTCCTGGATGTGGGAATTGCGGAACAGCATGCCGTGACATTTGCCGCCGGCCTTGCAACGGAAGGGTTTCATCCTGTTGTGGCCATTTATTCTACGTTTCTTCAGAGGGCTTTTGACCAGATCATCCATGATGTATGCCTTCCCAATCTGCCGGTGGTTTTTGCCCTGGATCGCGGTGGCGTTGTGGGTGAAGACGGACCGACCCACCATGGGCTGTTTGATGTGAGCTACCTGCGCAGTTTGCCCAACATGACCATTATGGCGCCAAAGGATGAAAACGAGTTGCGGCATATGCTGTTTACGGCACTGAATCACAGCGGACCCGTGGCCATCCGCTATCCACGGGGCAGTGGTCTGGGTGTGCCCCTGGATGATGAATACCAAAAGCTCCCCATGGGCGAAATTGAAATTCTGAAGGAGGGAAAAGATCTCCAGGTGCTGGCATTCGGCAGCATGGTGTATCCATCCCTTGAAGCGGCCCGCCTCCTTAAAGAGGAGGGGTTGTCCGCCGGGGTTCTGAATTGCCGGTTTGCAAAACCCATGGACAAAAAAATTGCTGCTCTGGCGGCCCCTTCAGGCCGGCTTCTGGTGGTGGAAGAAAACGTCAGAATGGGTGGCCTTGGCAGCGGCGTTCTGGAGCTTTTAAATGACCTTGGGGAGCGGGATATCCGGGTTAAGCGCATGGGGATTCCGGATTTGTTTGTCGAACAGGGCCCGGCGGGTCTGCTTCGCAAAAACCTGGGTCTTGATGCGGAAGGGATTATGAAGGAGGCCAGAGATTTCTGCCAATAAACCTCTGAACCGCAAATTACGATTGGACAAATTAATGGTTCAAAGGGGGTTGATCGAAAGCCGTGAAAAGGCCAAGGCCATGATCATGGCGGGTCTTGTCCGTGTGGATGGTGAGAAAGTCGATAAAGCCGGTCACCCGTTTATAGAATCCGCGGCCATCCACCTGAAAGAGCCCTACCCGCCCTTTGTGAGCAGGGGCGGAATAAAACTTGAGGGGGCCATCAAGCACTTTTCGGTGAATGTTCAATCCCTTGTTCTGCTGGATGTGGGGGCCTCCACGGGTGGTTTTACCGATTGCCTGTTGAAACGGGGTGCCGAAAGAATCATTGCCATTGACGTGGGTTATGGTCAATTTGCCTGGAAGCTTCGTCAGGATCCCCGTGTGACGGTAATGGAAAAAACCAACATTCGGTATCTGACGGCAGATGATCTGGGATTTCTCGCCCAGGGGGCGGTCATCGACGTTTCTTTTATTTCCCTTAAACTGGTGATTCCTGCCGTATCCCGCCTCCTGAAAGATCGTGCCTTCATGGTCGCCCTGATCAAGCCCCAGTTTGAAGTGGGCAAGGGAAAGATCGGAAAGGGGGGGGTGGTGCGGGATCCCGCTCTTCACGAATCGGTTGTTGCGGATTTGAAGATATTTTGCACACAGTCGGGTTGGTCCGTCCAAGGCGTTGTCCCATCGCCCATATTGGGCCCCAAAGGTAACCGTGAGTTTTTTATCCATCTGACGCGTTCAGGAGGCCGAAAAGAGAATGCAGGGTATTGACCGACTGGTTGAGATCATTCAGGAAATTTCTTCCGGGGAATATTCAAATGACATCATGGCGCTGACCTGCGAGGATCAGCCGGAAACGGTGCAAACCATTGCGGAAGCCATGGGCCTGATGATGGTCAAGGTGGAAGCGAGGGAATACCGGCTGGAACTGATGGTCAAGGAGCTGGAAGCGTTAAATGAAAAGATTAAGCAAAACACCATTCAGGTGGTATCGACAATGGCCCATGCGCTGGCAGCCCGTGATGCCTATACGGAGGGGCATGCCGCCCGGGTGGCGGACACCGCCTGTAAAATCGCCCGACAAATGAAATTGCCCCAAGAGGAAGTAGCGTTTATTCGGTTAGGCGGCATCCTGCATGACATTGGAAAAATAGGTTTTCCCGATCGCCTTTTCGAACCCCATGCAGAAAAAAATCCCTCAGAACTGGTCAAGCAGATCACCCGACACCCCAGTACCGGCGCCAAAATCCTTCAGGATCTGGACTTCCTGGGACCGGCCCTTGAGTATGTTCATT
>Ga0307987_1002297_pt1 | contig 10033 bp, 6 predicted proteins | sample EllFjometagen181_FD_203157 | JGI IMG/M metagenome (GOLD analysis project Ga0307987, IMG submission 203157) | Marine microbial communities from Ellis Fjord, Antarctic Ocean - #181 | ecosystem: Environmental > Aquatic > Marine > Unclassified | place: Southern Ocean | collected 2014-10-08 | reverse complement strand
GGATCAAGTGTTGGTAAGATCGTAAAAAAAACTGGAAAGAAAGCGGGAGTTTCTATTGAGGTGACTCCTCATATTTTACGACATTCCTTCGCAACACATTTATTAGAAAACGGAGTAGGTTTAAGATGTATTCAGGAATTATTAGGTCATGGTAGCAGCAAAACAACTGAGATTTACACTCATGTATCAAAAAAATCTCTTGCAAATATATCCAGTCCATTAGACCGCTTTTTAGACTCTAACAGCCTTACTTACAAGGCTTCTACAGAAAATACAGATTAGATAAATAAAGGTAATATACTCATACATATACGTTGGCAACAAGGCGAAAACCCACCGCGCATTTAAGCACTTTCGGTTTTTTTCAACACGCAAAGCCGACACAAAAAAAACCAAAACAGCTTAAATTTTTACCAACACACCAAAACATTATGACAATATAAGATAATAGACAGAGATACTTAGAGCTATCGACAAAACATTTTTTCGTTGTTGATTGACAATGATTCAATTTTAATTTATTAGTTTAGCAAAAATCTTAAAACCCTAAAAAACAAGTATTATGAAACATCTTATTACAAAAAGGACTAAAGCCTTGTTAGTAGTATTGACACTAATGATTAGCCTTTCTTTAACTTCACAAGCTCAAACAATACAAATTGACAGCACCTTTAGCAGTAATAGTGAGATATTCCCATTTGGAACAATGGGTACAGTTTATGGTTTATCCTTAAGTGGTAGTGTTACATTAAATTCAGATACCAGCATGATTAGGATTATCTTGGTTGATGACCAATTTAACGAGTATTTGGTTTATGAAGCATATAAGTACATAAGTCCAACGAGTCCATTCTCCTTTAGTAATGAATGTGATGAGACTTGTTATTCAAATGGGTTTGCACCTTATTCCTTACAGATACAGGTTTACGATGCAAGTATTGATCTTGATTTCCTAAATTTAGGCAGTAGTTATGCACCAAATGCAGAAGAACAACAGGAGCAAGCCAAGCAAACTCTGGAATTACAAAAGGTTGCTAACATTAATAGTGATATATACCAACACAATATGCTTTGGTTTGCTGATACAAATAGCGTATCTCAAATGAGTTACCAACAAAAGAAAAGCTTATTTGGAGACAATTACAATATGTTAGGTATGGATTATTATGTTGGAGGACTTTATGACCCTATACCAGATGCTGTCAGACAAATTGATAATTCAGGTTTAATAGAAGAATGGGATTGGCGAAATAGACATGGAGCTGATGATCCTACTAAAAATGATTTTTATTATTCAGGAAATGTATTCGGCAAACAAGGGTGGATGACAAAAATTAAGAGCCAATATGAAAGAGAAGATTGTCAGCAACTCTGCTATATTTATGCTCCATTAGGTTCCTTAGAAGCTGTTGCAAATTTATATTTTAACAATCAGATTCATAGAGATTATGATTTATCAACTCAGCAAGTTTTAGATTGCAATACATATGGGAATGGAGATTGTGACGGAGGATTTCCAATTAATGTTATGAAATTTATTAGGGTTGGAGCTGATGGTGATGGTACATTTAAAGAACCTATTTGTTATCCACCTGCAAATGGTCAATTTAACTGTAATCCTAGTGTGGCAACTCCATATGAAATAAGTTTTGATTATTACTACTGGGAAAACTATACATCTGCATCAAAAATAACTGACATAAAAAAGAAGCTAATCGAATTCGGTCCTATGAATTCAACGTTATCACCATTTTTCAACTCCCCTGGAGGTCACGTAATGGTAATGACAGGGTATGGAAAAATAGAAATTGATGATATTTATCATAATACAAATAATGGTGCTACTATTACAGTTGATATGAATTGCCCTTATCTTGGATATACATATTGGATTTTTAAAAACAGTTGGGGTCAATCTTGGGGCGATAATGGATATTTCTACCATGTTGATGGATATGATGAATTAAATCCAACCAGTTTGGCTATACCAACTCCGAACTATTATATTGCAACCCCTATTAAAGATCTTTTGCTAACCACACAAGAGGAACCCACGTGTTATGATTTAGATAATGATGGTTATTATAACTGGGGTATAAGAGAACAAAAGTCCAGTAATTGTCCAACATGTCCGGATAATCCAGACAGTGATGATAGTGAACCACGCCTTGGTCCCTTTGATGAAAACTTCTATAGTGTACCTGTTACACCCATTATGGAAGTAAGTGAGAATAATACTTTCATTCCTGATAATAGTTATTATACTTTTTATGATCCTGATTTGAATTCACAAAACAACCAATTAACTCTTACTTTTACCATAGCAAATAAGGGTTCTGCACAATTAAACCTGATAGAACCTAACGAATTTAATTATAACATACAATTAAGCAATAATATTGATTTTAACCTTGAAGAGGATATAGTCATTCATAAGATACCTATGGAAACCGGAAGTACAACTTTCAAAATAACATTTACTCTTAATGGATTATTATCAGAACCTGTTTCTACCTTGGTTACAGTTCAAACCAATGAGTGTGATATGGACAATTATACTTTTACTTTAACCTTCGCAGATTGTAATCAAACAGCACCTACTGATTATATTCAACCGGGGGTGACATACTGGGATGGTATTACAGATTATTTAAAATTCGGTGATGTTGTCGTAAAAGCTGGCGCAACACTTAACATTACCGGAGATTATGCATTTGGAGCAAACGCAAACTTATACATCGAGCAGGGAGATATTGTTAATGGAACAAGGCTAAATGGTGGCATCGTTATTATAGATGGAGGTCGATTAACTTCTCTTTGCGGCACATGGCCCGGTGTTGATGTTTGGGGCGATAAAAACCAAACCCAATTTTATCATTTCAATTACCCAAGCCAAGCACCACTTTACCAAGGATTAATTAAGGTAATAAACGGCGGCGAAATTAATAATGCCCAAGCTGCAATTGAGACTATTAAAAATGATTCAAATGATGATCCAATCCTATCAACATCCGGAGGTATTGTTTATGTTAATGGCGGCAAAATAACAGATTGTCAACATGGAGTGGTGTTTTATCCATATAAAAACTTTTATCCTACAGCCAATGACAGGCAACCTAACTGGAGCGTTTTCTATAAAGCTCAATTTTATAATGAGTTCAAAGCACCTATTGACCAAATCCGTTTTAACGGTGTTGATGGTATTTATGTTAAGGGCTCTACTTTTGAGAATAAGTACTCAATTTCAAAATTTTCTCATATCTTTTGGAGTGGGATTTGTAGTTTTAACAGTGGCTTTACTGTAACTTATTTCAAATTACCATACCCAAGCGAAGATACCATTAAATCAAGCTTTACAGGATTTAACTATGGTATATATGCTACTTCCGAATATATGACACCAGAGAATTTCATTAATATTAATTATTCTGTTTTTGAAGACAATGAAAGAGGAGTTTATTTATCAGCTATTAATAACCCCAGAATTGTACAAAATGAATTTTTAGTTAGAAAAGAATCATCTTTATTTGATAACTCTACTGCTGATTTTGATATGATTGGACTTTACCTTGATAACTTTACTTATGGATTTACTGTTGAAGAAAACCACTTTAACAGCACTGTACCATATGCTGATCTTGGAGGTGAGGATAAAGAATGTGCGGGTATTACAGTTAATAACTCAGGACCAGTGTTTAACGAATTATATAATAATACACTTGATAATCTTAAAGTAGGAATAGCTGCCGGAGGTGAAAACCGAAGTTCATTAGGCGATGGACTGTGTATTAAATGTAATGATTTTAGCAATTGCTTAACTGATATTTATGTTGCCCCACTTGAAGATGAAAATGGTAATCCAATTACCGGTCCAACAATTGGAATAGCTAAATTTCAGGGCAAAATTGAAAATGGTGATCCTAAAAAACTTGCCGGTAATACATTTAGTATTTTAACAGACCCGAATCTATTCAATTTTGAAAAGGATGAATATTGTGAATATATTAAATATACTCATCATCATCAAGTTCAAGGTGGTATACAAGTTAAGCCTGATCCATCATTGAACATTGATTTGAGTGAGGATGAGGACACAGAATATAGTAAAGAACTAGCCTGTCCTTCTAATCAGGGTAGTGGCATCGATCTTTTAGTTGAGAAAACGTCTTTAGTATATGAAAATATACTGGTCAATGCTTATAGTGATACTTTAGCTATGGAAACAGATGGTGGCAACACTGATCAGTTGAACCTTGATATTGCAACTTCAATTCCCGACCAAACAATGCAATTGCGTCAACAATTATTAGATGAGTCGCCGTATCTTTCTGATACTGTGATGAAATCGGCAATTGAAAAGGAAAATGTACTCCCAAATGCAATCATCAGAGATGTATTAACTGCAAATCCACAATCAGCAAAATCAGTTGAAGTTTTACAAACACTTGATGACCGTATTGATCCAATGCCTGATTATATGTTGGTTGAGGTTATGCAAGGTGAAAATGTTCTGGGTGAAAAAGAAATCATTGAAGAAAAATTAGCACTCCATAAAACTAACTATAGTAAATCACTTGGCAAAATTGAAAGATACTATCAAATGGATACTTCAAATCTTGCAGCATCAAAAGATAGTCTTGGTTTGTTATGGAGTAGTCAACCATATCCTGAAAGCAAATACAAGCTGTCATTTCATTATCTTTCTTTGAACGATTCTTCAAACCTTTTTAACACTTTGAATAATATACCAATTGATATTGAGTTGACGCTGCTCCAAGAGAATGTTCATGAGCTTTATGAAGATCTTTTTTTTGTTCTTTGGCAAACACACAGCGACACAATTGAAATTGATAGCACACACGTTCCTTTGTTAACAAGTATTGCTAACAATTACAGAACCTTTCCGGGGGTAATTGCGTTGAATATTCTGATAAGTAAAGGGGTAATATTTTACGAAGAGCCTGTTTATTTCCCTGATTATTATAAATCATCTGATGCTACTGCTGAAAACATGAATGATTATAAAGAAGAAAGTATTCTAAAAGTATTCCCAAATCCGGCAGGTAATTATTGTATAGTTGAATATGATTTATCATTGTTTGATGGTGAAGCCACTATTGATATAATAGATGCATATGGTCGAAGGATCAATTCTTTTAAACCTCAAAATACTCACACTCAAAACGTGATTTCACTTACAGGTTATTCACCTGGTATTTATTTTGTGAAACTTACACTGAATAATAGTGAGAAAGAATCAGTAAAACTTATAGTTGGTAAATAATTTATGAATTTACGGGTAATTTACATAGTTGTTGCATTAGTTATCAGTCAGGGCATTTCTGCCCAAAGTCGATGGACTATGCAGTATTATGGTGAAAAAGATGCTATTGGGATTAATATTATAGCTTCATATGACAATGGCTACTTGGTGTTGGGAAAACACGGCAGCAACTATGTAAACTATAACTGGCTGATAAAAACTAATATTAATGGTGAAATCATTTGGGAAAAGACTTTTGGTTCCCCATCTTCAAATATAAAATTTTCAGAAATGGCCTACAATACAGAAGGGGATTTGTATTTAGTTGGATTAACAGGGTATTATAATGAGAGTAATTATGACCCTATAATTATGAAATTAAATTCATGTGGTGAGAAACTATGGTGTAGAGTATTTATTGAAGATGACAATAATTTCTCAAATGCCCTTGTTGTTACTCCTGATGATGACGTTGTTGTAGTATTAAGGTATATGAGTACAATACCTTTTACAGATCGGATTTGTCTCGCTAAATTCAATACAGTTGGTGATATGCAATGGAAACAGTGTTATAATAGCCCTGACACTTCTGTTTATAATGAGGATGCATATGACCTTACCATTGCACCTGATGGTGGATTCCTTATTACGGGTCTTTGTACGTACGAAGACCCAAACCCTCCTCATGCATGGTGGAGTAAGCCTTATTATATAAAAACAGACTCACAGGGTAATTTCGAATGGGAGAAAGTTGTACATAATGAAATATCAGATATTGGTGGTGTGGCATGGAGTACTGTACTAAGCCCTGATAATAATTATTACTATTCATCATTAAGTCATTATTACCATCCACCATTTGGCGATGCTCCGGCATTGCTTAAAATGGATATGAATGGAAATGTTGCCGATATTTATGACCTTGCACCGATTGACGAATATGGTAAAATGATAGAGGCAAAATTTATTTCAGATACAACACTAATGGCTAGTGCCATTTGGGGTAATGAATTAATTGGTGGACCTAAAGCTGTGATTATTGACACCTTAGGTAATATGCTTCATGATGCTCATTTATTAGATAATGAGTGGATGGCAAGCACTGATGTAACTAAAGATGGAAAATTATTGTTTTTTACCAATATGTTTGATGAAAATGATGAACTTGATGCCTACCTATTTAAACTCAATCAGCAACTTGAAAGTGACTCTATTTATATGCAACCATTTACTTATGACAGCCTTTGCCAATACCAGATAGTTTCAGATACTATTGTGCAGGATGGTTGTGGACTTATTGTAAGTACAGAGGAACATTATCACCAAAATGACCAGAATGAAGATTTACTAAAGATATATCCAAACCCTACAAAAGATGTGTTCACCATCGAAAGTGAAATAATTGGAATTAATGGAGCATTAATTGAAATAATTGATTTATACGGCCAAAAAATTAAGAATATAAAAATACCTAAAGGACAAATGGAAGTTGTGATATATGCTAAAGGCTGGCAAAAGGGTCTGTATTTGGTGCGTATGTTACATGAAAATGGATTAGTTGAAAGCGGTAAAGTTATAATACAATAAGCAAATTTTGACTTGACCTAAAACAGATTCACAATAAAACTACCAGTCTACCTGAATAATTATACTCAACAAAAATCCATGCTTAGCTGTCAAGCACATTGCCAAGTCGCTCGAAAAACCCACCGCCAAGACCTAAACTTGTCAATAAGCTTGCCCGCCCCCCACACCGCAAAGAAAAAAACGCCCAGCTGCCAACAAGCGCTCATACTGCATAGCGCAATTTGTTGTAAATATGAACATTACGCATATTAATTTTATATATTTGTATACAGAAAAATATGTAATATTAATGCGCTACGTAGCATAGCGCAATACGTTAGCACCAAGCATAAGACAAGAAATCTGAGTACAATAAACAAGAGAAATCAAATTAAAAATAATGAATCATTTATACTTTCATAACTGGAAAACAAAAATATTGATTTTGATATTTATATTTTTTATAACTCCACATTCCTTCTCACAGAAAAAAACTGAAATAAAAGACACAATACCAGCATATAAAAATTCACTAAAAGGAATTGCTTTCGCTTTACCAATTATTCCTATGATTGAAGTCACCGCATCACTCGGGTATGAAAGAGCCATGACAAAGCATAGTACTATTGAATTAGGAACTTACTATCTTTTTATTTTAGATGAAATGGGGGTAAAACATCATTATTTTGGAATAATGCCAGCATACAAATATTATACAGTCTCCAAAAATAAATTACTTAATGACTTTTGGATTAGTGTATATTTATCATATTTACATGACACTCATATATATTTAGAGGATAACTTCAGAGAAAGGATTGACTACTATGGAATTGGAGGTACAATTGGAAAAAGAATAAATTTGAATAAAAATGAAAGAACTTTTTTAGATATTGGATTTGGAATTTCCTATAATTTTTATGAAAACAAATCAAAAGTTTCAAACAATGACTGGTCGACTACAATTCGGTATAGACCAATAATACAAATAGGGAGAAAATTTTAGACCAAAATAAGATAAAATGCCAGGTGCTAACAACAAATATACGGCATTTGGCAAATAGTACTAAATATGAAGGTGTTAGCAATAAATAAAATTAGTAGTAATTTGAAAATGAAGCGTTTCAAAATGCCAAACGCCGCATATTCAAACCGTTGTGCTTCATGCTGAGAAAATACTCCAAACCAGAAAAATAATTAAAGAATATTTGTATATATGTAACTTATTCGTTACTTTTGCCAGATGAGAGAAATACTGATTACACCAGAATGTTTAGAATTTATTGACAATCAAAATGAAAGGGTTTCGACTAAATTTTATCAAATAATTGAGGTAATCGGAGAAGTGAAGGTTGTAAATGCAAACTTCGTAAAGAAATTAATAAACACAGACTTTTACGAACTCAGGATTAAAGCAGGAAATGAAATCCGTGTGATCATGTTTACAGTTGACCACTCGAATTTTGCTGAATGCTCAAAAGTTGTCTGCTTGACTGGATTTCTTAAGAAATCAACTAAAGATTATACTAAAGCAATTAAAAAGGCAGAAAAACTATTAAACGAATATTTATAAAATAAAACTACAGAATCATGGGACAATTAATAACAGCGAAAGAAATTATAGACAAACGCTTTGGTAAACGTGGAACAGAATCTCGTGAAAAATTCAGAGAAGATGCATTTTCATATTACTTTGGAGAGATTATCAAAAACCGCAGGAAAGAATTAAAACTTACGCAAAATGACTTGGCAGAACTTATTGGAAAAAAAAGACCATATATCTCACGTATTGAAAATGGAGAAGATATTCGTTTATCAAATTTTTCTCTTATTGCAAGTGCCCTGAATCTCTCAATTCAATTGACTGCAATATAAAAGCACGAAAGCACAACAAAAGCTCATACGCCATTGCCGCAGTTCAGGCTTCGGTTGGAAAAGAAACAGTAAATATGAAATGAAATTTTAAATCAAAAACAATTAAAAAAAGCGGCAACGGCGCATAGCTAAACCGTTGGCAACCATTTTAAAACGAGAAGATTAAAGGCATTCATATTTTCAATTAAATACAATTATACATTATGGGAAAGCAATTTTTATTATTAGTCTCAATTCTATTCTTTATCGGGTGTATGAGAGTGCCTATTAATAGATTAAACTATTTAAACAATTATAGATATAATAATGAGAAACTTAAGACAAAAGGCTGTTATTATTATGAGTATAATGCGAAATCTTATACTAAAGGCGAAATAAAAAGAGTTGGTTATTTAGTTTTTTTTAAAAACGGATTATTCAGATATGGAAATTATGATGTGATTGATAGTATACCTGTCGAATATCGGGTAATTCAATTGCTTGAAAAATATAAAGATTTACCATATTTTTGGGGTGATTACAAAACTGTTAATGATTCAATTTATTTAGAGAGGATTTACTCCATAGGAATGGCACCACGTGAAATTGAGAATAAATTTGGTGTTATCAAAAATGACAGTATCATTAAAATTTTTAAAACCCCAGAGAATGAAAATAGCTCCGAGGTGAAAATATATGAATTTCTCCCATTCAGCACTCTGCCAGATTCAACAGGATACTTATATGACAAATTGAAAAAGATAAGAGAAAAATAAAAAATGGAGTAATAGGGTTATTGGATGGCAGTAAAAACAGAAACTTAAGTTATAAATGAGATTGATAAGTTCTTCATTAGATTTACAATTAAAGGGTTTTATCAAAAAATGGAGAAAGAAAATAACAGAATTACAGATAAAATAATTGGTCTAAGAAAAATAAATTGGTAATAAATACACTTGACAATCTTTACGAGTTGCAACACAAAGAAAGTAGATTAAAAGCAGAGATTATAAAAAAAACGGTTGCCAACAAAAAATATAGTGCAAGCCGCAGTTCGTACTTCTTAGAAAAATTAGTGTACATTTGAAAATTAGTGAAAAATAGAAAAATATTGAATAAAGTGCGGCTCGCACCATATTTCAAGCGTTACCTTGCATTAAAAAGAACCGTTTTTCAGAATTATAAAATTTGATTATTTTTGAAAAAAAGCAGATAAATGAACAATTCTAATATTGAAATATACACCACAGAAAATGGTAAAACTGAAATTCAGGTTCAGTTTGATGAAGACACAGTTTGGTTAAATCAATATCAACTGGAAGAATTATTTGAGACAAATAGAAGTTCGAT
>Ga0307987_1002295_pt1 | contig 10039 bp, 8 predicted proteins | sample EllFjometagen181_FD_203157 | JGI IMG/M metagenome (GOLD analysis project Ga0307987, IMG submission 203157) | Marine microbial communities from Ellis Fjord, Antarctic Ocean - #181 | ecosystem: Environmental > Aquatic > Marine > Unclassified | place: Southern Ocean | collected 2014-10-08 | reverse complement strand
TGGTCAATTGTTGAAGGTTACTTCGTAACCTTCAACGCAGGAGTTTCTTGAAGAAACTCCACTATATTACTCGGAGTAACCTACAACTGAACAAAAGTGAGTTACAATTTTGTTCTTTAGAGTTTCTAACCATTACGAGAGAATAACTTTAAAATGAAATAGGTATAAGCAACTTATGAAATTTCTGTTCCCGACAGGCTGTTAACTATAGGTTCTGCCGGGATATGTGTTTCTGTTAAATCGTTAATCCATTTACCTGACCGGATTCTGTGTGCAATGATAAAAAACTTATATACTTCCTCCAATCCGACCAAACCATAGAGATAGTAGATGGGTATATGAAGAACTAAACCACCAACAAAAGCTAAGGGCACACCAACACACCACACACTGGTAATCTCAAGAATAAGGGAATAACGGGTATCTCCACCGCTTCTTAGTACTCCTACAATGGCGTGCATATTGAAAACCTTAATCGGGAGAATAATACTCATAACCAACAATGATTTTGTAGTTATTTCCAATATTTCTGGAGAGGCATTAAAAGCCCGCGGGATTAAAGATGAGAAAGAGGCCATGAACACTCCGACAACTACCCCTAAAGCCAGCCCCAATACAAGGTATCCTGAGGCATAGGATTTTGCAAGGTCTTGTCTTTTTTCACCTATTTTCTTTCCAATTAAAATTGCAGAGCTGTTGGCTGTGCCAATGAATACCACAAAAAAAAGGCTTTGGATGGATTCACTTATATTTGCCGAAGCGATTATAGATGTTCCCATTCTTGCAAAAACAATTTTGTACATTACCATTCCAAGAGACCATGCCAACTCATTTAAAATTACAGGTGATACCAGTTTTAAGAACTTCACAGAAAACTCTTTGGAGAATGAAAAAATTTCTGAAAGTGGTGCAGCGGTCGGTTTCTTCTTAATATAGGAGATTGCTATTATTAAACACATTTCCAGTGCCCGTGAACCTGCTGTTGCAATGGCGGCTCCGCGCACACCCATCTGCGGGAATCCAAATTTACCAAAAATGAGAAGATAATTGAAAACGGCATTAGTAGTCATGGATATAGCTGACACGATAAGAGGAGTTCTGGCGTCTTCCGTACTTCTTAGAGCTGCTGAAAAAATAAAAGTTACTGCAGAAAAAATGTAACTGATACCAACAATCTTGAGATATTCAGATCCGACTAAAATTACCGATTTATCCGGGGTAAAAATCCGCATAATTTCTTCCGGGAGGATAATAGATACTGCTGAAAGGATAGCGGCACCTGATACTCCGATAGTGAGAGCGAGCCCGAGGGTTTTGTGAATACTTTTTAAATCTTTGTTACCCCAAAATTGTGCAAAAAATATCGAGGCCCCACTGCTTATTCCAAAAAATAAAAGGATTACAAGAAAGAACATCTGATTAGCAAGCCCGACAGCGGCAATTTCCACTTCACCAAGCTGCCCGATCATCACAGTGTCGACAAAAGAGAGGGATGATGCAAGCAGGTTCTGCAGCATGATAGGGAGAGCGAGTGTTGCGATAGCTATATAAAATGATTTGTCACGTAAAATTCCATTTTTGGAGAGAAGTGAAGTTGGATTTGGTGGGCGCTCAATTTTTTTGTACATCAATTGTTAGTATACCAACTGCCCTGTAGTGTCAATGGGTTTTAGCTGAGACACCGGTATAACGAATCATGAAACCCAGAGATGCTATTTTAATCTACGATTTTTAAAATCGGTTCTCTTCTTGTTATTATTATAGGAGTGAGTATTGTTTCTAATCAAACAATTTTTACCTGAACCTATAAGATCCATACGATCTGCTGCTTTAAGTGCCTCAATCACCAATTTTTTATTTTCCGGTTTGTGATAGTGAATGAGGGCTCTTTGCTGTTTTTTTTCCCGTCCCTTGGGAATATAGACTTGAGAGAAGTTTCGACCAGGTCTGGGATCCAGACCCGAGTAATACATACAGGTAGAAACTGTTCCGGGAGTGGGGTAAAAATCCTGAACTTGTTCAGGTATAAACCCATGATCACGAAGAAATTCTGCAAGTAGAATTGATTCTTCAAGTGTTGATCCAGGGTGTCCTGATATAAAGTAAGGAATGATGTACTGATTCATGTTCTGGTCTCGGTTTTCTTGTGAGAAAAGCTTGGAAAACTCAACAAAACTGGATATTCCCGGTTTTCCCATGAGATCCAGGACTGTTTCAGAAACATGTTCCGGTGCTACTTTCAATTGACCGCTGACATGATTGAGGGTTAACTCGTGAATAAATTTTTTTATGATTGTCGGATCAGAACCCGAAAGTAGATAATCATACCGAATCCCCGACCGGATAAACACTTTTTTTACACCCGGAATAGATCTCGCTTTTTTCAGGAGCTCAAGATAATCCTTATGAGAATCCTGAAGGGATGGGCAGGGCTCGGGAAACAGACACATTTTATCTGAGCAGGGACCTACTTTTCCCTGCTTCTTACAGGCTTCAGAGCGGAAATTAGCTGTTGGTCCTCCGATATCATGAATATATCCTTTATAATCCGGAAATGATGTCAGTTGAGAAATCTCTTTTAGAATTGATGCATGGCTGCGTACCTGTACCGTTCTGCCCTGGTGCGATGTAAGAGCACAAAAAGAACATCCTCCATAACATCCCCTGTTACTTAGTATGCTGAATTTAATCTCCTGAAGAGCTGGAATCTGACCGGAAACCTTGTATGAAGGATGTGCTTCCCGGGTAAACGGCAGATCATATACTCTATCCAATTCATCTGTTGTCAGTGGTTTTGCCGGCGGATTTTGGATAATTGAGACCGAGTCGTATTTTTCTATTAATTGTTCGGGACGAAGCGGGTTTTCATGAAGGAGTCTTAATTGGAAACTTTCGGCGAAAGCCAATTGTCCTCTATCAGAACCTGTGTTGGATTTTGTGTCTCTTTCAGAAACTATTTCATAATCAGGAAGTGCAATAGTGGACCACTTAGAATTTTTCATTTCAGTGGGGCTATCATTTTTAAGAGAGTAAACAGTACCAGGGACATTTCTAATATCTGAAATTGATTCACCCTGTTGCAGTCTTGCCGCAATAGTCTTTATAGTAGATTCAGCCATTCCGTAAACAAGCAGATCTGCTTTGGCATCGAGTAAAAAGGAGCGGCGAATTTTATCGGACCAATAATCATAATGGGAAAGACGTCTGAGAGATGCTTCAAGTCCGCCTATAATAACGGGAATATTTTTGTATGCCTGGCGTGCACGGGATGTATAAGATATAACAGCCCTGTCCGGTCTTTTTCCGGGGGCTCCGTGAGGAGTAAAGGAGTCTGTTGAGCGTGGTTTCCCTGAGGAAGTGTATTTTGCGACCATAGAATCCAGATTGCCTGATGTTATTAAGAATGCAAGAGCTGGTTCTCCTAAAGAAGTAAAGTCCCGGCTGCTGTCCCAGGAAGGTTGTGAAATTATCCCGACCCTAAAACCTTCTGCCTCAAGAACGCGGCCAATAACGGCAGCACCGAACGAAGGATGATCAACATATGCATCCCCGGTGATAATAATAAAATCACAAGCATCCCAGCCATTCTTACTCATCTCATCTCTAGTCATCGGGAGAAATCGGTTATTGTTATTCGTCATAGTCTGTCTATCATATATGATTGTTTTTTGTTTGTGAATGGTATAATGTTTTTGAAAAGATATACCAATTTATGAGTATGTTTTTTTGGATAGAGAGGCGGGAGTACCAAATGAATAAACCTATAAATGATATTAAGATAATCTTGAATCCTGCTGCAGCAAAAGGAAAAGCCGGACGGGCTATACCCAGTATCAGGAAAATAATGGATCTACATAACTTAAGCTACGATCTCGAAGTAACAAAAGAGATCTGGTATGCTTCACGTGCAGCTGAAGAAGCTGCCAGGCAGGGCTATGCCATTGTAGTTGCCGCAGGGGGAGACGGGACCTGTAACGAGGTCATAAATGGGCTAATGTCCTATCGAAGCTCAGAGGCCGGTAAGGACAACACGACAGCTTTTGCGGTTCTGCCAATTGGACGCGGGAACGACTTTGCATATAGTCTTGGAATATCAAAATCTCTTAATGAAGCGATAAAACTCATTAAAGAGGGGAAACAAAAGAAAATCGATGTAGCAAAAGTGTATGGGGGAGATTGTCCCGAAGGTCGTTATTTTATCAATGGACTGGGAATTGGATTTGAGCCTCTGGTAAATCTAACAGCAAGCCGCTATAAGCGGATTAGTGGGGTTCTAAGCTATGTAGTTGCTGTAATTCAGATTATGAGAAATTACCCTGAGGCAATACCAGTGCTGTTGCAATATGGTGAAAAAAATAGTGTTAAAAATATAAGTACTCAGCAAATTTCTATTTGTAATGGACGCAGAATGGGTGGGGCTTTTCTTTTGGGACCGGATGCGGTACTGGATGATGGCAAGCTTGATTTGTGTTATGTGAACAGACCGGTAAGTGGTTCAACGATTCTCTATTTAGTTACCAGATTTTTTCGTGGGACACAAAAAAGGCATAGTTTTGTTTCCTCGGATCTTGTTGGAGATATTGTGATTAAAACTAAAGATGGAGAAAAAGGACTTGTTTGCCATATTGATGGAGAGATGATTACAACAGGAGTAGGAACTGACCAGTTGAGCATACATTTATATCCTCATTCTTTAAGTGTTTTTTCTGAGTAAAACCCCGCAAAACAGCACCGTTCTAAAAATAAATCAAAATAATCAATATCTGGGTTTGACATCTAACCCTGAACATAGTATTTTTTAATCTGAGAGTTTATAGGTTATTGAGATTCCAGCCAATTTATGCTAATAAGTTGTTGAACACACTCTATATGTGAGTGTTTGCATTTGGTTGTTAAGGAACTCGATTCAAGGAGAAATAATTGCTTAAAGAAAATGTACCATCGGTACACTTTTATGATCAAGATTTTGTTGATGTGTATGATAGAACGTGGGTTTGGCTTCATGAATTGTGGAAACAGGGAACACCGGAAAATGGTGTTGTTGGGTCATATTTGAGTTATGAAAATCAGGAGACATTTCATCAATATTATACCTGTTTATCAACATTTTTCCTTGTATACAGTAATCAAACATACTCTGCGTTTAATTTGTTGGATTACTTTTATAGTAAACAAGAACCTTCTGGTGCTATTCGCGGAGAATATTCGGTTGAAGACGGCTCTGCCGTTTTGTCACCTCAGAATCCTGAGGGTGTTCACCCGCCGCTTTTCCCCTTTGTTGAATTTAATTTATTCCATAAAATAGGAAATAAGAAACGGCTTAAAGAGGTTATTCCTACTCTGGAGCTATACATGAGCTGGCTGGAGGAAACCTTCAAACAGGAAAATGGATTGTATGCTGTTCCTACAGAAGCAACCATGACTTATAACATGCCCAGAGACGATGTTTATTATCATGTTGATTTTAACACACAGGTGGCAATAAGTTCACTCTATATGTCGGCAATTGGGGACATTCTGAATGATAAAGAATTAAGCTTTCGTTATAAACGACAGTATTTTTCTCTAAAAACACGAATTAATTCTTTGATGTGGGATACTGATCAGAAATTTTATTTTGATCTGAAACAAGATGAATCTCACGTTAAAGTAAAGACTATTGGTGCATACTGGACTCTGCTTGCAGAGATTCCAAATGAAGATAAAGCATTCAGATTGATTGAATTATTGAAAGATCCTGAAGGATTTGGTACAGATAACCCTTTCCCTGCTATCGCAAAAAACGAACCAACTTTCTCAGAAGAAGGAAATGGATATAGAGGAGCAGTCGTTCCTGCATTTACTTTTATGGTTATTAAGGGATTAGAGCAGTATAAAGAGTATGAATTTGCCCGGGAATGTGCAATTCGACACCTCTATTTTCTACTAGATACACTGCATCCTGATGGAATTGATAAAGGGGATGTGTATGAAGCATATCTTCCAAACAAAGAGGGGCCTGCACAATGGGATGAGAATCCATCATTTCCTCAAAAAAAGTTTCTCCCTATGGTAGGGTTATCGACCCTGACACTTATGATTGAGAATATAATTGGTTTAAATATCAGTCTTCCCAGAAAAACAGTGGATTGGATAATGCCGACTCTTGAGGCTATGGGAATAGAGGATCTTTCTTTAAAAAGAAACTTGATAACAATTCTTAGCAATAAGAATACACGAGGTTGGGAGATACGGCTGGAATCTGAAAAGCTCTACTATTTTACGATAGATATACTTGATCAGAAAAAGAAAAAAACACTTCCCATACCTTCCGGAAAGTGCTCGATGTTAATTGATAAACTTTAGGAATGTAATATGGGATGGATTGGTAAAATAATTGGGGGAACCGTTGGATTTATGTTCGGCGGTCCTTTAGGTATGATAGCCGGAGCTGTATTCGGTAATGTCTTTGATCATGCACCCAGACAAGGCAGCAATGTCCGGGCAGCGTTTGGCCAGAAATCTAATACCGGGAGTCCATTCACAGCAGGAAATGAAGCAAACTCACAGCAGCAGGCACAAATGGTGTTTTTTGTTGGTGCTTTTTCCATGCTGGCCGGAATTGCCTCTGCAGATGGTGATATCAGCATTGCTGAGAGGAAGAAGGTTGAGGAATTTATTAGAAAAGATTTGAGACTGGATCCGCAAAGCAGCGCAATTGCCATGAAAGTTTTTGAGACCGCCAGGGCTTCTACAGGTTTATTTGATCAGTTTGCAACACAGTTTTATGACAATTTTAGGCTCAACCGACAGATGATGGAGTTAATGATTGATATTTTCTATCGTGTGTCCTATGCAGATGGCCGTCTGTCAGCAGATGAAGAGTCTTTGATTAATCAGGCCGGTCGGATTTTTCAGGTAAGCCGTGAAAGAATGTCGACTATCAAGCACCAGTATGGTACAGGAAAAGCTGCCGGATCTTCTCGATCGTTTGCCATTTTAGGTCTTGAACCTACAGCCACAAATGACGATATAAAAAAAACGTACAGGAGACTTGTTTCTGAATACCATCCGGATAAGATATCCTCAAAAGGTCTACCTGAAGAGTTTATTGTTTTTGCATCAGATAAATTCAGAGAAATTCAGGCAGCATATGAAGATCTGAGAACCTCAAGAAACTTCTAACCGTTAAGCCGGATTCTTCCGCGCATTGAACGGGCAAGAGTAATTCTATCTGCATATTCCAAATCTCCCCCAATAGGAAGTCCTGAAGCAAGCCTGGTGATACGCAACTCAGAATTTTTCAGTATATGAGAAATATAGAGTGCGGTGGTATCGCCCTCTTCTGTGGGGTTTGTTGCTAAGATGATTTCGCTGAATGTATGTGCTTTTATACGCTCAATTAGAGATCCTATAGCCAGCTGTTCCGGACCAATACCGTCAAGAGGTGATATTGCACCATTTAATACATGAAAAAGACCATCATAAGATCCTGAGGCTTCAATTGTCAGTACATCCTGCGGATGTTCAACTACACATATAAGAGTCGTGTCTCTGGTGCTGTCTGTACAGATTGGGCAGGGATCAGTTTCAGTATAGCTGCCGCAGACAGAGCAGGTGAATATCTTTTCTTTAATTTCAGAGATTTGCCCGGCAAGAGATCTGTTTGATTCACGGTCTGCCTGAATAAAATAATAGGCTAATCTGGCAGCACTTTTTGCGCCTATTCCCGGAAGTCTGGAGAGGCTTTTAATTAACTGGTCTAATACCGTCATATGCCTAATACTCTCCTATTATCCCGGGAATCCCGGAAAGCCTCCGGGGATATCTAATCCGCCGGTTAATTGGGATGCTTGATTTTTTAATGCTTCCTGCAGTTCACGGAGGGTGGAATTTACTGCTGCAAGAACAAGGTCTTCCAACATGGTGATATCAGATGGATCAACGATTTCAGGGGCAATATCCACATTGAGAACTTCCATTTTCCCATTGACTTTGACTGTAACCATTCCGCCCCCGGAAGAGCCTGTTACAGTAATGTCTTTTAGTTGGTCCTGCATTTTCTCCATTTTACCCTGAAGATCCTGCATGTTTTTAAGAATATCCATTGGATTCATTTGTTTTTCCCCACTTGGTTTCGTAACAATTTGGTTTATTTATTAACAACATTACCCCGAAAAATATTTTTAACAAGGTCTACTGTGTCATCTGAGTGACTATTGCTTTTATTTGATGAAGCCGGATCTGAAGCCAGCTCTTTTTCATGTTCTGCGGCAGTAATTGCTTTCAGTTTTAATTTTTCATTAAGAACTTTATAGAAGGTATCCCGAAGAGCCGGCAAGCTTGAAGTTATTTTCTGTGCCGTATAAGCATCCGGGAAAATTAATTCTAATTCATCACCATGGTAGTGCCAATCTGAGACTTTTCCCAGGGCGGCAGCCAATGTAGGGACTTTCTCTTTAAGCCCTGCCTGAACAGCTTCAATATGGTTTCTGGTAATTTCTATGAGTTTATTGTCTGGAATATTGGTTTTTTCAGTTTCCCTGACAACAGGAAGTACATCATCCTGGTTATTTTGTTTATTTTGATTATTTTGATTATCATTGACGACTGGTTCGTTAATTGGGCTGGATTCAGCTTTTTGTGGTGATATTATCCTAGTTTGCAGCACAATAGGAGTGTTTGTAATATTTTCTTTAGGAATTGTTATTTGACTTGTTTCATTAGGTACTGCTAAGCTCTTAGCTAAAATTGGTTCTTCTTTTGGTATTAACGGGCTGGGAGTAGTCGTTTCCTGGGGAGCACTAAATTCCCCTCTAAGGATTTGATCTTTAAGAGAAGCTATTCTTCCTACCAGTGTTGTTGAGGAAACAAGAAGGTGCAGATCTGCTAATCTACTGACTGCAAGTTCAAGCTCAAAGCTTTGATTAAGGGAAAAACGGATATTCCTGTAAACTTCAAGCATCAGTTCAACAGCTGCTTCAAGCTGCTCCTTGGAATATGCCCGAAGAACCACCCGAGAAAAATTTTCAACTTTATTACCAAGTAAAGATTCACTGGTTATTCCCTGTTTTATTAAAAGAAGTGATCTGTAATATTCAACTAAATCAGTAATAATTTGTTCAACCGAGACTCCGCGTCTAAAAATATCATGTACACTGGTTATTGCTTCTCCTGAATTTCCCCTGCTAAGTGCCTCTGCCAGGTCGTTTACAACATCCAGCCCGACTAGTCCCATTTTGTCTTTTATTAACTGCATGGTGAGTGTCTGGGAGTCCTCAGGATCTGTACTATCGGTTGATATAAAGGAGATTACCTGATCAAACAGCGTGTATGCATCCCGCATCGATCCGGTTGCCTCTTTGGCAATCCAAAAAAGAGCATCATCATCAACCGAAAGGCCTGTTTCGACAGCTGTTTCTGCAAGTAGATTTTTAATTGTTTCAATTGGTATAAGCTGAAAATGAAATTGTTGACAACGGGATCTTATTGTGGCAGGAACTTTATGAACTTCTGTAGTTGCAAAAATAAAGACAATGTATCCCGGCGGTTCCTCGATAGTTTTTAACAATGCATTAAAAGCACTGTTTGAGAGCATGTGAACCTCATCAATTATATATATTTTTTTTCTACAAGTATTTGGTGAAAAGAGTACTTCATCTTTAATTCTTCTCACATCATTTACTGATGTATTGCTCGCTCCATCAATTTCGAAAACGTCAAGTGAATTTCCGGCAGTTATTTCTTTACAGTTGGCACATTCACCACAGGGAGAATCAGTTGGTTTATCAATACTCGTGCAGTTTAACGCTTTTGCAAGTATTCTTGCTGCGGAAGTTTTTCCCACCCCTCTTGGGCCGGAAAAAAGATATGCATGAGCAATTCTGCTGCCCCGGATAGAGTTTTTTAATGTTGATACTACAAACTCCTGCCCGGCAATTTCATCAAACGTTCGTGGGCGTTTTCGGGTGTAGGTAACTTCAAAAACCATCAAGATACTCCTTGCAGTCAGCTGGTATGCAAATATGCAAAATTTAAAAATACCTCAAGTATTTATTAC
>Ga0307987_1002294_pt1 | contig 10039 bp, 4 predicted proteins | sample EllFjometagen181_FD_203157 | JGI IMG/M metagenome (GOLD analysis project Ga0307987, IMG submission 203157) | Marine microbial communities from Ellis Fjord, Antarctic Ocean - #181 | ecosystem: Environmental > Aquatic > Marine > Unclassified | place: Southern Ocean | collected 2014-10-08 | reverse complement strand
GCACGTCTGTGTTGATGCCGTCGGTCACCTGGAGATACCCGACATAGTCGCCGTCCGGGTCGTTCAGCGTGCCAGCATCCGCCACGGTCATGGCGAAGGCATCAGGAGCGGCGGCGTAGGGCACCGTCAGTGTGGTCTGGTGGAGCACCACGATATTGTCCGTGTTGGCAAGCGTCTCGTCGAGCGTGGATTCGTAGGGTGCCATGCCGCCGTTGGCGGTGTCGGTATTGCCAGCATAGCTGAAATTCAGGTTGCTGCCGGATTCCGCGTAGATGCGATACTCGGCGCCGTACAGGGGCGTCGTCGTGACCCAACCGTGGTCGGGCACGGTGGTGACACAGAGGAAATAGTCAGGCTGAGCATCCACTGTGGTGTCGATCTGGTGCCCCCCATAGCTTCCGGTGAAATCCATGGTGAACGCCCAACGCGGCTCCCCGTTGGGGCCGCTTGCGATGGGGGTCAGGGCAATATGGGTGACGCCAAACGGGGCACCGCTTGGGACCGTGCCAACGCGGCTGTCCCCGCTCTCGTCAAAGCGACCGTTGTTGTTGGCGTCGTACCAGAGCGTCAGGTTCGGGTAGCGGGAAAGGGGATGGCTGGCCAAATCTCCGGGGCTGAAGTTGCCCGCACGACCCGAGTCCTCCAGAATACCTCGCATGCTGAGCAACACCTCAGCGTCGGGGGGGCCGGTGGTCCCGAGGCGACCCGAACGGCCGGCGATATTCAGGGCGATCAGGGGGTACGGATCGTACATGCCCATCAGTTCGCGTTCCACCTGGCCGGTGGGGGGATGGTCGGACTGGATGATATTGTTCATGCTCAGGGGCGCGTTCACGTACTCAAGGGTCGTGCCGGGGGGATAGCCAGTCAGGCTGTTGGCGTCGCTGTAGGGAATCATGTCCATCACTTGCGCTTCGCAAGTGATCGTCCCAGTGTCATTGTTGCCGGTGTCGAAGGGAGTCGAGGGAGTGCCGGAGTTGACTCCCGTCACCCGGGTCCGCACGTAGAAATCCGCACGGTAGTCCCGCCCCTCGAGGATGTGGCCTGGGATCGCGTCGGTGGTCCGGAAGATGACCCAGTAGGAATGCGGCGTGGAGGCGGCAAGGGCGGGAACAGGAAGCACGATAGTGGAACCGGCCAGGGTGATCGTGGTGCCGAATACCTGCCAACCATCGGCGGCAGTCCAGCTGGCGTAGTTAGTCGGTTCGTAACTACCCGAGCTCCTCGGATTGAAGTTGGTCGTTGAGTCACTGGTCGTAACCAGGCGAATCTCAGCGATATCCCGGGCCAGGTTGAAGCGCCCACTCCCGGTACCATTGAACGAAATGGTAAGCCTCGGCGAAACATCGTCCGCGTCGGCGCCGGTATCGACCCTGATGCGCTTGGCCGCTGTCCAGGGGCTATGGGGGAGAATGCCCTGATTGCTGACGATCTGCGAGGTCTGGGTGATGGTGAACGCGGCGTGGGCCGTGGTTCCCACCATCGCACAGGCCAATGCCAGTGCGACGAGGGCGGAGCGCCGTCCGATACCCAGAATCTGTCCGAGGACACCGAATGCTCGGGTGGAGTCCATGGTCTTTCTCCTTGCGTTCATATGTATGCCTTTAGCCAAACTTGTGCGACGCAAACCACCCTCGGAAGAGTGGGCGTTGATTTCGTGGATCTGTTCGCTCATGACCGATGCCTCTGGTTGCGGCTTGCGGACAGCGGGGTCGTGAACCCCTGGGCACTATCGACCGTGGTCGGTCGCCAGTGCGCAAGGCTTCCCGTGGTCCCAGTGGCATTCGGACAGCACAAAACCCACGAACCCGTTGCTTGGGGTACGTGAGGCGAGATGCCGTTGCTGGATTTCCGAATGCTCAAGTGGGGTAGCTGTCCTTGGGGGTGCTGTTCTGGTCTAGAAGAGGGAGTTGTTCGGGCGGACGTCTGAACTGCGTACTCACAGGAGGTAGCAGCCACCGTGCCATCTTTACCCGTCTTCTGCCCCTGTTTGGCCCCGCATTTCCGTCTTTTGCTTCTCAGTTTTGCAAATGCGGGATGCTGGAGCGTTCCCAGTGGTGATTCTGCCGTCTCCGGCCCTGGCACGCCACAGGCCGTCGCGGATGGGCGACGACCTGGGCGCCTTTGCTCTTCTAGCGCCGGAAGTCTGGCAGGCCCCGCATTTCGTTCGGCCGCATGGGCAGACCGGCGGGGGTGACCAGGCGGGCACTGACGAAGATCAGGAGGTTGACCTTCGCGCGATTCTCGCCCTGGCTTCGGAAGAGAGGGCCGAGAATGGGGAGTTTGCCGACGAAGGGGACCGAGTCCTCGTACTTCGTGATCCTCTCCTTGATCATGCCACCCAAGACGACACTCTCGCCATCCCAGACAATGACTCTGGTAGTGACCGTGCGGGCGGAAAGGATGGGCATCATGGAGTTGGCGCGGGCGACAAAGCCGTCGATGATCAGATCGTAGCTGTAGTCGTCCCAGCCGACATGGTCGATCACCTCGGGCTCAAGCTCCAGGGTGATGGAATAGTTGTCAGCCGCCACGGTGGGGAGAACGCGGAGGGTCACACCAATGTCTCTGGAATCGCCGAACTCGGGAATGGAGGGAGTGTAGCTCGCCCCTCGCGTGTCGCTGCCCGCGGTCACTTCGGGTTCGGTCCAGCTGTCCGGGAAGAAGCGTTCCTCCACCATGCGGAGCGTGGCGGTTTCGCCCGCTACTGTGGTCACTCTGGGCGACGAAAGCACATCTGACTGGCTCTTCTGGTTGATGGCATGCAGAACCGTCTCGAAGGCGTAGTTGCCGAGGACGCTGTACATGCTGAAGAGGCCGTCGTTGGGGCTTCCCATCCCACTCACCTGGTTGGCCATCCGCAATCCTGTCGTCAGATTGGCATCCTTGCCAATCCCCAATGCGGCATAGTTCCCGGCGTGCAACAGACCGCCATCGAGCTGGGTGCCCTGGAGAAGCCAGCCATCGGCCCCCTCGGGAACCACGGAGGTGACCCCGCCAAGCAAGGTCCAGTCGAAGCCAAGGGTCTCAAGGCTGGTCTGATCGACCTCAACGAACTTGGCCTCGATGGTCACCTGGGTGGGAGGAATGTTGATCTCCACCAGAATCCGCTCGACTTCCCGGAGATTGTCAGGCGTGTTGTGGACGATCAGTTTGCCGGTCTTACCGGAGTAGGACATGCGAGCGCCCAGCGGGAACTTGATCCCGAACTCCATGAAGAACGCGGTCACGTTGACCAGATCCTTCACGGTGCCGCCGACTTGGTCGTCGTCGTCGTCGTCGTCGTCATCGTCGTCGTCATCGTCATCGTCGTCGTCGTCGTCGCCCCAGTCAAGCCCGTCCGGCTTGGCGCGGGTGTGGGCCGAAACCAACACACCGGGCTGCACGTTATAGAAGCGAGTTTCCATGACCTGTCCGGGATGATTCGGGTGCAGGATCTGGACTGCCTGTTCGTTGATGATCTGCTTCAACCCATAGGGTCTGCAGATGTAGTCGATCACATTGCCAAGGCTGACATTCTTCAGGTCAAAATCGACGGTCAGCTGGGTCATATCCTGTATTCTGCGAGCTGTCCCGGTCCCAGGCATGGCGGTCTCGCCACCGATGCCGAGGCCCCCAACGCCGTTGCCCATATCACCGCCGCCCATTTCGTTGCCCATGCCGACGCCGCCCATGCCGCCGCCCATTTCGTTGCCCATGCCGCCGCCCGCGCCGCCGCCCATTTCGTTGCCCATGCCGCCGCCCATTTCGTTGCCCATGCCGCCGCCGCCCATGCCGCCGCCACCCATGCCGCCTCTCTCGTTGGACATGTCGCCCATGCCGCCGCCCATGCCGCCGCCCATGTTGCCGCCCATGTTGCCGCCCACGTTGCCCGTGTTGCCGGCTGCGCCGCCGCGGCCTCTCAAGTTAGCGCGAGGGTTGTAATACAGGTTCAGAGTGATGTTGACGCCCTCTCCTTCCGGATCGTACTCCACGGCGAGCTTGCGCAACTCCTTCACCGCATCCGCAATCGTCATTTCTTCAAACACGACTTCGGGGATGATGATTTCGTGCAGTTTTCTACGGATCCCGCGCAAGTCGGCGCCGGTGCCCTTGTTTACAGGATTGCTCCCGATGGTGGATGCGGGACCCGAGAGAAGCGGGGTCACGGGCTGACACCACTTCCAGGCCACCTCCGCCATGGTCTCCGCAACCATCGCGTCGCGCTTGGCTGACGCAGCCCCCTCCAACTGCACATAGATCTGCCGCAGAAGGCGAATCGCGCTGACTTCGTAGGGGTCGAGGAGAAGCACTTGCTCGAACTTGTCCCTGGCATCCGCATACTGCCGACGCTCAAGATAGACCTTCCCCTGCTCGATGAGCACGGTGATGTCGTAGATGCGCTGTTCGTACCCGGGATCGATCTGGGCGGCGCTGGTCTCAGTCCGGAGCGCCAAGGACCGCCGGATGGCGTTGTAGCGGAGGATCGTAGCGTCGATTTCCTCGCTTTTCGAGGGATCGTACTCCCGCGCCTGCAGTAGCTTCTCGACTGCGGCATCTACATTCTCGATCTTGATCTGGGCGCGCGCTTCCTCGATCAGTTCCTGTCCCCACTGCATGTACAGGCTGTGCAGGGCGACATCAATATCCTCCTGCTTCCTGATGATGCGGGGCACGCTTACACTGACTTCCTTGAGATTGCCCTTGGCTTTCAGATAGAGCTTGGAGGCTTCCAGGAACTCGCCGTCCCGGAACGCCTTGTTGCCTTGGATGACGTGCGCGTCCGCCATCAGTTCCTTCTCGCGGCGGCGTACCTGGGTGTAGTGGTTGATCTCGGGTGCCTTCTTCTCAACCCGAGGGCCCCCGTCGCCCTTCTTTCCAGTCACGACTTCGGTGGTTGCCGGGGCCGGATCGGGCGCAACCCTCTCCACGGCCGCAGGCAGCTTGCCTGCCTTTGGATCGTCCTTTTTGGCGGTGTCTTCCACGCCTTCGAAGAGCGACTCCAGCTCGCCGAGCTGCTTGCCGCCATCCTTCCCAGCCGCGTCAGCTGCCGCCTCCTTGGTCACCACCGGTTTGCCGTCGGTCGTCTCTTGGGCATGCAGTTGCAGGAGCCCAGGAAGTCCGAGTAAGCCGAAGACGGGGAGCAACGTCAGCGTCCGCAGGGCCAAGAGTTTGGGAATGATCCTTTTCATCATAGAACTTCTCCGAATGTCAAGCACCAAGTTGCCGTGCGTTGTTACCCGTAATCGCGAATGGAGCCCCTATCGAGGTCCCTCTAGTCACACATATGCCGACCGAGCCCCTTGGGGTCGTCCGGAAATGGCAATGAACCTGTAAGGTAGGTCCATTTTTGTCTTTTGTCTTGTCCTCAGGGGCACGCACGACGATTTCTCGCAGGCAGGCCTCTCTTCGGAACGTCTTGCATACGCACTCTGGCATGCCGCTACCTCCCCCGCCTTTGGCCCGGCACTGCTCTGGCGCCGCCTGGCCGCTTCGCTGCTTGCGGGGGGGCGTCCAGTAGGTCGCGGTCAGCGTCGTACTTCTTGGTAATGGTAAATTCCACTGGTTCAGGCTCCTTCACGGGCATGCTGGGGACGAGCCCCCCGGCACCAGGGCGCATGTCACCTTCGCCACTTCCCCTCTCCATGTCCATCCCATCTCCCGGCATGTTGCCACTGCCGGGGCCACCGCCCTCCATGAGCATGCCTCCCTCTGCCCCCATGGTGCCGTCTCCCCGGCCTTGCTGGAGCACGACGACCACCATGTCTTCGGTAAATTCCTTGATCTTGTACCGCTCACTGCGGTTGACCGCGTAGTTCGTCAGCTGGAAGGAATAGCCCTTCTTGCCGATTTTCCACATCTTAGTCTCGATGATCTCGCGCTGCTTCTTCAGGCGCGTTCCCAGAAAGACCAGCTTCGCGCTCCGCTCTGCCTCGGGGAAGTTCTCGCCTGCGGCGGCCACGTAGGTCTTGCCTTCCGAACTCATGGTTACCACGCCCACGTCCTTGGTCTCGCCCTCGACCGTGCGCGCCTTGAACTCGATCTTGTCGATCTTGAAGGGGCCGTACCGTTTGCCTCGATACCCAAACTTCCGGACCACGCCATCCATCTTGAATGTGCCAGTCACCGGTCGAGTTCTGCCGGACGCCATCACCGCGATGACCACGCGCCATTCCTTGGGATCATCCTTGCCGCCTTTGAGTACACGCTGCACTGCAATGGGCATGGGCATGCGGCTGGGCTTGCCCATGATGCGCAGGTTGAGGGCAAGCGGGGGACAGGATGCGCCGGAGGCCATGTTCCTGTCGGCCCGATACTCCTCGACGTTGGTGAAGCCGTCACCATCGGGGTCGAGGCGGGCATCCTTGGGATCCTTGGGATCCAGGAAGAACGTGTTGTCTTCCACATAGTTCGGGATTCCATCCCGGTCGGTGTCCTCGCCAACCGGGAAGCTGTCCTTCTTCTCGGGTGGTTGATCCGCCCGGCAGAATGGGCAACGCTGCGCATCGTGGCCGATGAGGTAGATGCACTTCGGGTGCACACAGCTCATGTAGCCCTTTGGTTCCACGAGCGATCCGCCAGATTCGCCCTCGGGGGCCATGTAGCAGAAGAGATTCTTCTCGGACCCAAGAGTACCGATGAGCTCGTCGATGGTGGAACTGGGGGTCGCCTCGATGTCCTTCCCGGCTTTGAGCGCCGCCTCGGCGGCGCCCTTTTGGTCCGTCGCCTCGCCGCGTGCTTTGCCCATGCTGAACATGACCAGCACTATGCTGACGACCAGAACCGTCAGCACAAAGCCCAGACCCAACTTCTCGAAATGCTGGCGCAAGAAATTCAAGGATTTACTCCTCCGGTTGCTCGGCGGCGATGAATTCAACGAGGTCCAGGCGGATCACAGCAGTGATGTAGCGGTCCTGGAACGCCTGTAATTGGTCGCGCGTGAGAAGCGTGGGCATGGCCGTACCGCCGCCGTCGGCGCCCGTCATGCCACCTTCGTCGCCCATGCCCCCGCCGGGGTCGCCCCTGCCGGCATTCTGCATGCCGCGCATCCCAGCGCCCCCGTCCTGGCCACCGGCGTCCATGTCCATTCCAGCATCCCCCATGCCTCCTCTGCCTCCACGGCCACCACGGCCACCACCACGACCGCCACCAGTGGTCCCGGTGCCGCCAAGGACGCCGCCGGGGGCTTGGTCTTCACTGGTCAGGCTCTCGATGTTGCGGACAAAGAACAGAAAGTCGTCGGTCTGCTGGAAGCTGTTCAGGAGATCCTGCACAGCGCTGGGGCTACCGGTCACCGACAGAGTTACGGGTACGAAATTGAACAGGTCCTCGACAACTTTCTGCAGTCCCATTGGTCGACCGATTTCGTTCAGGGAGACCACCTTGCTCTGTATCACCAGCCTGACCACTTCCTCAACAATTCTCAACTGGCGGAAGATCTCCGCGATCTCCTTGGGGTCTCTGCTGGGGAGATTGCCGGCCTGGGGGTCATAGGCATCAAAGGAGAGGAAGTCATGTTGGCTCGAAAGCTGGATTCCGGCAGCCACGAGTTTCTTGCGCATCTTGGCCACCTTGGCCAGGACCTGTTGTACGGCAACATAGGGGTCGGGATCGTAACTGACCTCAATGTGGAACTTCCCCTGCAACTGCTTGCGGGCATGCTCGAACCGTTTCGAGGCGCTGTCGGCATTGCGGCGCGCGAGCTGCCTGTTTTTGGGAACCAGCTTGATGTTCTTGTCCTTGACGCTTTGGAAGAAGTCCGTCTCCTGCGCCAGCTTTCCTTGGGCTTCCTTCGCTGACTTCATCGAGCCAAGCAACTGGATGGCCAGGAAGACAGCGGCTCCCAGGCAGACCAAGGAGACCAACAGAAGTCCCCAGTTTTTCCGGATTAGTTCCACGTTCTACACCTCATTATCGGAGGGAAGTCGCTAGCGTTTCTCACCTGTCGTACACTCATTCCATTCTCGATCCGCCGCCCATGAGGCCGCCGTCCCTTCGGGTCGTCCCCGACGAGGCGACCACCTTGTAGAATGGGATGGGCTCCTTGAGCTTCACCTGAATCACGAACGACGCCAGGTTCGCTCCCGTTCGGGGCGGGTAGTACTGGATGAAGTTGGTATAGGCCTTGTCACCGTCGAAGAATTTGGACTTGCCGAGCTTGCTCAGGAAGATTGACTCGGGGGTGCCTCGCACCACCTCCTTCTCCTTCTCGTTGCCATCTTCGTCGGTCGATTCCCCGTCGCCGGGATCATCAACTTCGGACCTCAGGCCGGTCTCATTGATCGGTCCGGTCTTGCGGATCTTCTCCAGATCCAGGTAGGTGACGCTGTGGCCCACAATCTTGAGGCCGGAAATCGTGACTTCCCCGCCTTCCGGGGCATCCGATCCGCCGCCTTCGTCGCCGAACATACCGCCGCCGCCACCATCGCTGCCACCAGCGCCGCCACCTTCCTCACCAAACATGCCGCCGCCCATGCCGCCGCCCATGCCGCCGCCGCCGCTCTCGCCTTCGCCCATACCCATGCCACTGTCTTCACCGTCCCCGTCAGAACTCGTATCACCTGAGGTGCTGGAGAGTTCGCCAGTGATCGGGGTAATGGAAACGAGCCAGAGGTCTTCACCTCTGATGGCATAGAGTTCGTTGATGACTGCGGGCCAGTTGCTTCTCTGGGCGAGCAGCGCGCACAGACTTCCGTACTGGTCGTCCCGCTGGCTGCCCTCGGCCTGGGCTTGGTCGATGGCCTTCTTGAGATCCTCGGGCTCGCGCCGCTTCTTGCTAAGCTCTGTGGCCGTGAGGTCATAGAGGGCAGCGCGGAAGTCCACTCCCCGCCAGGCGACGGCCAACACGAGAACGAGGAAGATCATGCTCAGCACGAGGTACGGCTTCTTGCGCCGCAGGGCTTGCTGGCGGGTAATGCTCTCGGGGACAAGGCTGACCTCGATCGGGCACGACATGCGGTAGCGCAGGCCCAGGCCGATCACTTCGCTGAACATGTGCGCCACCTCTTCGAGGCGGGTACGGTCCACGCCAGGCCCCAACTGAACCACCCCGAAGGGGTTGAGGTACTCCACCTCCATCCGGAGCTTCTCGGCGAAGAAGTGGTCCGTGTAGGTCATCGTCGAGCTACCGCCGGTGAGGTAGAGCTTGACCGGTCGGTTGCCCTTCTGCTGGGCGCGATAGACACTGATGGAGCGGTTGATCTCACCGTGGAGGCGGGCCATGACATTGCGAATGATCTTGGAAACGGCAGCCGCCGTCTCGGATTCCGGCTCGGCATAGGCACCACCGAGGGCGACGAAGCCGTGGCGGCGCTTGAGTTCTTCTGCCTCTGCAAAGCCAATGCCGAATTCCTTCCCGATCTGCTGGGTGATCGAGTGGCCGGCGATGGGGATCGTGCGGGCGAAGATCCGCCCGCCATCGGCGAACAGCAGGTTGGTGCTGCGACCACCGATGTTGAGGATCATCGCGCACTCGTCCTGGCCGACGCGATTGGCGCGACCGGCGTTGTAGCAGGCTGCGGGGGCCACGTCCACCAGCAAGGGTTCGAGCCCCACGGCCTGCACGGCCCCGGTCATCTGCTCGACGATGTCGTTCTTGATCACCACGAACATGACATCGATGTCGTCGCTGTCTGGAGCGGCGATCAACTGGTAGTCCCAAATGACCTCCTCCATGGGGAAGGGGACATTCTGCCTGGCTTCGAACTCGACGATCTGACGGATGCGGCTTTGATCGTCGGAGAAGGGAGGCAAGCGGACAAAGCGCGTGAAGGCGGACTGTCCGGAGATGGAGAGCAGCGTCCGCCTAGCGGTGAAGTGGTTCTCCATCAGCATCTGCCGCAGGAGCCCGGCGACCACCACGGAGCGGGAGCTGTCGGTAAGCTCCTCCTCGTACTCACGGTGGGCGAAGTTTATCAGAGTGACGGCCTCGCGCCCGGGATATTCAAATTCCCCGACCTTGATGCTGGTCGCGCCGATATCGATCGCGAGGATTCGTTCAGCTCTTGCCATGGGCCTATGTTCCGGGTAGCGAGTAGAAAAGTGGGGAACGGAAAAAGTC
>Ga0307987_1002293_pt1 | contig 10040 bp, 5 predicted proteins | sample EllFjometagen181_FD_203157 | JGI IMG/M metagenome (GOLD analysis project Ga0307987, IMG submission 203157) | Marine microbial communities from Ellis Fjord, Antarctic Ocean - #181 | ecosystem: Environmental > Aquatic > Marine > Unclassified | place: Southern Ocean | collected 2014-10-08 | reverse complement strand
AAAACGTAAGGTTGTTATTAATCAACAGCAGGCCGAACAACTTCAGGAGTTCGTAAAAGATGCTAATCTTGTGGAATTGCAGATGGAAGTTACCAGACTGCAGGATATTAAGAAGCAAATGGATGAAATTCGTCTGCAGGAAATGAATACCTTAAAAACATTTACCAAAGAGATGCAGACAGAGCTTGAGGTTGGTGTGTTTGTTGCTCTAAATAGCATTAAAGATTTACAAGGTAAAATTTTGACAGACCAGAAAGCCACTCTTCAAAATGTAAATATTCTTCAGAAAAATTATGTTTTGATGGCTAGTGCTATTGAATCCAGTCATTACACCAATATGTCAATTGTAGCTTCCGGAATTATTGAAGGACGAACTAAAATTAAGAGTATGCAGTCTCCACTTTTGCACAATTTAAAGCTTTTGCAGGCTAATATTGATTCTGCTGATAGTACCTTGAGTTGGCTAAGTGTGAAATCGATACAGAAAACTTGGGGAGATATTGTTGATTTACAGGAAGATATTCTTGTAAAGCAGGTAGAAAGTATTGATCGAGAAGCATCCATAAGTAGTTCTAAACTTAGTGCATTAAAAGTGTTGCAGAAATATGCTAAAAACCATGAAAAAATAATTTATAATTTCAACAAAGCTGAAACAAATAAGGTTGAAAAATATTGGCAAACCTTGAATTACTGTACTTCAAGTATTAATAGTGCTGCAAAAGATTTGGTTCAGACTGAAGCTCGAAAGAAAGAGATGTTGGTTAAAAAGAATGACATTGAAAAAGCAATGGAAGTGCAACATCAGATTTTAAAGAAGCCAACTACAACTGAAGAAGCAAAGAAACAGCGTGCAATTGCTCTAAAACAATATAAAGACCTTAAACCACAAAACGACAAAATTGCTAAGGAAATAAAGGTTCTTGATGGAATAATATTGAAAAACACGAAGACCATTGGTTCAAGTCGGAAAACATTGGCAAAGCTTAAGTTTCCAGTCAAGGGGCGTTTATCATCTTCTGTTCCTCTGGTCAAGGCCGCTGTGGCCAAACTAGATGGTTTTCTTCCTGTAGTGAATTTACAACAAGAAGCTATGCTGGATCAGGAAAAAGCCATTAAAAAGCTGGATGCATTATTTAAAGAAATTAAAAGTCATTTGGAGGCTAATCAATGAAAAAGATACTAATACATCTGAATGTTTTGGTGATTGGTTTGGCTTGTAGCCTTTATGCACAAGAGGAAAAACACGAAGTTTATCTTGGTGCTGATATTTGCGAACTAAGGGATGATCTTAATCCACATGAGTTGGACGTTATCGAAACATATAATGAAGCCGTTGAGTTAGAAAAAGAAGTTACTGAAATGTATAAAGAAATCAAGGCAGCAAAGTTGTCAAGAATTCAACGTCAGAATCTTAGAAAATCTTTAAAACAGACCATTGTTCCTATTTCAGATCGACTTCATGTTAATGAAAAACTGTTAAGTGATAAGTCTGCAAATAGTACAGATGTTGAGAAATATCAGGAAGAACTCCAGAAGGTGATGCAGGAGAATGATGTAATTGTTGCAAATGCAGAAGAGATGCTTCTAGCTGTCTTGCCTGAGCAAATGGAACTTCCTCAAGAAAGTGTCACAGAAAAACTTGAAGAGATTCTTGAAGAGATGGAGCAAACAGAAGAGACGGAAGAACGACCTGAAATTTCTGATATGCCAATAAATGAACAAATCCAGGAACTGCAACAAAAAACCCAAGAAAAAATGGACAAAACTGTTGATGCTTTGGAAGATGCCCTTGTCGAAATGAAACAGGCTGAAATCAAAGTCGAGAAAAAAATTGAGGAAATGAAGCAGGAAGAAGAACAACCTGAGGAACAGGAAAAAGTTGTTGAAGAACAACCTGAAGAACAGGAAGAAGTTGTTGAAGAAGAAAAAACTGAGGAAGAAAAACAAATTGAAGAACTTAAAGAAAATTTACTTGTTGCTAGAGTTGCTGTAAAAGAAGCAATTGAAGCAATTGAAGAGGAAACTGAGACTGTTGAAGAAAAAATTGAACAAGCTAGAGAAGCATTAGAAAAAATCGAAGAAATTCTAGAAGAGGTTCAGAAAATTGAAGAACAGATAGTTGAACAGAAAGTTGAACCACCTAAAGAAAATGTTGAAGTAGCTGAAGAAAAAGTTGAAGAAGCTCAAAAGGAAATGAAAGAAGCAGCTGAAATGCTTATTCTACTTGCACAGCTTGAAGTTATGTCAAACCAACAACTTTCTGAAGAAAAGAAAATAGCCCAGCAACAGGTACTTGGTAAACTTGCTAAGGCCGATACAGGTGACTATCTTGATTTGACAGAACAGATGAAAGGCAATAATTTGCAGATTAAACCAGAAGAGGTGCCTGTGAATCAACGTCCGCCAGATATTAAGGCTTATTTCAAGAATGTTCCGGGGCGTAAAGTTGTTAAAGAAGGTGGTACTCCTGCTGTGTGGTTCTATGTTGATACTTGGTATCTGCTTGGACCTTATGACAACAAAGGAAGAATGAACCTACAGAAAGTTTATCCTCCTGAATCAATTATTGATCTTGATGCAAACTATCTTGGGAAATATAATACACCTCTAAGTTGGATATATGATTCGTTTGGATCAGAAAATCAAAGACCAATAGTCACACCAAAATTTGAATACAGTGCTGAATATACAATCTGTTATGGGTATACAGATTTGTATTTTGAAGAGTCAATGGACTTGTGGATTGTGGTTGGCAGTGATGATAGATCAGATCTTTGGATTAATGATTTACCTGTCTGGCATAGCCGTAATACGCTTAAGAGCTGGGAAATTGATGAAGGTTTTAGAAAAGTTCATTTCAAACAAGGAATCAACCGAATTGTTTTCCGTCTGGAAAATGGCTGGCAGGGCATGCATTTTTCTCTACTCATTAATACAATGAACCCGGAAAAAATAAAGCAGAAATAGGGTGTTCATTAATTATGAATGCTGAATGCTAAATAATGAATTCAGGAATAGCTCCGCCGCTCTTTATTTAAATGTTTTCGCGTGCAACGCACAGGCAGGCGCAGAGGCGCAAAGAAGAAGTTGGTCAACTAGGGGCTTGTTCCCTTGGAAACCATGATAGGGCTGACAGCCCGTAACAACTTAGCCTAGGGCAACGCCCTAGGTAAACATAACAAAAACAAAGTTTTTCCTACTCACGGTAGCTGGGGGTGATAATTGCAGAAAATAATTTATTATGATTCCGATCACAGATCGGACGCTACACTACTTGCAAATAATGCTGTTTGACAAACATGTAGAGTCGCCCAGCCACTAAAGTGGTAAATACTATATAAGTCTTAATATGATTATTTTGTTTTTAGTAGCTGGGCTGTGAGCCGAGAAATAAATTAACCGTAAAATTACGGTCATAGATGTTGGTCTTAATTTATGATTGCAAAGATTTAAAGAATAATATTTAATACTATTTGATTGTTTTAGAATGTGTTAAAAGATAATATGTGAAAAAAGAAGGAGTTAGTTTGTGACATTTGAAGAGTTTAGTAATTGTGAAAATGAATATAATTTTGATCTGACATATAAATTTGCAACAACCAAAATACCTGATGATCAATTGGATAATGATGTTTTGGTGTGTATTTGTGAGCGATTATTGTATCTCAATAAGATATCTGATATGCTTAAGATTATTGATGCTCTTAAAGAACATAATTATGACTATTATATAAATTGTTATGCTATATTTGAATTTATGCGTCTTTTGTACTTTTCTTTTATAAGAGATGAAAAAGAAATTGAAAATATTTTTTCTGTTTTTATTCAACATAAAACGACATTTACCGAGCTATATTACGAAGCATTTGACTTGCTCATTGCTTACCAGCATACTGAATTGTTAGACAATGTTTTTAATAAAAGATTGATAGACATAAAAGATGTATCTGAATGGGAACGTGTATCTGAAGAGTTTGAATTCTATAGTGTTGTAGAACAACTTTATATTGAGGATAGCACTTGTTTTCATATAGAAAAATGTCAGAATATAATTAAACATATTGAGTATAAAGATGAATATATAGTTTTTTTTACTGATGGGTTATTTGGAGATAAGTTAAATGATTCTTATATAAGAGACCTTTGTTGCAAAGATAGTTCTTTTGCTTTTTTTGCCCTGCAAGGTGGTTTTATGAAATACATGTTCTCAAAGAATTTTTCGTTTTCTTTGAGTGTAAAAATCTGGAATGAGTGTGGAAGTCTCTGGCATAGAAACATAAAGGAAAGATTAAAAGCCAGAGCTAAGGAGGAATATGGAGAAAATTATTGGTATGACCGTGAAGAGCTAGAACAGGATTTAGAACAAGTTACCATTGAAGATTATTTTGATGTTGATTTAGATGAGTTTTATGAGTCTGTTGAAAATAGTCAAGGAGGAGTGTTTAATCAAGATTTTGCAGCTGCCATGATTCTATGGGGAGGTTTACATGTCTATGAATATTTGTTTGAGCTGGGGGTTGTTAGTTTAGCTACTTGTGCTAATTTACAACAATTTATTAGAGAATTAAAGGGCGATTTAATTGCAAAACTGATTGATAAAAACCTTTGGCAGTTAAGCTTTGTACACTCATGGGAAAAGCCAGATTGCGTTTCTGCAGAAGAATTTGATGGAGAGAAACGTATATTTGAAAAAAGTATTAATATTGAGAGAGGGGTCAGTTTTAAAGAGGTATATTCAGATATTGCAGAAGATCTTGGCACAATGGGACAGTTAGGTGAGTATATTGTGAAATATTCAAAAAATCCTAGAAAAAGAAAAAAATCATATTTCGAAGAATTGGCAGAAAGATTCGATGCTCAACAACCCGTACGAGTTGAAAAAGAGCCTGGAAGGAATGAACCTTGTCCGTGTGGAAGTGGAAAAAAATATAAAAAATGTTGTCTGAATAAAAAATGATATAGATTCATAAAGAGAATAGAGAATAAGGAGTATTATAATGAGTAATAAAGATATTAGTGGATTTAGAGTTAAGTTATCTTTGCAGGATAGTGAGCCAGAGATCTGGAGAGAGGTATGTCTACCTTCCGACTTTTCTTTTGCGGAACTTCATGATGTTATTCAGGTGTTAATGTCTTGGGATGGTTATCACCTGCATCAATTTAAGCATAATGGTCAGGATATTGGCGATCCAGAAATGTTTGAGGAGTATGGCGAAGGTTGTACTGATGAACAAGAGATTGCTCTTGGTGATGTTTTTAAGCGAAAAGGTTCTAGATTTGAATATGAGTATGATTTTGGTGATTCTTGGGGCGTTGATGTTATTTGTGGTGGAAAAATGAAGCCAGGCGATCAGTTGTTTACTGTTATTGGAGGCGAGATGGCAGCTCCTCCAGAGGATTGTGGTGGGATTCCGGGCTTTTATAATATGATTGAGGTACTTTCTGATCCTGAACATCCAGATTATGACATGCTTTTCGAGTGGATGGGGGAGATGGATTTTGACCCTAAAGAGTTTAATGTGGAGATATGCGATATTGCTGTTGGAGCAATTGGTAGAAGGCGTTCTATTAATATTTCAGGTGCTAGTAGTGACGTTGACGAAAAAATAAGTATAGAAACGTTTATGGATCGTTTTATTTCCAGAATTGACGGTCGCGATCCTGACCAAATTGGCTGGAGCGAGGATGAGGAGTTTTTAAAAGCTATGCAAGAAGATTTTAAACTTCTTAGTCCCAAAGATGCAGTTGACATTTTTGAGGAATTGGATGATGTCTTCCAAGGTGGTTCAAGTAATGAGCCAGTTATTGAAAGGGCGGGGATTGAGTTTAAGGTTTTGGAAGATAAGAGTGAATATTTAAAGATTCCTATGTTAAACCAGATTAAATTTCTTGTCTCGATCATTCAAAAAGAGGGCAAGCTTAAATTGACTGCTATCGGAGCTCTTCCGCCTAAATATGTAAAAGAACTTTATGCACAGGGTTATATTAAAGATTACATGATTGAAGAGTATGGTTTCAAGGTTAGTAGGGAAGATAGTGTTATGTCTATTGTTTTTGCTAGAATTATTCTTGAGATGTCAGACATCGTTAAAAAACGTAGTAATACACTGACTCTTACTAAAAAAGGTGAGAAGATTATTGCTGATGATGCAACATTTTTTGAGCACATTATTGATGTTGCTGCCACTAAATTTAATTGGGGATATTTTGATGGATATGATGAAGAGTATGAAGGTTTTGGTCAAATAGATTCTTCTTATACATTTGTTCTGTTAAACAAATTTGGTGACGAGTTTAGACTAACTGAGTTTTATGCGGAATTGTATTGTAAGCATCTGAAGGATTTCCACAACATACGTTTGCCCGATTTGGATTCAGCCTACAGATGTTACTCCATTAGGTCTTTTAATCGATTTCTTGTTTTCTTTGGGCTTGTTGAACTGAAAGATAATGTTCTTTCTATGAAATCTGACCAAGTTAAGACAACAGAATTATTTAAGAAACTAGTTTGTATTCAAGATGTCTGATTTACTGCAAAGGTTTTGATCTTCAAAGAAAGAAAAAATAGTTTTCTCGCACGACTCGAGCAGGCGAGAGGGGCTTTAACCATTAAAGATAAACAATAGGGGTGCTAGCTTGCTAGTCCCGGGATGCGGGAAGCATCGCGAATGGCCTGTTCCTCATTATCATAAAGTGTGCTTAACCATAAAAGCAAGGAGTCAAAGTGAAGTTCATAGAATTTATTTGATTGTTACATAAATATAGCATATACTATTGAAAATTCATTAATTCAAGGCAATATTCGGATGCTTATCATCTTTTGGAAAATCTTACAGATTGGAAAAAGCCCCAACTTCATGGAGTAGCTAAGAAAATGGATCGTATTCACATTAAAAGTGCTTATTGTTTGAAGGCTGCAACTCAAGCTTTTGAAGATTTAATTAGAAATTTAATCAATAATTTCCAATTTTTAAAATTTAACTTTGCGTAAAACCATGGAAAAAGAAAATTCAATAATAATATTCAATCAAAAAGAAGTTCGTCGCCACTGGGACGAAGATAAAGAACTTTGGTATTTTTCAATTGTAGATGTCGTTGAAATTCTGACTGAAAGTCTAAATTCAAGAAAATATTGGAGTGTTCTTAAAACAAGGTTAAAAAAGGAAGGAAGTGAGGTGGCTACAAATTGTAGTCAACTGAAACTAATAGCCTCTGATGGTAAGAAATATCTTACAGATGTTGCTGATGCAGAGACGCTTTTTAGACTTATTCAAACAATTCCATCTCCAAAAGCTGAACCTTTTAAACTTTGGCTTGCAAAAGTTGGCTATGAAAGAATTGAAGAAACTGAAGATCCAGAACTTGCTTTTGAAAGAGCAATGGAAACATATCTTAAAAAAGGTTACTCAAAAGAGTGGATAAATCAGAGGCTTAAAAGTATTGAAGTAAGAAAAGAACTTACTGACGAATGGAAAGAAAGAGGTATGAAAGAAGGATTAGAATATGCAATTTTGACAGATGAAATTACAAACGCTTGGGCAGATAAATCAGTAAAGCAATATAAAAAATTCAAAGGACTCAAAAAGCAAAATTTAAGAGACAATATGACTAATCTTGAAATCGTTTTGAACATGCTAGCAGAGGCTTCCACAGCTGAAATTTCAAAAGAACAAAAACCAAAAAGTTTAATTGCAAATAAAAAAGTTGCAAAAGAAGGTGGAAATGTTGCAAAACAAGCAAGAATAACATTAGAAAAACAAACAGGAAAAAGCATTATTTCTCCTAAAAATGCAAAAGAATTACAGAAGCCTAAAAAACTTTTAGATCAAAATAACCAAGAATAATATGGCAATACAAATCTTTTCAAATTATGATTAGGGCATTTGTCCTGTAGAGTTGTTAGCCATACACGACCATCGGAAGTGAGTCTTCAGCCACTAAAAATAAATTAATAGGCTGGAGCAATAAGCATAGCGAATAGCCTACGAGGCACAAAAGACACAAAAAGAACGTCAGCAAATGTTGCCAATTAGAGGCATATTGGGAGCGAGAATGTCCTCATTCTCATGAAAAGTTAGCAGGCGTAAAGATGATTTGCAAGTTGTTGATAAATATGTTCTTACAAATATCTTTAAAAATAATCTATCATAAAATCCGCCTTCGCCGTTCCGGACAACGGCGCGACAGGCAAGAAAATGAAGGATTGTAGTACAGATGCACACTGATGCTGAAGAGAAGAATCTTTACCACGAATCACACGAATCTACACGAATCAAATACAAAGAGAATTGAAGATTTTTGTCATCGAATTTACACTAATTAGCGCGAATTATAAGAGAATATATTGCAGTATTTCTATTTTGTTCCAAAATACAAATTCTACAATAAGAATGTCTTCTCTTTAATATCAAATCGGTAGAAGATTATTATTTAGCGACGAAGTTGCGACAGAGTATAGCCCCGGGTGTGAACCCGTGGGGAAGGGCAGCGCCCTGGGCAATATAATAAAAACAACGTTTTCCTACCCACGGAGTGTCTTGATTAACAATTCTCCATTTACAATCGAATTCGAGGGGGTTTAGAAAAACTGATGATAATGGTTGTTATGTGTTCACTCATGTTTGTCAATCAGATGGAATTGTTGATTGTGTCAAATGTTCTTCCCAGCGTTCTTTTACATAATCGAAAAAATCATCAACAGTTTCAGGTTTGCATATAGTTGCTAACTCTTTTCCTGTTTTAGTTAGCGTAATACAACCGATATCTACTTGTTCTCTGGATTTATTAGAAAATAATTGAAGGTGTCTTTTTTCGTAAACTGCTGTCATATTATTTGTATCAAAATCTTTTGAATAGCCAGTCTGAATACTATTGTTAATTAGTCCTATGCTTTCAAGGTGATTTATTGTGTCTAGGTTTATACCATTATTTTTATATATATCCTCTACCCAATAAAATTGAAATATTAATGGTATTGTCTCATCGTCAACAATCCAGTTGAAACGACAAAGATTTTCAAAAGTTTCTGCATCATATTTATCAAAACCTGAAACGGTATTTACTGTTCGCTTAGAAAACTTTTCGGGAGTATTAATTTGTTCAGTTAAAATATTAGCCCAAATTTGTTGCATTTCCTCATCTGTAATAAGTCTTGCTTTATCAAAGAAGTTGATTAACCAATCATTATTAAGTTTGTTGGCATCTGAACTTTCTGATAATTGATCTATTGTTTTAACCATGATTTGTTCCATGTTTTGCTGATAAATAAGATTTTCTCTTTCCAAACGAAGTTTAGCTCTATTCTCTAATCTGCTAAGGTCAATTTCATTATGGAGTCTGGTTGTACTTGCTTCGGCTTCAGCTGTTGCCATTCTTCTAACGTGTGTTGGTTCGTATATCATACCAACTGCACCTGCAACTTTTTTAATAAGAGTTGTCACCGGTTTTGTTAAATCTAAATCTACTGATACCAAGCTAGGTTTACTCATAATGTTTTCTCCTTTCTTTCACTCTTATGTTCTTTTATTTGTCACTTACGTTCTATTCCGTTTTCTCTGGTTGATTTTCCAAATTCATTAATGCGTATAGTCTTCGACCAATAGTCGCATCTTGTAATAAATCTGCCAGACAATTTTCAAGTGCTATTTTATCATCACAAAAGACTTCATTATCATCCCAGCAAATTTGGCACGGATATCCTTTGGGATCCATATCCCAAGTTGCCAACTCTTTTGTCATACCTCCTGTTAGGGTCGGATTATTTGCAGTAATTGCCCAATAAAGCCTAGGCACAGAAAATGGATCAAGAGACAGACCTAGAAGACCCTTGTTTGTATATGTTAATTGTTTACGTTTAATTTCTATTTGCCCCTTGCTACTTGTTTGTATTGCATTATTTAGTGTTTCAAAGACATTGTCTATCTCTTTTATTGCTTCTTCAGCCTGTTTAGCTGATGTAATCCCTGCATTAAATGCATTTTCAAATTTATTGCTCATAATGTTCTTTTCCTTTCCTATGAATTGTACTAATAACTGGAAAA
>Ga0307987_1002292_pt1 | contig 10040 bp, 9 predicted proteins | sample EllFjometagen181_FD_203157 | JGI IMG/M metagenome (GOLD analysis project Ga0307987, IMG submission 203157) | Marine microbial communities from Ellis Fjord, Antarctic Ocean - #181 | ecosystem: Environmental > Aquatic > Marine > Unclassified | place: Southern Ocean | collected 2014-10-08 | reverse complement strand
AACAAATTCAATTTGTTCGATTGTCTCGGGATTAAAAGTTAAATGAAGATTTGCAGCATCAACATCACAGTCAACTATAACAGACTTCTTGTTTAAATATGAAAAACAGCTGGAAAGAGTTGTCTTGCCGGTTCCACCTTTACCACTTAATATAACTATCTCTTTCACAATATTACGCTAGCCTCTCTTGTATTGTCTCAAATAAATTTAATAAATCTGTTTTAAAATTTTCAGATGAATCACTAAACAAACCACCAGATGAATAGACCGTTGAAATCTCTCTACTAAACGGTATTTTCAAATCAATTGGAATATTCTCTTCTTTACAAAAGTCTTCTATTAACGAATTTTTTCCCAATCCACTTCTGTTTAACACAACCGAATACGGAACATCAAACTTTTTCAACATTTTTACAATAAGACTAAGATCGTTCAGACCAAACTTAGTTGGTTCTGTAACAAGCAAAACATAATCAACACTACTCACCGATGCAACAACAGGACAGGATGTTCCGGGAGGTGCGTCTATAATATTTATATACTCACTGTTTTTATGAAAATATTTTGTTAGTTGCTTTATGATTGGAACTGTAAGTATCTTGCCAACATCTAGGCAACCAGAATAGAACTTTGCGTTCGCCAATTCTCCTGATTGAATTGTACCAACTCTATGCTTTACATTCGAAATTGCACCAACGGGACATACAAGATTACAACCACCACATGAATGGCATAAATCTTCAAAAACATATATTTTGCTTGCAATCAATGTAATAGCATTATATTGACAAAGCTCGCCGCATTTACCACACTTTATACACTTAGAACTGTCAACCTCCGGAATTTCAACACTAATAACCTCTTCATTAATATTTTCCGGCTTAATAAAAAGGTGTCCATTAGGCTCTTCAACATCACAATCATAATATGCTACATCTTTAAAAGATTTTTGTAACACATTGAAAAGATTTGTCGATAAAAATGTTTTTCCTGTCCCACCTTTACCACTAGCAACTGCTATATTCATTTGTTTCTTTCATTATTATTAATTTCTAATTATTTTATGTAGGAGGTCCTGTTCAATTCATAACCTATGTAACACAACCTTCTAGGTTGTAGGCGTTCTTCACTTGCAACGAAGATCGAATGTAGGCCATTCACTCCGTTCATTGCTTCACCCTATTGTTTATCTTTAATGGTTAAAGCCTCTCTCGCAAGCTCGAGTGCATTACCTTGGGGTAGCTCAACCTTCTAGGTTGTAGGCGCTTGCAACTAAAGTTGCAAAAAAAACTGTAAACTGTAATACGACTACGTTCCTTCGTCGCGACAAGACGGTAAACTCAGGTGTTGCTACGCAACTTATTTATATATACCTGCGGAGCTTTTCCACAATTCATCATTCACCATTCAGCATTCATAATTTCTTAAAGCCAGTGCCCCTCAACATTTGCATTCGAAATCTTTTTTAATGTTCCTTTTTTGAACTCTTCAATTGCATTAGCAACACTACCTGTTGCATTAACATACATCTCTACTCCATTTTCATTAAGCAGATTAAATGCTTTAGGTCCCATATTTCCTGTAAGAACTGCTTTAGCACCACTCTCTATGACTGTTTTTGAACTTTGAATACCTGCTCCCTGCATGGCATTTAAATTCTGAACATTATCTACAACAGATAAGCTCTCATCTTCTGTATCATAGATAATAAAATTCTTGGCCCTACCAAATCTGGAATCAACAGCACTTTGAAGATCTGTTCCATCGGATGTTATTGCTATTTTCATAATTTTTCCTTAACTTTTGAGAATTGTTAGACTCGTATAACTTTTGAAATGCAAGAATATCAAACACTAAAAAAAAAATCAACAATCTTTTCATAAAAGAATGCTTTTTTTATTTGTATGGTTAATGTTTAATGTTAGATAGGTACACCATCTCTGGTATCCGTATTATAAAATTTTTAATTTTCTATTCTGTCAAACTCTTTTCATACAATTTTTGACAATACCCAGAAATCTAAGGAAAAGACCAAACTATATTATTTAAACCAGCACTCTAACGTTATATTTACTATTTGGAAAAGTCTCAAATTCAATAATCTTTCCAGAAAGATCCACGTTATCGTCACCTGTTATAAGCACCTTCTGATAGAACCATGGATTTGCCAGTCTAAACTTACCACCTTTAAGACTCAAAATCTCAATACTCTTTATATCACTTTTTTCTTTCTCTGCAGATACAAGAAAACCATTTTCAGTTCTTAATGATTTGAAAGATGCGGAACGTTCGTCAGGAATACTAGGGAACAGATAGACAATTCCTCCCGATGTTTGAATAAGTGCCTCATTAACTGCTGCTGCAGCACCAAGTATAGCCTCTATCTGGAAAATTTCGCCCTTGTTACCAAGCCTATTATGACTGGAAACCCCATTCGGCAAAAGAAACAATTGCATAAATTCTTTTAACTGTTTTTCAAACTCACTCTTTAACCCAAGACGTGCTGCAAGAATTGATTGCCAAGCCATTGACCAGCCTGAAAATCCTTCTGAACCATAACTTCTAAACTCATTAAATGATTTTCTGCCAAACTCAAGAGTTTCATCTGATGAATGCAAACCAATTTCACAGCATGGATAGATTGGTGTTAAGCGGCTGGGGTGTCGATGACTAACTCTAAATTGTCCTGGTGCATCACCAGTATAAAAGAAACCAACATCATAGTCAATCAACACACCATCTTTGGTAGGATACTCAGGCAAGTGCGTTAGAATATCATTACATTTTTCGACAAATGAGGTGTCAGTCTCATCGATAATATCGGCTCCATTAATGACGGAATTCATAAGTGTCTTGATAAACGCAATATCGATAACCGCGTCACTTCCGTATGATATACGAGCACTGCCATTTAAATCATATCTATTCTGCTCTGGAGATTGGGTTAATTCAATATGATACAAACCATCATCACGTTTATTAAGAATATGAAAATAGAAATTAGCAGATTCTTTAAGAAATGGATATATTTTATTCTTAAACAAATCCATATCATGAGTATAAAGCCACTGCTGCCACAAATGCCAGCACATCCAGGCCGACATTGACATTGCTAGGTCAAGCTCCATATACCCAATAGATCTACCGAGCCAATCAGTACACAAAGGAATAGATATACCATTAATCTCAAAATTATCTTTTGTGTATAATTTCAAATTTTCATACCAGTCCCCTGTCAACTTGTTTACAAGTGCTTCCTGCAACTCAGGATGATTGGAGATACAAGCAAGCCAATGACATTCCTGAACGTTTGTGTTAAAATGAAAATCAGCATTCCAGGGCGGTTTATCATACTGATTCCATATTCCCTGAAGGTTAGGAGGAGATGTGTTTGCTCTTGTTGATGCGCCAAGAAGATAAACTCCCTTTTTCCATACATTCTCTATTGATTTATCTTCATATGAGACAGATGACTGTTGCCAAAATTCATTCCACCACTTATAATGAATTTTTAATAACTCAGAAATACCGACCGACCTGATGTTTTTAACAATGTTAACAGCACGAGCTTTGGTGTCTGGTTCGTCATAGTTGGATACTATTGATAGGACAAAACATGCTGAACTTTCCGGCCCCCCAAAAGAGATTAATCCATTCATGCCTAAAGGGGTCAAATGCTTTTCTCCAGGTGCATCAACGGCAACAGAATAACTTGTCGAAAATGGCAAGCTTCGTTCCATTAATAAGAAATCATCGTCTTTTATGAAATCTGGTTTAGGCAGGTCATAATTTGGATTTACTGCAAAATTCCACAAGACTTTCTGTTCAAGGCGAGAAGACAACTCAACAACAACCGCATTGATATCAGCAAGAACTATTGTTTTTATATTAATTTCCGAAAAATCAGCACCCCAGCATTTTCCCCAGTTTGTGGGAATGGAACTTGAGATAACTTCTCCTTTTTCCATATCCAAAGTCTGTTCATATCCAACAACAGGAACCCCCTTGCCAATCTCAAACGTCAGGCAACCTGCCGCAAGTTGAGCAGGAGGAATTGTAAGTAAGTTTTCCACATTCTCAATGCTATCAAGAAAATCACGCTCTCCATTAATGACACGATTACGCATTTCAAGGTATTTGTTTCCCCAACGAGTTCCCTTAGGGTCAGCCCCTACTCTTAAGTCATTGATATCATGTTTTGATAATCCGATTCTTACTGCATCGCCATTACCCCAGACAACTGCTCCAACATCTCCATTTCCAAGAAAATGACCGTCTAACCATGAATACTCACTCTTTTTAATTGCATTTTTCATATTCTGAACCTCGCGAATCTATCAGTTTGGTTTAAATTAACTAGTCTTTGCTCTATGGGCTACACCTAACACGGTCAGCCCTATTCGTTCCTGCAAGCCAACTAAAAGTGACGCACACTTCAAGTTCGCAAGTACTCCTCCCCCTTTCTTCCCAACTCTCGCACTTGTAACTCGCGCAATTACAACCTCTCCCATTCCCCCCGTACGGGCAGCTTCAATATCTGTCTTATCTCATAACTCTTAAATCTTAGCTCTTATCTTTACCCCACCTGTAGTATTTATCAATTGTTTCAATTTAGAAGTTTTCGACACAATCTTTCCAGCTAAAACATCTTCTTCTGTGAATTTTGCAAATAAGATATCACCATGTTTATAACGACTATGGTCATAAATAATCCAGATATTGCCATCATCATCTTGGCATCCGTCGGGATACGAAACATCACGTCGTTCGTCAAGCATGAGCCCTCCAAGCCAACTTTTGCCATCGTCTTCCGATATCCATGCAGTAAGATTCTTTCTAACATTTTTCTCGTTTTTATCAAAAACATGATTAACAAGTAAAAGGTTAGCAGATGCCAAACGTTTTATAAAGAATCTAGAACAAGGCCCCACCATAGCGTTTGATCGTCCCTTAGACCATGTAGCACCTTTGTCTGAAGAAAAGCTATCTCCAATACCATCCTCCGTTCTCACAAGGCACCAGAGTCTACCATCCTTTAACTCAACAATATGATGTTCATCAAATGCTCTATTTGGAATATCTGCACCACCTCTTAAGCAAAAGGTACATCCCCCATCTGTTGATACTGTAGAATTCGAGAAGCACTCGCACTGTAATTCTTCTGGAGCTCTTTTACCACCTATATCCTTACACCATAAGGCCGTTGGGAACACCCAATCACCATCGGACAAAACAATGGGCTTATTCATCATTACGCCATTGGCAATTCTAACAGGTCCAGACCACTCAGGCTTGTCATCTTCAATATTTGAGCACGCAACAAACCACACGCCATCTATTCCATTTGTTATGCACCCATCCAAACTCTCTGTCTCAGCCCAAAACCAGCGTAAAATACCATCGGGTCCAATCCACAAAGTTGGATCATATGCACGATAATTGCCAGGAGGATCTATAACAGCAACTGGTTCACTCCAATGCTTGCCTCCATCTGCACTGGTAACCAATACTGCAAAGTTCTCCGGACCTTCTGTATCACCTCCGGTATACCAAGTTGCCCAAAGTCTTCCCTTTGGAGTAATCTCAATTCCGGGGATTCCTTGAAAACCTCTGTTTATCGTTGCATACTTTTCTAAATCTTCTATTTTAATCATTCTTTCACCTTATTTATATGTACGGGCGAGGCATCCACCTTCGCAGCAAGCTGACTAAGGCGTGACAAGTGCCACTCCACTACTATTTACTTCTTCCGACTCACAGAGTGAACTATTTACTATCAACCATTTTCCACACCAACCCTGGAACCACAACCGGCATCTTTCCCTTAAAATCAATATCGCCAAGAACAGCTGCAACAACAGCTCTCTGCATTTCGGCTGATGGACGATATCCGCAGATGCAATTTGGAAGCATACTAAGCTCCCATAGTAGATATGGATTGCCAAGGTTAACCAATATTGTTGGAATATCAGATTGTATAATATCCCAATCAATTGCCCGCAAAGCAGCCTTTGTAAGTCTATTATGCCCACGCCCTGCAACTGGATTCGTGGTCGCAAGATAAAACACAGCTTGTGAATTTTTTGCCTCATCTTGTAGAGCATAACGATTATTCACGCAGACAACTTCAAAACCACGCCTCTGAAATTCTTTAGCCAACTCTGGATATGCACCTGCCAGATCTTCATCCGGCAAAACAATACCAGCAAGATTAGTCTCTTCTTTAGGAAACACACATATTGTAATCTTATCACCTTTTTTAAGATTTAATGGAAACTCATTGTTCCAGTCCCTTTGTAAAGTTATTGCATTTTCAACTGTAGCTTTTCCCAATGCCTCAACAGAATCAAATCCGGAAACAACCATCTGATCATTATCAAAAATCTTGTCTGCCTCTTCATCACTTGGTAAAGCATTCTTTTTAAACAGGCCAAGTTTAGCCTTAAGAGACAATATTCTCAAAACAGATCCATCAATCATCTTCATTGTAACTCTTCCATCTGCAACAGCTTGCTCAACAGCTTCAACCTGCTTAGGTAGATCATCAACAAACAAAACCACATCAGAACCAGTCGCAATATTTTGAATAGTTGCATCAAAATGACCTTCGGTATGTGCAAGTGCCCCACCCATTTCTATTGCATCAGAAACTATTACACCTCCAAAGCCCATCTCTTTGCGCAAAAGATCAAACTGAACTTTTGAATCTAATGTAGCAGGCAACGGCATACCATTTTTTGAATTAAACCCGCCTTTGCATGGCAAAGCAATATGACCAATCATTGCCGCATACACACCGTTATCAATTGCGGCACCAAATGTCTTACCATGTTCATTCATCCACTCATCAAATGGTAAATCATTGACTTCTGTTGCCACATGCGAATCTCTAAAATCAACTCCAGCACCTGGAAAATGTTTCATAGTGGCAGCAAAACCTTGGCTCTGAAGACCTTTTATATATTCTCCTGAGAGTATGCTTATACGTTCTGTATCTCGCGCATAAGTTCTTGTATTTGGATGAGCTGAATCAAAATTTATTGGCACATCAACAACAGGACCAAACGTCCAATTTATTCCTGCGGCACGTCCATGCTGAGCAGTCAATTCTCCCGTCGATCTTGCAATCTTTTTCCCAAGCTCAATATCCTCAATCGCCCCAGCCATCATTGGACATCCTGCTTTATACCCTTCAGCAATCCCCTGTGATCCAAATTCAAAATCTGCACTAACCAATGGTGGAACAGGAAGCTTGTCAAAAAGCTGTTTTACATACCCGCGAATCTTCTTGTATGAGGCACCACACATGTGAACAGTTCCCACCTCAGCGGCAATTGCTTCATCACATAACTCCTGCGAATCTTTATCCGGATCCCAATGGATAACCATTGGAGCAAGTAGCTGACCAATTTTCTGTTTAATGCTCAAATGTTCAAAAGTTGAATCGACCCACTCTTTTTCTTCATTATCCAGTTGCTTATATATTGAATTATATTTCATATTTATTTACTCCTTTGCAATTTGTACGGGTGAGACATGTCTCACTCCTACAACGATATAATTATAATACCTAAGATTGTGGCAATCAACCCAACCCAATTCTGCCACAAAACCTTTTCTTTTATTACAAACATTGAATAGAGAGAAAAACCAGTAATACAGGAACCTATTACAATTGGATATCCTATTGCTCCCATATTATAAGAACTCAATCTATCAAGTGTATAAAATAACATCTTCAGAGCCAAAAGCGTAACACATGCCATCACAAATCCAATAACAACAAGTTTACGAGCAATGGGAAAAATCTTTTTTCGCTTGATTAACATTACTGCCAAACAAATAATAGTTGAAGCAAGAGCGCCAAGGCTAAGACGCAATTGTGCATTATCGGACCAACCGACCCAATAGCTTGGAACATTTGCGAACGCTTGAGCTGCTCCACTGGCCAACAGGGAGGCAAGTGCCAGAAAGAACCATATATGGGAACTACCTGTATGACCATCTACAGAGTTTTTACGTCCAGCCAATGAAGGAATGAACACGCCAAGAAGAATAGATAAGACTCCAATATATTGAACAAGTGTAGCTGTCTGGTTAAAAACAAAGACTCCAACCAAAAATGGAACTATTAACGCAGACTGACCTATTGCCCAGACAACTCCGCTATGTCCATATGTCATTGCTTTTTCCATAAAAAGAAGACCAAGATAATTAAAAACACCTGATAGACCAAAAACAATCACTAGCTTCACAGGACTAATAACTTCACCTGAAAAAACAACATCAAACTTACAAAATATAATTAAACCTAAAATACACGTAAAAAAGTAATTTAATAAAAAATACTTTTGAGCATCAAGTTTTGATGATGAAATATATTTTAACGCAACACCAACAAATGTTATTACTAACCCCGTCAACACACCCATAACAATTGCAATCAACATATTTCAGTTCCAATCTCAATTGCTCTACGGTCTGTAACAATTATAACATAGTCATACAAAGGCAAATGCTCAAGAAAACAATCTCCATAATAAATCTGTTCCTGCCACCATTCCATCACAGAGAACTCCAGTTCATAAACTGCACCATCCAACCATTGGAAATCATACACAACTTTGGCTTTTTCACATAGACACCACCCTGTCTGACAACGGGCAAATTTAACCCCAAGTTCACCAACTTTGTCATAACATGGCTCGGGATTAAACATTCCTCTATCCAAAGATTCAAAACCAATACTCATCTTGGAATTTTTAATTTCCTTAGAGTGCCTTGCCTTCAACTTACCAATCTTTTTCATTGTATTAAAATAATTTCTCTTGAAAAATTTTATTCGCCCCCTCCATTGTCGTTTTTCGTTTTTTCATGTACCCCGTATGAAATGCGGGGTAACAATTTAAAATAAAATCTACGACTACAACGTAATCAAACTATTAAACCAATTTTATAAAATTCGATCAATTTCGTCAATACGATACCCAAAACCAACATCTCCTATTGTTGACAAATCAAGAACGCCATTACGTCGCTTATATATTCCAGGATGTATTTTTGCTTCAGGCTCGGAAACTGCCGGATAAAACTGCATAGCATTTGACTCCACACCCATTATAGTTCCTGCATTAGCAGCAAGTTGAAGATGGGGAATCTGAGCTAACATTGGGTTTGTCAAATCCTGAACCATCAAAGTCATTCCATGAGCTTTCGCCCAGCACAATGACAACAGGGCTCCAGACTGTGTTTTACAGGTTTTCAATGCAACTCCGGTCCATCCAAGTGAACGACCAAGCTTAACAAGATGCCAATCATGTGCACTCTCATCCATAAAAAGTGGCTTCCTTGCAGAAACACTATGAACATCTATTCGATTTTTTTCAAGATCATATGGAAACGGCTGTTCAACATAAAGAATCATACCATAAATTCTAGGATGTTCGTTCATAACTTTGTCAAGAATGTCATTAACATAATTAACATCATTGACCTGACAGTTGAAATCTGTACTTAACCATTCAACATCATTTGCAATAGCAATATTACCAACTTCAACAAACCTGTCATAATCCCATTCACTATCATTGCCTCTAAGTTTTATCTTAAGACATTTTAAGCCATCAGTCTTAATCCAATCTTCCAAAAGCACCGGATATCCATCGTCAGGTTCATCACCTATCAATTCACTTTCATTGATAGGATCTTTGCCTCCTACAAGATGCCATACCGGAATTTTGGCTTCAAATCCACTAACCAGCAGCAATTGTAATTATGGGGTTTTCTACCCCGTTTAAGAAAAAAAGTATCAAATACCCATCGTTAAGTCAAACGAAAATGCAAAAAAGTTACCGTTTTTTTTAATGAATGTATATATTTCACTACCTGAACACATCTGATTCAGTATCAAATAGCCGAAATTCATCAATAATCGCTCAAAAGAGTGTACGCAATATTTGAGGGCACAGTTCACCTGTAGCGATCATTTCACCTCTTCGTATGGTCCGATCTCAAGACCGCGCATCATAAAATCCATCATT
>Ga0307987_1002291_pt1 | contig 10051 bp, 6 predicted proteins | sample EllFjometagen181_FD_203157 | JGI IMG/M metagenome (GOLD analysis project Ga0307987, IMG submission 203157) | Marine microbial communities from Ellis Fjord, Antarctic Ocean - #181 | ecosystem: Environmental > Aquatic > Marine > Unclassified | place: Southern Ocean | collected 2014-10-08 | reverse complement strand
AAAGTTTTTCCGGGGCTGAGTCATGGGCCTTTAAGGTGGAGGGATAGGTTTGAGAGGGTTAGAGTCGGTTGCATGGCACATTGGCCAGCATGGCTTCAAAATAATCATCCATGAGTTCTTTGTATTTTTCCTGGGGGAAATCTTTGCCACAGGACCTGCAGCTTAAATAAACCCGTGTTCAGGTTCGTTTCAGGATTAATCTGCCGTCGCAATGGGGGCAGTTCACCGTAAAATCTTCCATACTTCCATATTTCCTTATGGCTATTTTTCTGTTAAAAGGTGTCTAAAAGGGTCTAATTATAACTTTGGCCAGTGGGCCACAATTGATGGGCCAATGGGCCAGGTTGGCCGGAGCTATGGTCAAGCCCGTCTTAAATTATCATGACCCGGATCAATATAATAAAAGATCAAAATGACAGAGGCATCGAATTACGATAATACGCCATCCATAAAAGTCAAACAGGAGATAAAAATACAATGAAGGGATTTCAATTCAACGGCATTGCTGCGGGCATTAAGAAAAACGGTAAAAAAGATCTTGGGGTGATTTATTCACAAAGACCTGCTTCCGCCGCCGCTCTTTTTACCACCAACAAGGTGGTGGCAGCCCCAGTGATCCTGGGCAGGGAACGCATTATTCCCGGTATTTGTCAGGCAGTGGTAGTAAATTCCGGCAATGCCAACTGTTTTACCGGTGAACAGGGATATAAAGATGCGGTGGAAACCGCCCGTGTTGCCGCAGAAGCACTTAATATTCCCGAGGACCTGGTGCTGGTATCCTCCACCGGAGTTATTGGTGCCCCCCTTCCCATGGAAAAAATGCACACGGGAATTCCCCTTGTGATGTCGGATATGGCATCTGACAAGGCCGATGATTTTGCCGAGGCCATCCTCACCACAGATCTTGCAAAAAAAATGGTGCGTAAAACTTGCACCATCAAAGGTAAAACCTTTACCGTGTGCGGTTTTGCCAAGGGTTCAGGCATGATCCGCCCCAACATGGCCACCATGCTGGCCTTTGTGTGCACCGACGTGGATATTTCTTCCACTCTTTTGAAAACGGTACTTCAAAAAGCCTGCGGTGTTTCGTTTAACCGCATCTCCGTGGATGGGGACACCAGCACCAATGACATGGTCATTGCCATGGCTAATGGTATGTCCGGGGCGGTTCTGGAGGATAGCGACGATGCCCTGGAGTTTCAGCGGGTAATGGATGAAACTTTGCTTGACCTTTCCAAAATGATCGTCCGGGACGGCGAGGGGGCCACTAAACTTGCCCGTATTTTGGTCCGGGGGGCAGCCTCGGCCCATGACGCATTTTTAACAGCCGAAGCCATTGCTCATTCCAACCTTGTGAAGACTGCCCTTTACGGTGAAGATCCTAACTGGGGCCGTATTACCGCAGCTGCGGGCCGGTCCGGAGCCATGGTGGAACCCGATAAAATGGATCTTTTTTTTGGAGAAGTTCCCCTGGTGATGGGGGGGGTATGGCAGGGGGTGGGTGCGGAAAAAGAGGCAGCTAAAGGGATGAAGGCTGATGAGCTTGAGATACTCCTGGATCTTAACCTGGGGGAGCACAGTGATTTTTTCATGTTTTGTGATTTCTCTGAGAATTATGTGAAAATAAATGCGGATTATCGTTCATGATGAGACTTCAGAAATTTTTGTCCCAGGCGGGCATTTGCTCTCGGCGACAGGGGGAGGTCTTAATCTCCCAGGGTCAGGTTAAGGTCAACGGAATCGTGGTGACAACTCCGGGAACCAAGGTGGATCCGGAGGTGGATGCCATTCTTTTTGATGGAAAGCCCGTGCAGATAGCTTTGGATAAAGCCTTGACTTATATTGCCCTGAATAAACCTGTGGGGGTGATCTCCTCCTGTGCCCGCCAGGGCCGGGAGCCCATTGTCCTTGATCTGGTAAATGTTTCCCAGCGGATTTATCCCGTGGGACGACTGGATAAGGATTCCTGTGGATTGATCTTACTCACCGATGATGGGGAACTTCATAACCGTCTGTCCCATCCTTCATTTAACCATGAAAAAGAGTATGCCGTTACGACGCTTCAACCGGTGAGCCGGGGTGCCCTGGAAAAAATGGCCAGGGGCATTGTTCTTGATGGAAAAAGAACGAGAAGTGCCCGGGTGTGGCGCACAGGTGCCCACGATTTTAAGATTGTGCTTAAACAGGGGATTAATAGACAGATCCGGCGCATGGTAAGCAAAACTGGCAATGATGTGGCCCACCTCAAGCGACTGCGCATGGGCCGTGTGACATTGGGAGAGCTTGCCCAGGGACACTGGCGTCATCTAACCCCGGGAGAGGTCACGTCTCTTCAATCTTCCCCGGGGAAATGAGGTTTAAAGGGCCTGGATGCCAATGGACTTTTTAACCCGGTCCAGCATGGGCACGGAATATTCCCGGGCACGGATGGCTCCTTTTTTCAGCACTTCATCAATGTCTCCCGGAGATTTAATCAGCTCATTGTAAGCCTCTCTGGGACCTTTCAGCACTTCGTTAAGATGTTCAAATAGCTCCTGTTTCATGGTTCCCCAGCCAATGCCTTCCCGGTATCTGTCCGCCATGGTCGCGGTCTCTTCCCGGGTGGCAAAGGCCTTGTAGATGGCAAATAAGGTGCAGGTTGCCGGATCTTTGGGTTCTTCGGGTGTAAGGGAGTTGGTTTTGATCTTCATGATCAGCTTTCTTAACTTTTTTTCCGTCTCAAACAGGGGGATGGTGTTGTTGTAGCTTTTACTCATCTTTCTGCCGTCAAGGCCCGCCAGTACGGCTGTATCTTCATCCACAACTGCCTCGGGCAGGATAAAGTGTTCTCCAAATTGATGATTGAATCGTCCGGCAATGTCCCGGGTCATCTCCAGATGCTGGATCTGGTCCCGCCCCACGGGTACCTTGCGGGCATTGAACATGAGGATATCGGCGGCCATGAGAATGGGATAGCTGAACAGTCCCATGGAAATTTCTTTGTCCATATCCTTTCTGCCGGCAGCCTCGTTGTCTGCCACGGCAGCCTTGTAAGCATGGGCACGATTCATGAGGCCCTTGGCCGTCATACAGGTGAGAATCCAGGTGAGTTCCGGGATTTCAGGGATATCGGTCTGGCGGTAAAAAATGGAGGTGTCTGTGTCCAACCCCAGGGCAATCCAGGTGGCAGCCACTTCTAAAGCCGATTGTCGGATGCGTGCCGGCTCCTGGCATTTGATGATGGCATGGTAGTCGGCAAGAAAGTAATAACATTGTCTGTTGTCTTCCCGACTGGACTGGATGGCGGGCCGGATGGCCCCCACGTAGTTGCCCAGGTGGGGGGTACCGGTGGTGGTAATACCGGTGAGATGGTCTGCATTTTTCATGGATACTTGTTTCCGTTTTTTATAAGAAAAACCACAGCAAACGGCATAGGTTTTTCAATCTTTGTTGAGGGCAAGCCGAAGTGAGATACGAGGTCTGCCCGTGGCAGTTATGAGAAAATGTGCTGCCGGGGGCGGCATTATGTCATTGTCTTGTTCATTGCCATGTAGGGCCAAAAACTTGATCATCGAGTATCAGAATCAGGGGTGTTAATCAACTGATTTGTCCATGGATGGAGAAGGCTGAGGCATGTGGTGCTTTTGAACAAATGCAATTTCTTCTTTTTTGTTTTTCAGGTACCCATCCAGTTTTGCATCCAGCACCGATTGCATAATGGATTGGAAGACCGGTCCCGGCTTAAGGTTTAATGCAATGAGATCCCGGCCCTGTATAATGAGTTTTATATCCTTGAGACGGGTGTAATAAAAAGAGACCCCTTTTTTAACCCGCTCACTCCGGGTACATGCCATGATGTAAAGCAGAAGTTCGGGTTTGAATATGTGAAGCAGGGCATATAGACCGCTGTTGGTGGGGGGATATCTTTTTTCCAATATGTACAACCGTTCTTCGGCCTTGAGTCGATCCCTTAAAATTAGTTTTGTCTGGGAGGGAGACAGTCTAAGGCGGGTGCAGATCTCTTTGACCACCATAAAGGGACATTTTTTAATGATGACCATGAAATAGACGGCCCATGTCATGCAGGGGGTGTTCAGATAGAGAAGGTCGTGCCAAGAAAGTACCTTTTGCACGGCTCCCAGGGTTTTTATGATGGTGTTATCCATTACCAGGGCAGGGTGGATGATTTTTTCCAATTGATACTCCCGAAGGGCCTCAATGGCTGGGATGGGGTTGTCTTCTTCAAGGATCTGTCTGAGTTCGGAAAAAACCCGCCGTCCACTGAGTTTTCTGATAAAATCAAATTTTACCGCATTGCGGATGAGGCTCTGGGTGAGTTTGCCAATGGTGAAATCAAACCGGTTGGCAAATTTAATGGCCCTAAATACCCGGGTGGGGTCCTCCACAAAACTTAAGTTGTGGATGGTTCTGATGGTTTTGTCCTTGAGGTCCCTCCGGGCACCGAAAAAATCGATGAGGGTGCCAAAATTTTTTTCATTGAGTCCAACGGCAAGGGTGTTGATGGTAAAATCCCGGCGAAAAAGATCTCGTTTGATGGAGCTCATTTCTACCGTGGGCAGGGCCGCCGGTGCCGTATAATACTCCATACGGGCGGATGCCACATCAATTTTAAAGCCATTGGGAAGCACCATGACCGCTGTGCAAAATTCCCGGTGGATGTTGCACCGTCCTCCTTTCTTTAGAATAAACCGTTCAGCAAAATCAATGCCGTCACCCTCCACCACCACATCAATGTCTTCGCTTTTACGGTAAAGTAACAGATCCCTTACAAATCCCCCCACTACAAATAGATTCAGCCCTAGTTCATCACCGGCCCTGCCGATTTCCCCAAGCAGGTCCGCCATGGCCGGGGTCAGGCGTTCTTTGATAAGATGGCCGATATTTCGGTGTTTGGCATGGAGTCGGGTGGTGTCCACACCGTTACGGGAGGCCTTTTCATCCTTGCTGCGGTGTACCAGATAATTTAAAAGATCGGTACGTGTGATGACACCGATTACCCGGGAAGCCTTCATGACGGGCAAAAGTCGCTGTTTTCCATCCATGATTTGGGACTCAATTTCCATGAGACCCGCATCCTGGGAAATGGTGGAAATTTCAGTTGACATATATTCACTGATGGGCAGGTGCCCCAGTTGATGATACCCTGTTTTTTCAATGACCTGCCGGGTTATGTAGCCTGTGATGTCATGGGGATCATCCGATGAAACTAAAAGGGCATTCACGTTGCAGCGTGTCATTGTCATGCTGGCATCATGGCAGGAGACACTTTCCTTGATGGTTAAAGCGGGTGTTGACATCAATTCCCGGGCAATACGGGTGGGCATCACATGGGTTTTCATGACCTCAATGAGTTCCTGCTCCACCTGGGCCAGTGTCTTTCCGGTTATTCCGGCCGATGCGGCACTGGCATGTCCGCCGCCGCCTATGACAGATAGAATTTTTCCCACATTGACTTCAATGATGCGACTGCGGGCAATGATATTGACCTTGGTTTCCATGAGGACAATGGCAAAAAGAACATCCAGGTTGTCAATTTTCATTACCATTTGTACAATGGCTGCCAGATCGGGAATATACTCCGGAGAGGAGATGGTGGAAATATGAATCTCCACCCCGTTGATGGTGTGGGAAATTTTTTCATTAAGAAGCTCATTGAGCCATGCCACTTGGTCGGTGCGGATCTCTTTGGATATAAAATCGGCGATGGTGTTGAGGTTAGCCCCACAAGAGAGGAAAAAGGCAGCCGCTTGTAAATCGGCCTCAGTGGTGGAGGTGTAGGTAAATGAGCCTGTATCCTCATAGATGCCAAGGGCCATGACCGTGGCTTCTTCCGGAGAAATGGCAATGTTTTTTTCTTGGATCAGCTGGGTTAAAATGGTAACCGTGGCACCGGTGGATTGGACAAAACTAATATCTGCCCTGATATCCCCCTTGGTATCTGGATGGTGGTCATAGACATGGATTTTCACCCCTTTTTTTTCCAGAAGTTCTGCAACTGCGGGAATGCGAAGGGGGTGGCGTGTATCCACAACGATCAACTTCCGAGTCAGGGAAAAGTCTATGTTTTTTGGGTTTTCCATGTTAAAAAGGTAGCTCATGGAGCTGACAAAAAAATCCCTGAGATTTTTTTCCTGGGATCCCGGAAAAATTACCACAGACTCTGGATAGAGTTTCTGGGCAGCCAACATGCTGGCAATGGCGTCAAAATCGGCGTTGGTATGGCTGGTGATGATGGTTTTCGGCTGGATTTTTTTTTCTTTTTTCAAGCAGTCCATGCTCCTGGAATGACGATTTGGATTTTGTTGTGATTTCGGCACCCGGTCAGTTGGTGATGGTGCCCCAACATGGCCGACGTTGGAACCGAGCCTGACTTTAATGCCGATGGATATTCTATGATGGTGTGCTTATTATCATTTCTGACCGGGAAAACCAAGGAGATCCTTGTATTGGCAGCAAATGCTTGCTGAATACAATCTCATATAAAACCGCCATGGGCGGCCCGATATTCTGATCTGGGCCCACCCCAATAAAATTCAAAAAATTTGTGGCGCTTGCTGTGCTTTTCCTTGTAACCCCACATGGCAGTGAAAATTTGTCATGATAAAGGTTGAAATTCTTATTGTTACAGTAACTTAGGTGGTGTTTTATGCAAAAAAAGGAGATATGAAAAGGTATGATTGTTTATCTCTGGAAGGGTAAAAATCCAAAGAAAAGGACCATTAAAGGTGAGATGGAAGCAAAAACCGTTGAAGAGGTTCGCTCAAACCTTTTGCGGAGAAAAATAACGGCCACCTCCATCAAAAAGAAACCCAAGGATCTGTTTGAAAATATTGCTTTTTTACAGCCCAAGGTGACCGATAAAGATGTAATTATTTTTTCACGACAGTTTTCCACCATGATTGATGCAGGTCTTCCCCTGCTCCAATGCCTTGACATTCTCCAGGTCCAGCAGGAAAATCCCACCTTTAAAAAAATATTAAAAGAGACGAAAACCTCCGTGGAAAGTGGGGAAACCTTTGCCGATTCCCTGGGTAAATTTCCCAAGGTGTTCAATGAATTATATGTAAATATGGTTGCTGCCGGTGAAGCCGGTGGTATCCTGGATATCATTCTTAGACGATTGTCCGCCTACATGGAAAAGATGGCAAAATTGAAGAAACAGGTGAAAGGGGCCATGACCTATCCTGGTATCACCATGGCCGTGGCCGCGGTGGTGGTGGGAATTATTCTGGTGTTTGTGATTCCTGTTTTTTCCCAGATGTTTGAAGGCTTTGGGTCTTCCCTTCCCGCCCCCACCCTCATGGTTGTGGGGTTGAGTGAGCTTGTCATTGGAAATATATGGTATATTCTGGGGGGGGGCTTTTTTATGATGGTCAGTATTAAAAAATTCTATGCCACCCAAAAGGGCCAGATCATCATGGACGATTTTTTTTTAAAGATTCCTGTATTTGGTCTGCTCATCCGCAAGGTGGCGGTGGCCAAATTTACACGGACCATGGGGACCATGATGTCAAGTGGGGTTTCAATACTGGAAGCGCTTGATATTGTGGCCAGAACCGCTGGAAATAAAACCGTTGAATTTGCCATTTTGGATGTTAAAACAGGTATTTCTGAAGGACGCTCCATGGCAGACCCTTTGCTTGAAAGCGGTGTGTTTCCCTCCATGGTCTGCTCCATGATTGCCGTGGGGGAGTCCACCGGAGCCCTGGATACCATGCTGGAGAAAATTGCGGATTTCTATGACGACGAGGTAGACCAGGCGGTGAGTAACCTCACAGATATGATCGAACCCTTTCTCATGGTTTTTCTGGGAGTGGTCATTGGTGGGCTTGTTATTGCCATGTATCTGCCCATCTTTAAAATGGCCGCTGCCGTTGGGTGATTTTTCCATGGAGATTCACTGGACAGATCCAGATGATTTAAAGGGCAGTATAAAGTGGCTCATTGCGTTCCGGCTTGTTTTTGCAGGGGTGCTTCTGGGGGCCACGGTACTTTTTTGTGCCGGCGAGTCCATTCCCTTCACAGCCCAGCCCTTTATTTTTTTGGTAGGCATCGCCTTGGTACTTTTTGTTCTTTCCGTCCTTTATGCGCTGTTATTACATTTCTTGGGAACCCCCCACTGGTTTGTTTATGCCCAGGTCTTCTTTGATACGGTGACGGTGACAGTTATTTTATTTTTGACTGGTGGGTTTGCCAGTGTGTTTACCTTTCTCTATCTGCTGGTCATCATTGAAGTCAGTATGATTCTCCATCGGACGGGAAGTCTGGTGGTGGCAGCCTTGAGCAGCGTCCAGTATGGATTGATGATTGATCTGGAGTATTATGGTGTCCTGGTCCCCCTGGGTACCACAGGAGACCTTGCCTCGGCCTATGCCTGGACCCATATTATATATCGTATGGCAATTATCATGACTGCCTGTTTTGCCGTGGCTTTTCTCACGGGAATACTGGCGGTTCAAACCCGGCGGGCCCGGCAGAATCTGGCCGCCATGGAGGGGCATCTCAAACGGGTGGAAAAAGTAGCGGTCATCGGAGAGCTGGCAGCAGGCATTGCCCATGAAATTAAAAATCCCTTGGCATCCATTTCGGGCTCCATCCAACTCCTTAAAGAGGATCTTTCCCCGGGTACCCCCAATTATCAACTCATGCAGATTGTGTTACGGGAGACAGATCGGTTAAATACGCTGGTTACAGATTTTCTGCTCTTTGCAAACCCCCACCACATGGGGGCAAAACAGATTCGCCTGGATACAGAAGTACTTGACACTGTGGCGCTGTTTGAGAAGGACCATGTGTGCAGTGGTGGTATTGTTTTTAATGTGTATGTGGCCTGTGCCGTTCATATCTATATGGATGCCGGACACCTGCGCCAGATATTGTTTAATCTCTTCAAAAATGCAGCTGAAGCCATGGATGGATCGGGAACCATTGCCATTGATCTTGCAGCACCCGCACAGGGGAGGGTAAAACTTCGCATAAAAGATACTGGATGTGGCATTGAGAGTGGGGTGCTTGCCATGATGTTTGATCCTTTCTATACCACAAAGAGCCATGGGACCGGGCTTGGACTTGCCATTACCCATCGCATCATGGAATCCTATGGGGGGATGGTGGATGGTTCCAGTGTGCCGGGGGAGGGGACCTCTTTTACCTTGATTTTTAGGCAGAAGGATAATAACTGTGCGGGCCCATGAGTGTTTTCATGATCTGTTTTTAAATTAACGGGTTATTAATTTGTGCCACCGGGATTAGTGCGAAAAGTTATTTTATAATAGGTTGATATTTAAAGGCTTACTGGTTCATGTCCTGCATTGGGATCTCAAACAAAATCTTGACACTGTGCAGTAAAATGAAGTAGGTAATAAAGATTTTTCACAGTTAATCAATTATGAACTTAGGATGGGAAATATATTACATCATGGAAGAATCAAGCGCGCTGATTAAGGCAAGAAAAGAGAAAAATCAGGAACTGGCAGATGCTGGTGTTTCCTTATATCCCAATGATTTCAGGGTGTCTGATACTATTGAAGTCCTCACGGGTATCACGGAAACCGCACCGGAAACACTGGGAGAAGCCGGACGGGAATTTGCCGTGGCCGGGCGAATGATGGCAGTGAACAGTTTTGGAAAATCCGCCTTTATCCGTTTTAAGGACAGGACCGGGACCTTCCAGGCCTATGTGCAGAAAAACAAAGTGGGCAATGACACCTACGCCCTGTTTAAAAAACTGGACATAGGCGATTTTGTGGGGATTAAGGGAATTCTTTTCCAGACCCGCACAGGAGAGTGGACCCTGCTTGCCCAAGAGTTTCGGCTGTTGTCAAAATCAGTGCGCCCCCTCCCTGAAAAATTCCATGGCATCAAAGATCCTGAAAAACGGTATCGCCAGCGCTATCTTGATCTTATCATGAACAGCGAGGCCAGGGATATCTTTGTCAAACGCAGTAAAACCGTGAGCACCATGCGCCGGTTTTTTGAAGAGAGAGATTTCATGGAGGTGGAGACCCCCATGATGCAGCCCCTTCCCGGTGGTGCCGAAGCCACCCCCTTT
>Ga0307987_1002290_pt1 | contig 10051 bp, 8 predicted proteins | sample EllFjometagen181_FD_203157 | JGI IMG/M metagenome (GOLD analysis project Ga0307987, IMG submission 203157) | Marine microbial communities from Ellis Fjord, Antarctic Ocean - #181 | ecosystem: Environmental > Aquatic > Marine > Unclassified | place: Southern Ocean | collected 2014-10-08 | reverse complement strand
TTTTCATTTGGAATATCACCAGAACAAGGTCCTGGACTGGCATTTGTAACACTTCCAAATATTTTTCAGCAAATGTTTGGAGGGTATTTTTTTGGAATAATATTTTTCTTATTAATGACCACTGCTGCTTTAACCTCTACAATTTCTATGCTGGAACCATTAGTTGCGGTTACAACAGAAGGATTAAAAGTACCGAGAAAAAAAGCAACCATAATTATAGGGATAATTATTGCCCTTATTAGCATCCCCTGCTCTTTATCATTTGGCATAATGAGCGGTGTTAAATTTATGGGTATGAATTTCTTTGAGTTCTTGAACTATATAACAGCTAATTTCGGCATGACATTTGTAAGTCTTATTTTTACTGTTTTTGTAGGATGGTTTTTGGGCAGTAAAACTGTCAAAGCTGAATTATCCAATGAACGTGAACTCAAAGTTGGATATTATCCTGTATTTATGTTCTTAGTCAGATTTGTGGTTCCGGTAGCTATTGTTGTAGTATTCCTAAGTGGAATTGGTGTAATATAAAATTTTAAATGTAATATCTCGGAACAGTTTAATAGCAAAGAACGCAGAATATTTTGGTTATTTCATGTTCTTAATTATATTAACAGCTGACTTCACTCAGGCAAATAAAACAATAACTAAAATCAACAGTTCTAACAGTTTACAAATACAGCTCTATATTTAAAACCTTGTTAAGGAATCATGATAATGACGGATTGCAGTATGAAAATTCATTTCACCAAAATGCATGGTGCAGGTAACGATTTCGTGATAATTTCAAAATCAAAGAACAGTCTAAAACTACTAACTAAAAATATCATTAATTTATGTGATAGAAAACGAGGCATTGGAGCTGATGGTGTTATTATCGTAATCAAAGCTACAGTAGATGATTATGACATAATAATGGAGTATTACAACAGAGATGGCTCCAGAGGAGAAATGTGTGGAAACGGGTTAAGGTGCACTGCATTTTATGCCCATCATAAAATGTCTTTACCAACTAAACTTAAAGTAAAAACCGATGCAGGAATTCTTTTCGCTGAAATTAAAAGTGATGATCAGGTTTGTATCGAAATTCCAGTAATATGTCAGATTTCTAAAACTCTAATTGAGCAAAAAAATGTTTTTTATGGAAATACAGGAGTTCCTCATGCCATTCTTCAAGTAGATAATATTAAAGAAACGAATGTTAATAAAGCAGGAAAATTCTATCGCACTGATCCTTTTTTTGCTCCGAGTGGTACAAATGTCAATTTTATTCAAAAAGTAGACACTGAACATTCTGAATATAAAAATTTACATTTAATAAGAACTTATGAACGTGGTGTTGAACTGGAAACTTCAGCCTGTGGCACAGGAATATCAGCTTCTGCCCTGACTCTACACACTTTTTTCAATGTCCCCTCACCCATAAACTTCTTAACAACAGAGAAGGATATTCTTACTGTTACCATACCAAAAGAATCCACTATTTCTAAACTGTACTTAACAGGACCTGCCTCCATTGTTTTTGATGGGACATACATTATTTAACTAAAGGATTTTAACTCAACTCACTTGCAAGTAGTTCACTTTGCTCTATTACTTTATCAGCTTCAATTCGTGCAACATCCGGAGGATAACCGTATCTCATCAATACCTTTTTTACCAATAACCGTAGTTTAGCCTTTACATCAGCTCTTTTATTCCAGTCAACTGTTGCATTTTTTCTGATAATCTCAACAATCAAATGAATCAACTCCTTCATTTTGTGTTCTTCCAAAAATTCAGTAGAACTATTTTGAGAAAGGATAGAATAAAAGGCATGCTCCTCAGGTGTTAAGCCTAACTCCTGAGCCTTATTGTCTTCCAACTTCATTTCTCTGGCAATTTCAGAAAGTTCTTTAATTACCTGGGCTGTATCAATTTGATTATTATGATATCGTTTTACTGTATCAGATAACATTTCTGAAAACTTTTTACCCTGAATAAGATTTTTATGTTTTCTTATTTTTACTTCATCATTCAGAAGTTTTTTAAGTAATTCAAATGCAAGATTTTTATGCTCCATATTTTTAACTTCCAGTAAAAATTCGTCGGACAGTATATCTAATGATGGTGTATTAATTCCTGCTGCTTCAAAAACATCAATAACACCATCACTGTTTAATGCTTCGTCAACGATTTGTTTAATGGCTGTATCTACCTGTCTGTCTGTTTTTCCACCGCTAGGGGTGAATTTATTAATTCTGGATTTGATGGCCTGAAAAAAAGCAACTTGATCTTTAAGTTTGTCAGACTCGTAACTTGGCACAGTCATTACAAATAATCTGGAAAGCGCAGTTACTTCTGATAAAAATCGTTCTTTAAGTTTTTTATCTTGTAAAATAAAATTTTGTCCGGCTAATAATATTTTAAGTTTTTCACTTGTTGATACATTAAAATATTGCTGATACTTAAACCCATGAAACATTTGATGAACAATTTCAAATTTGGTTTGCATTGCAGCGATAACTTCTGAAATATCAATAACTGCTTTTCCATGACCGCTACTTTCAGTGTAGACTGACATAGCAGAACGCAAATCCTGACCAATACCAATATAATCAACAATTAAACCACCAGGTTTATCTTTATATACTCTATTAACTCTTGCTATTGCCTGCATCAAGGCCGCTCCCTGCATCTTTTTATCAATATAGAGAGTATGTAACGGCGGTGCATCAAAACCTGTCAACCACATTGATTGAACAATCACTATTTTTAATTCATCAAAGCTGTCTTTAAGTCTGACAGCCAATAATTTTCTATCTTTTTTACTGGTATTGTGTGGTTGAAAACTTTGAGGATCATCAGAAGATCCCGTCATGACAACTTTGATTACTCCTTTGTCTAAATCACTGCTATGCCAATCAGGTTTTAATTCAATAATTCTATTATATAAATCCACTGCGATTTGACGTGTCATACAGACAATCATGCTTTTTCCATCAAAAACGGCCTGCCTTTGTTCAAAATGGGTTATAATATCTGTGGCAATATCTTTCAATCGTTCTGGATGTCCAACTATCGTATTGATTTGTGCATTCTTTTTTTTAGCTTTTTCGAGTTGCTCATCGGTCGCACCTTCAAGAGAATCAACCAAAGTGTCTATTTTGTTACCAATTTCATCATTAAATCTAATTTTCACCAAACGACTTTCATAACTCAGTGCAACTGTTGCACCATCCTGCACAGCTTGAGCTATATCATAAATATCTATATAATTACCAAATACTTTCTGTGTATCTCTATCTTCTTTTTCAATGGGAGTTCCGGTAAAACCAATGTAGGTGGCATTTGGTAAAGCATCACGCATGTACTTAGCATTTCCATATTTGATATTGCCTTCAGCATCTATTTTTCCGGTAAATCCATACTGACTCCGATGTGCCTCATCAGCTATTACAACTATGTTTCCTCGTTCTGACAATTTATCAAATACAGGCCTGTCGTTCTCAGGATAGAATTTTTGAATTGTAGTAAAGACAATACCTCCGCCTGAAACTTTTAATAAATCCTTTAATTTCCTACGACTCGATGCCTGTACTGGTGTTTGCCTTAATAGCGAAGTACAGTTACTAAAAGTTGCAAACAATTGATCATCCAGATCATTTCTATCGGTCAGTACCACAATAGTAGGATTCTTCATTGCAGGTTCTACAACAAGTTGTCCTGTGTAAAACAACATCGAAAGAGATTTACCACTGCCCTGAGTATGCCAAACCACACCTGCTTTCATATCTCCTTTGGACTGTTCTCTAACGGACGGCAAACCGTAAGCCTCAGGTTTTTCTTTTATTTTATTCGTTTTATAAATAACTGAGGTGGAAGTTTTAATAGCTCTCAATGTTGATTTAATAGCTTTTTCGACTACATAATATTGGTGATATGCTGCAATTTTCTTGACCTTTACCAGAGATAACAGCCCTGTTTTATCGTCTTTAACCTCTTCAGGTTCGAATACTGTGTTAAAACGTATTAACTTTAAAAGCACTTCTTTTTTAAGCATACGCTCTGTCATAATTTGCAACTCCGGCAATACATCGTTTTCTTTGCTGTCGGGTGATTTCCATGCAAGAAAACGTGAATAAGAAGCTGATATAGAACTAACCCGTGCATCTATGCCATCTGAAATAACACAGAGTGCATTGTAGTTAAAAATAGAAGGAACTGCTGTTTTATAGTTTTGAATTTGAGTATAAGCTTTATCAAGCGTAGCCTTTTCGTTAATGGCACTTTTCAACTCAACTACGACCAAAGGTAAGCCATTAACAAACAGTACCACATCTAATCTTTTTGATTGATTATTCTCTTTAACAACAAATTGATTAACTACAGAGAAATTATTATTCTCAGGATTTTTAAAATCAATTATTTTAACCTGTAAACCAATAGACTGTCCATCTTTAAAATACTCAACAGTTATTCCGTTGGTTAGCATCATATGAAATTTTTCATTATTGGTCATAATGTCATTAGAACCAAGATGCAAAACGTGCTGATAAGCTTCGACTCTGGCAGATTCAGGCAATTCAGTATTTAACTTTCTAAGTGATGCTTTAAACAGATTTTCTAAAACAACACTATCAAAACCTTCACGCTGAGGATCATCACCGTTTGGTGCAATAAGTGGACCATAAAAATATTGATACCCCTGGACTTTAAGTAAGTTAATCAGGTTCTGTTCAATTGCATCTTCGTTGAGACTGTTCATCTACACCATCCATGATTCTGCGTCATATTCTGATTGTTTCTCCATAACAACATTACCCTTACCTCCATTTAATTTATCCTTTTCCCATCTTGAAGGATTCTCTGTAATATATTGAGAAATACGGTTAAATTCATCTTCATTACGAATAATATGTTCCCAATAATCGTGCTGCCATTGAAAATCAAAACCTAATCTGTGGGCATGTTTGCTGACTGCTGATTTATATGAACCAATAATCGATGATATGGTGTTCCTGCCCTGATTTTGAAAACGCTGTGACCCCATTGTTTGGTGTTGCGGTGATTGTAGAGACAAGGCATGCCTTGTCTCTACGTTGATATCGTTGCCAATACCATTGCCGCTGGTTTGGGTATCATTCAACACCAAAATTCCATGAATATGATTTGGCATAACCACAAATTCTGCCAATTCAACATTTTTGGTGTGGTTCTTAATTTCATACCATAGAATATCTGCAATAACCCCCAACGGTGACAATTTCATATTTTTATTGACGACCGTGCCAAAATAGCTCACACGATGTCTTGTGCAAATGGTTATAAAATACGCACCATTCCAGCCATAATTCCAATTTTTTAATCGCAGAGAATCACTTCGATATTGGTTTTTATAACGGATTTCCATAATTATTGTTTAAACCCTTCTGCTCTTATTTCACCGCTCATTAATTTGGGTAATAGAGTATCTCTGGTTTTTGAGAGAGTTTGAATTTGTGAAGTGTTGTTTTTTATTTTCTTAAATATAGGTTTTATGGCTTTATTAAATTTATATATATTTTCCATTGAATATTGTATTTCATAAGTCTTTAATCGATCAATAGGAACTCTTTGCCTTCCAGATGTTCCTGTCATTGATTGAATCGCATAATTCCTAAAATTATTATCTCTGCATATACAGTAATTAAGATACGGGGAACCTTTTTCTTTTGCTCTCATTACAATAAATTCTGTAGAACCTCTTGCAACTGTTTCACTTTTCAAATCTAATACAAATGCTGTTTTCCCATTTTCAAGACATGGAGTTATTTTAGCAAACAGTGTATCTCCCTCTCGAAAGGATGTTCCCGAATTTGATTTTTTAAAAACACCTTCTAATGTGGCCATGGAATTTGTAGAAAGCGTTTTCATATCAAAAAACAGATATTCTTTTTTCCTATCTATTTTCTCTATAGGATTAAACTCTATCAATTTTGATATAGGGATAGGTTTTTCATTTTTGAAATTAACAAACAACTCTTTAAAAATTGTCTGTGCAATTGTTTCCAACGTCTCATTTTGTTCTCGTAAAAGTTTTATCTTTTCATCAAAAGAAGAAAGAATATCCGCAATAACTTTTTGTTCAGGGAGGAGGGGAATACTTATTTTTAACTCTTTTAAAATTGTTTGCGTTAAAAGTGGTTGTGCCCCACCTATAGCATAATTATTAAGTTTCATATTTATCAACTTATAATATAAAAACTTAATATCTGAATTAGTTTTATTTTTTACCCCTAAAGCATTATCTGAAAGCCAGAAATTTTGTTCCTCAGCAAAAATATTTCCACAATATGCTCCTACACGACCTATAATAATTGTTTTATTTTCTTGATTGTATTTATCAGCATAATTCAATATCCCATTTCCACCATAAACTGGGAAAACTCCTTTGTTTTTGGGCCTTGTCTTACCGCTATAAATTTTCATCACGCATCCCAAGCTAGTTTCAATCCAACCATTTGGCAACTTAGACATTTTTCACCATCCTTTGAAGAACGACGGCATGAAATGGATTAATTTGTATAGTAATATTTTGTGGTACTGAAAGTATTTTTTCTATTGATTGTACTGAATCAAAATGGGAATAATATTGTTTCATTTATTCAGTCTCCCGGCAATTCTATCATCAAGCAGTATTTTTATCTGTCCTATGGCTATATTATTCAAGCGGTGTTGAAAATTAATTATTGCAAATTCGCCATAATTAAAATCAGGATTATATATCTGAATATTCACTTTTAACCCGTCGAAACCAGCGGGTTTAAAATAATTATTTTGTGTCATTTTTCCAACCTCTTCAAAACATTCAAAGCACCTCTGTCAAACTTAGAGAAGGCAAACCATTTTTTGCCTAAATCTTTGAGCGATGCCCCAATATGATAAATTTCTTTATCGTCGAGTATTAAAAAGCGATCATGGGCATCTTTGAATACTTTGACTTCTATAGCTGGATATTGCTCATTGAACTTTTTTAAATCAAGTTGTAATTGTTTAGAAAGATTCTTTGTATATATAATAGCTTTACAGTTGTTCTGCCTTTTGCTGAGTAATGTTAGCACTGTTTCATCTATATAATTATCAATCAGTACAATTGAAATTTTTGCCTGTTTAATTAAATCTGCAACAAAGACATATGCATCAAAAATCTGTCCATTAAAGAAAATTCCCTGCTTGGGCATTAGGCTTTTATCTTCTAGTGCATTAAGAATCTTTTCAAATTTATTATCGCTTTTAATTTCATAGCTAATTTGTCTTTTCTCTACTAAATGTAATCTTTGGAAAAGTTCACCATTTTTCAGTAAAAATTTCCTCATTCGGACAAAGGCACGCATGATTTTGATATTTATTTCAATTGCTGTTTTATTAGTCAATATACCAGAAATACTAGCAACACCTTGTTCTGTGAAAACATAGGGAAGTGAACCTCCGAGGTGTTTTTTTGAAGGTATCGCATTTTGCGATACCATAAAATTCACTTCTTTTTCTGTAAGTTGAAACATGAAATCTTCAGGAAATCTATTAATATTTCTTTTGACTTGCTCTCTTAACCTAATTGGTTTTACTCCATATAGTTCAGCTAAATCTCTATCCAGCATAACTTGGAGACCACGAAGAGTGTAAATTCTACTCTGTATCTGATTTTCTTCTAAAATGCCGATTTTGTCACTCATAGCTTGAACCCAATCTTAGCCAACTGTTCCTTAATCTGTTTATCCAGCATCTTTTCTTTTTGCATTTGATTGGCAAGAGCAGTTGTTAAATCATTCATCTTGTCTTCAAATGGAATACCGTCATCTTCTTCATCCGGTATACCGACATATCGACCCGGAGTTAAAACAAAACTGTGTTTTTCAATCTCTTCCAGTTTTGCTGATTTACAATATCCTTTGATATCGTTGTAATTCTCATTTTTTAACCAGTTATGATAAGTCTGTTCAATCTTTTCAATATCTTTAGGGGCAAACTCTCTATGTACTCTGTCTTTCATGAAACCCATTTCAGAAGCATCAATAAACAGTGTTTCGCCTTGTTTCGACTGCCTCCCTCTTCGTAAAAACCAAATAGTAGCAGGAATACCTGTATTATAAAAAAGCTGTTTCGGCAATGCTACAATACAATCGACCAAATCTGCTTTAACAATATTCTGACGAATCACACCTTCACCTGAAGTATTGGAACTTAAACTGCCATTTGCCAATACAGTTGCCATTACTCCATTTGGTGCTAAATGGTATAGCATATGCTGCATCCATGCAAAATTAGCATTCCCGGCAGGAGGTAAACCGTATTTCCACCTTCCATCTTCCTGCAGAATATCCTGTCCCCATTCCGATTGGTTAAATGGTGGATTGGCAAGGATAAAATCTGCTTTCAAGTCGGGATGAGCATCCTTAAGAAAACTGCCTTCAGTATTCCATTTCACAAATTGAGAATTAATATTACGAATAGCTAGATTCATTTTAGAGAGCTTCCAGGTCGTTTGATTGGACTCCTGCCCATAGATGGTAATATCCTGAATATTACCCTGATGCTCTCTAACAAACTTTTCACTTATTACAAACATACCGCTACTACCACAGGCAGGATCATAAATTCTTCCTTTGTAGGGTTCGATTATCTCAACCATTAATTTCACTATTGATTTTGGAGTATAGAACTGTCCACCTTTTTTTCCTTCTGCACTGGCGAATTCACCTAAAAAATATTCATACACGCGACCCAGTAAATCTGTTGAGACAAGGCATGCCTTGTCTTTACCTTTTAGTTCAATATCAGAAATAACATCAATAAGCTGACCTAATGCAGCTTTATCAAGATTTGGTTTAGCAAAGACTTTTGGCAGTACATTTTTTAATTCAGTATTTTCTTTTTCAATGACATTCATAGCATCATCAATAGCTACACCAATCTCAGGTAATTTGGCTTTAGCCTGGAGATTAGACCATCTTGCATCTATAGGGACAAAAAAAACATTTTCAGCAATGTATTCATCTCTATCTTCTGAATCAGAATAATCTTCTTCTTCTAGTCTACTATGGAGTTCCTGAAAAGAATCAGATATATATTTAAGAAAGATCAATCCAAGTACAACATTTTTATATTCTGCTGCATCAATATTTTTCCTAAGCTTATCCGCAGTTTTAAAAAGTGCAGCTTCAAAATTACTATTATTATCTTTTGCCATTATGTTCCTGTTTAAGATATTTAAAAATTTTATATAATTAACTATTAACCATGTTCATATAAAATACGTCAAATCTATATACTTTCAAAATGAATCATAATATATACCAAAGGTATTTTTGTTTTCAACTGCATTGACACAAGTTTAGGTTCGACATTTCTAAGTATATTCGAAAAATCAAGTAATTTGGTATAATAAAAAATAGTGTGAATATTTATTTTAATTTGAATATCAAATTTCTTGATATAAGTTTAAACGTTATTGATATTTTATACTTAACACACTTATTATTATTTTAACATATTAAGGAATACAGACTATGGAACTAAAAGGACTTTACACTGCATTGGTCACTCCATTTGATAATGGATCAGTTGATTTTGAAAAAATAAAAGAACTTGTTGATATACAGGTAGAGGCAGGAGTTGATGGAATTGTACCAATGGGCACAACTGGAGAATCACCGACTATACCAACCCATGAACACCTAAAAATCATTGAAACGGTAATTGAAAGAGCTAACGGTCGCTGTAAAATTGTTGCAGGTACTGGAGCAAATGCAACATATGAAGCTGTTGAACAAACGATCAATGCAAAAAAAATGGGCGCAGACGGTTCACTGCAGGTAACTCCTTATTATAATAAACCTACTCAGGAAGGATTATACAGACATTTTTCCAAAGTAGCCGATGTTGGTCTACCAATTGTCTTATATAATGTACCAGGTAGAAGTGCCCTGGCTATTGAAATTGACACAATCGTAAGATTGAGCAGTCATCCATGTGTTGTTGCCGTTAAAGAAGCAGGAGGAAGTGTTGATAGGGTCTCTGAAATACACTCAGCCTG
>Ga0307987_1002289_pt1 | contig 10052 bp, 8 predicted proteins | sample EllFjometagen181_FD_203157 | JGI IMG/M metagenome (GOLD analysis project Ga0307987, IMG submission 203157) | Marine microbial communities from Ellis Fjord, Antarctic Ocean - #181 | ecosystem: Environmental > Aquatic > Marine > Unclassified | place: Southern Ocean | collected 2014-10-08 | reverse complement strand
TCGACGTTGCACGTCGATGAAAAACGCAACGTGCAACGTTGCAGCACAACATCATAAAAAAAACTTGCCTATAATATCTTAAAATTAAAGTTAACACAAAAATAATCACTGGAGGTCTAGTAATGAGAGTTCATAATTTTAGTGCAGGTCCGGCAGTTTTACCAGAAGAAGTATTAAAAGAGATTCAGGAGAATTTAGTAGATTACAAAGGCAATGGTCTATCAGTTTTAGAGATGAGTCATCGTTCTAAACAATACATGGAAATAATCGAAAGTGCAAGTGCCAGATTATTAAAGATCATGGGCTTAGGTGATGATTATAAAGCTTTATTCCTTCAAGGTGGAGCAAGTTCACAATTCTTTATGATTCCGCTTAATTTCTGTGCTGATGATAAGGTTGCTAATTATATTGATACTGGTGTTTGGAGTACTAAAGCAATAAAAGAAGTTAAAATATTAGGTAAGAAATTACATATTGCAGCAACTTCCGAAGACAAAGATTTCACTTATATTCCCAAAGAATGGAAGATCTCTGAAAACGCTGCTTACCTTCACATAACAACAAATAACACAATTCGTGGAACAGAATGGAAAATTGATCCTGAAGTTCCTGCAGGTATCCCATTAATCGCAGATATGTCTTCTAACTTTTTAAGTAAACCAATGGATTTTAGCAAGTACGATATGATCTATGGTGGTGCTCAGAAGAATATCGGACCAGCTGGTGCAACATTTGTCGTCCTTAAGAAATCTATGCTTGAAAAAATCAATCCGAACCTACCATCGATGATGAATTACGATACCCATGTCAGTAAAGATTCTATGTTTAATACACCACCTACTTTTGCAATTTATGTAATTGGTGAAGTTCTTAAGTGGATAGAGGGGAATGGTGGACTGATGGGTATGCTAAAAATTAATGAAGAAAAGGCAGCCTACATTTATGATGTGATCGATGGTACAGATTTTTATACAGGAACTGTAGTAAAAGAAGATCGTTCACTGATGAATATTCCTTTCCGTCTTCCAACAGAAGAATTGGAAAAGAAATTTATTGCAGAAGCTGCTGCGAATAATATGTTCAATTTAAAAGGGCATAGAAGTGTTGGTGGTTGTAGAGCATCTGTTTATAATTCACTTCCTATGGATTCAGCAAAAGTTCTCGCAAAATTTATGCTCGATTTCGAGAAAGTGAATAAATAGTAACAAATAATTATATTATGCGGGATTTCCAATAAAAAATGGGAATCCCGCATTTATTTATGAAAGATAAAATACTTCCAAAAGAACAGCATAAATTAGATCTTTCTAATCTCAGATTGATCCATCTTGCTTTCTTTACAGCGTTTGCTATTGCTATTTATGTAATAGAAAGTTTCATTCCCAAACCTTTCCCATTCATGAAACTTGGTTTGGCAAATATGATCGTATTGCTGTTATTAGTTTCTGGTAATATTAGATATGCATTTATTGTGATTATTAGTAAGACAGTTGCAGGAGGCTTTTTCAGTGGTCTTTTTTTCAGTCCTACAACTCTTCTTTCAATTAGTGGAAGCTTATGTTCGCTAGTTGTTATGACAATATTTATAAAGAGTAAAATTCGTTTTAGTTTGATTGGAATAAGCATTTTAGGAGCAGTAGCACACAACATGGCTCAAATAACAGTTGTGCGATTGCTCATCATAAAAGAAAATACAATATTTTATTTGACGCCGCTTCTAATTTTTATGGGAATAGTTACTGGAATAATTATTGGCTATATTACCAAATTGTTTTTGGAAAGGTTAACGGGAGATTATGAAAAAAGAAGTAATTAAATATTTAGCTCTTTCTATAATGATAATTGTTTTCTTTATAGGAATGGGATTTGGTCTGTTTCGATATTATAGCAGAGAACTTCCACCTCTTTCTGAACTACAAAGTTATGAGATGAAAGTTGGTTCAGAAGTTTATGATCGCAATGATAACCTAATACACATATTTTATGTAGAAAAAAGGCAATTAACTCACTTAAATGAGTTGCCTGATTATCTTAAAAAAGGGATGTTAGCGGTTGAAGATAAAAATTTTTACAAACATTGGGGTATGGATCAATTAGGGCTTATTCGCGCAATTATTATTGATATTAGCAAAGGAGATTTCTCTCAAGGAGCAAGTACTATCACTCAGCAGCTTGCCCGAAATATGTTCCTTTCACTCGATAAAAAAATACCGCGAAAGATAAAAGAACTTATCCTTGCAATACGTATCGAAAAGAATTTCTCTAAAGATGAAATTTTAGAAATGTATTTTAATAAATCTCCATTTGGTCCCGGATTGTACGGTATCGAAGTGGGTGCCAAAAAATATTTTGGGATTGAAGCAAAAGATCTTTCTATTCCTCAAGCAGCTCTTCTTATTGGAATGCCACAGCTTCCAAGTGCATATTATCCTTACAGGTATCCAGAACGGGCAATTCGAAGAAGAAATATTGTACTCAAACGAATGTTTGAAGAAGATGTAATTACTAAATTGGAATATACTGAAGCCTATAATACTGAATTAGAATTGTTTGCACCTACCGGAAATTTTGGAGCAAAAGATTATTTTATTGAATTCATCCGTAGAAGGTTAGAGCGTGAGTATGGTACAACTCAGCTCTTTGCAGGTGGACTTAAGATATATACAACATTAGATATGGAACTTCAGGAATATGCTGATTCAGTTTTGAATATGAATTTGAGAAAGTTCGAGAATAAAAATGATTATGAATTCAAATACGATGATTTTCCTGTAGATACAGTAAACATTGTTACACCTTATGTTCAAGCGAGCGTATTCTCCATTGAACCAGAAACAGGTTTTGTGCGTGTAATGATTGGTGGAAGGAATTTTAATCATAGTAAGCTAAATCGTGTAATGCAGTCAATTCGGCAGCCGGGATCTTCTTTCAAACCAATATTATACTCAACAGCTATTGTAAATGGATATACTCCTGCCACGATCATACAGGATGAGTCTTTCTCATTTATACAAAGTGACACACTTTTCTGGAGTCCTAAAAATTACTCAAATAACAATTTTGGTTATACAAGATTACGGACAGGTTTAAAAAAATCTCGTAATATCTATGCTGCAAAAACAATATTTGATGTTGGTCCTAGAAAGGTAATGGAGTATGCTGAAAGATTTGGAATTACAACGCCAATTTATCCATTTTATACACTTTCTGTAGGTAGTATGGAAGTAAAGCCATTTGAATTAATAACTGCATACACAACCTTCCCAAATGGTGGAGAACGTGTTAAACCAATATATATTAGACGTGTAGAAGATAAGTATGGGAAGATTCTGGAAACGAACGAACCAGAAAAGATCAGAGTGATTAACGAGCAGGCAGCTTACATTATGGCTAGCCTGATGAAATCGGTTTGTGATGAGGGAACAGGTGTAGGAATCCGCTGGCAATCTGGTTATGAAACACTAGGTTCGATAAGTTATAAATGGAATGCAGCTGGTAAAACTGGAACAACAGATGATTTCAGAGATGCCTGGTTCATTGGTTATAACAAAAAACTAGTTACAGGTATTTGGGTTGGTTTTGATGATAATTCGAGTTTAGGAAGAAGTCAGTCTGGAGCTACAGCGGCACTTCCATCCTGGCCCTATATTATGAAGAAAGCAGTTTATCTGGATTCTCCTAAAAATAGTAAGGGTGAGCCAATTGTTAATGGTGACGAATTGCAATTTAAAAAACCTGAGGGAATTACTACTGTAGAAATTTCTAAAAGTACAGGGTTACTTCCTAAGAATAATTATGAAGAGACAATGCAGGAGATCTTCATCGTTGGTACTGAACCAACACCTCTAAGCGATAGCTTGAATTACAATTTCTATCCTACTTTCTATCGAGAGCATGATATGGATTCTTTGGTTGTTGACATGGGCGGAAAAGCCTATGTATGGCCGGATTCAATTATTTTAGAAAAAACTTATCCCGATACTGCCAGACCTGAATATATGGTTATGGCTCCCAGACATGAACCTGATCCGATTGACTTAAGAGGTGCGCTTATCCTAAAAAATAAGCAAATTGTAGAAAGACCGGATAGCTTATTATGGAAAGGACCCGACTGGTTAAATCCTGTACAAGATTCACTTGATTCGTTAGATGAACTTATTGAATCACTCATAAAGAGGGATAGTTGATCTTTCAAATTGTATATATTGTCACATTTATATCTCTTCTGATATATTTGTTTTACCTTTATCTGTTTTATTCAGGATTGAAGGACAGAGACATTTTGTTTTCTAATAATAAGCCTTATGTTTCGGTGATTATTGCTGCCAGAAATGAAGAGCAGAATATTGCCCGTATACTTACAGTCTTAGTTAATCAAACATATCCCGTAGATCAGTTTCAAATTCTTATAGCTAACGATGGATCTTCGGATGGGACAGAATCTATTGTAAATCAGTTCGCAAATAAATGGGATAATATTAAGTTATTGAATGTAGTTGGGAGAGAAGCTGTAATCTCTCCTAAAAAAAACGCACTTTCTCAAGCTATCAAACTTGCTGATGGAGAGATAATTCTATCTACAGATGCTGATTGTTTAGTAGGAAAATATTGGATAGAATCAATGGTTGCGTGTTTTAACGATAACGAGATGGTTATAGGCTTTTCGCGAACCAAATTAGCGAATTGGACAAAAGCAAATTTTATTAAGAAGTTTGAGCATTTCGATTTTTTAGCAATGTTATTTGCTGCAGCAGGTGCAATTTCATCAGGAAAATATTTCTCCTGTTCCGGTCAAAACATAGCATACAAAAAAGATGCTTTTATTAAGGTTGGTGGTTTTGAGAAGATCAAGCATCTAATCTCTGGTGATGATGTAAACTTAATGCAGCTTTTCCGTAAAAGTGGAATGAAGGTGAATTTTGCTTTTACTGATCATAGTTTTGCTTATACAAGACCAATAGAGAATTTTGGAAAATTTTTAAGTCAGAGAAGTAGATGGACGTCTAATATGAAATGGCAAATATTGCTAAATCCTGAGTTCTTTATCTATCTTTTAAGTGTGTTCTTCATTACTTTTTTACCGATTATAATAATGTTTAATTACTGGCAATTGGGAATTGGATTGCTTTTGGTGAGGATTGTTCTAGAACTTATTTTTCTTAAATATGGCTATGAAGTTTTTGGAGAGAATAAAAAAAAGTTGATGTTTTATCCTGTTTGGTTTATTGTACAACCGTTTTACATTATTGCAATTGCAGTGATAGGCGGATTAAATATGTTCTCATGGAAAAAATAACAAATTGGAGGCTGTTATGAATTTGTTTAAAAGAGTGTTATTGATTATTTTGTGTGTTTCTTTTTTAACTTTACTCTTTGCACAAGATGATTTTGAAACTTGGAAATCACAACAAAAAGCTGAACTGAAAAAATACATAAGCGAACAAGACAAAGCATTTGCAGGTTTTCTTGAAAAGAATTGGGAGCAATTTGAAGCATTTAAAGCAGATGAAAAAGACACAACCCCCAAACCTGTAACAATGCCAAAAGTAGAACCAAAAAAAATTGAAGAGATAGAAGTTACAAAGAAGATAGAGGAGATTAAAATTCCTCCAAAAATGCAAATTGAAGAAAAAGAACAAGATGACAGTATGGTTACTGTAAAAATGACAGAAGATCCGCGAATTAATATAAATTATCTAGGATTACCCTTAGAATTGAATTATCAGCAAAATTTGGATATTCAATTGCAGAGTCCGATCAATGAAAAGGGAATTGCCGATTTCTGGTATTCAATTAGTAATATTGATCATACAACCCTCTTTGCACAAGCAAGTGATTATAGAGAACAACTGAAACTGAATGATTGGGGATACTGTCTGCTTTTGAACGAAATCACAAAAGAAGTTTCGGGGGAATCACAAAATCTTTCAAATCTTCTATTGTGGTTTATGCTTACAAAATCTGGTTATGAAGCCAAAGTTGGATATGCGGAGGACAATGTGTATTTACTTCTTCCCTGCAAGAATACTATCTATGGTGTCTCTTATGTTGTTATTGATGATAAAAGATTCTATACATTATCATTTGATAAACAACAACAACTTAATATTTCGATAAATACATATGATGGAAAATATCCTAATGCTGATGACCTAATTGACCTTAGCATTAAAGATTCACCAAAAGTTAAAAGTACGTTGATAGAAAAAGAATTGAAGTTCAGTTATGAGAATACTGAGTACTCAATTCCTGTAACATATAATCAAGCAACTGCTGAGTATTTTAAGAATTATCCGCAGACAGACCTGGAGGTATATTTTAAGGCTCCGCTATCTGATGAAGCTACTTATTCACTTACTTTAGGATTGAAACCCATTCTAGAAGGAAGAACTGAAGCTGATGCTGCAAATGTATTATTGCGATTTGTGCAGACAGCATTCCAATACAAAACTGACGGCGAACAATTTGGTAATGAGAAAAGCCTGTTTTCGGATGAGACACTTTTCTATCCTTACTCCGATTGCGAAGATAGATCTATAATTTTCTCCTATCTTATAAGCAATATTTTAGGTTTAAACGTTATAGGTTTAGATTATCCAGGTCATATCTCAACAGCTGTTCATTTCCAAAATGATCTGATTGGAGATAAAGTTACATATAATTCTACCAATTTTGTTGTTTGTGATCCCACTTACATAAATGCTAATATTGGAATGGCAATGCCAAAATTTAAAGAAGTAGAACCAAAAATAATTGATCTACAGAAATAGATGGGAGAGAAGATGAACTTTGTGATTTTTGATGACGAAAAGTGGAGCAATTTTTTCCCGATTACATTTACCCGTTCTACAGGTGATCTACGGGTTGGAATTCTCAAACTCCGCCAAAGAATTTCAAGTTATCTCGAAATTACTGATACAAATATTATTATCTCTTCACATTTGGAATCTATTTACAAAGAAAGGCATACTGATTGGGGTGTTAATCAAGTTAAAGACAAAAAAACAATCTTTATTAACAGTCGAATCAAGATTGATGCGGATTCCAAGAAAGCAATTATGAATTTGAAAATAGATGAATGTCTTATGCATGATGATACAATTTTAGCTGCAAAAATTAATCCCAAGAAACAGAATATTAATTCAGAAAATTTGCAAGATCTGTTTTCTAATCTGAAAAAGAATCAGAACTCAACAATTGAATGTTGGGAATTTTTGTGGGAACTTATTGCAGAAAATTCTGAATACATCAAGCGAGATTTTAATGATGTTTTTTATGATAAAGATAACTATTTTGAAACAGAATTGGGAACTACAATTATAAATCCATATAACGTGTGGATAGGTAATGGGACAATGATGAAACCTGGTGTCGTGATAGATGCAACCGATGGTCCTGTAGTATTAGATGAAAATGTTACAATCATGTCAAATGCAGTAATTATTGGACCTGTATATGTTGGTAAAGGGTCAACCATCAAAGTTGGTGCGAAGATCTATGAAGGAACATCAATTGGACCAGTGTGTAAAATTGGTGGAGAAGTAGAAGAAACAATCTTTCAGGGATATACAAATAAACAACATGATGGTTTTTTGGGTCATAGTTATCTTGGTGAGTGGATCAATTTGGGTGCTGATACAAATAATAGCGATCTTAAAAATAATTATGGTCAGGTTTCAATTTATTTCTATCCTCATAAGAAAAAGATTGATTCAAATAGTAATTACTTGGGTGTAATTATTGGTGATCATTCTAAAACAGGGATCAATTCAACGATAAATACAGGATCTTCTATTGGGATAGGATGTAGCTTATTTGGTGCTGAGATTATAAAGAATCATGTTCCCAGCTTTAATATTGGAACTGGAGCTAAAACTTATGAGTATCAGTTAGAAGACTTTATAGAAACTGCAGACCTTGTAAAAAAACGCCGAGCTTTATCCTTCTCTCAATCAGAGAAAGAGCTTTACAGTAAGATCCATAAACAGGTTTTTTGATAACTAGCGTAAATATATAGATTGAAGTAGATTGGAGCTATAATGCAAGAATATATAAAAGTAGTATTTCGAACTGGAAGAGAAGGCTACTATTTAAATAATAAAGAATACGAAATTGAACCTGATATTGATGTAATAGTAAAAGTTGAACGTGGAGAAGATGTTGCAAAAATCTTGAATTGTGCTGTTGAATCTGAACAAATATGTAATAAAATTGATTCAAAAGAAATATCCTCTATCAAACGGATAGCAACGGAAGCAGATTATAAGCAATTGGATATTGTAAAAAAGAAAGAAGAAGAAACTGAGAAAAAGTTCCTTGAAATGCTAAAAAATCAACCCTTTACAATGAAGCTTTTGCAAACGATCTACCAATTAGATGGCAATAAACTTACTTTTTTCTTTTCTGCTGATGGCAGGATAGATTTCAGGGATTTCGTGAGAGAACTTGCATCCGAGTTTAAAACTAGAATCGAATTACATCAAACTTCAGGCAGGGAAGATGCACGAAGATTGGGTGGACTTGGAATGTGTGGTAAAGCCTATTGCTGTGTAACTTTTTTAAGGAAATTCAATCAGGTAACAATTCAAATGGCAAAAGATCAAAATTTATTAAGCAATCTTTCTAAAATCTCGGGTCCTTGTGGTAGGTTACTTTGTTGTCTGCATTATGAAGAAGAATTCTATCTGAAGAAATCTGAGGAATTTCCAGAACTTGGACAGGTCATTAAATTTAAAGATCAAAAAATGTATGTAGAAAAAAATGATTATTATAATAATCGTATAAATTTGATAGCTGAAGATCATGAGCGTTTCATAGTAACTTTAGAAGAGTTTAAAGAAATAGTACAACAAAAGAAATGAGAAAAAACGTTCTTGATTTGTTACCCGATGAATTAGTTCAACATTTGCTGGAACTCGGCGAGAAAGAATATAGAGCAAAACAGATCTTAAATTGGATTTATAGTAAACATACAATAGACTTTAGTGAGATGACATCTCTTTCAGAAACACTCAGAGTTAAGCTTCAAGAAACCTATCAAATTGGAATTCCAAAAATTCTCAATAAAGTAGTTTCAGTTGACGGAACCACAAAATATCTTCTTACTCTACAAGATGAAAGTAAAATTGAAATGGTTATTATTCCTAATGGGAAAAAAAATACACTCTGCATCTCTTCTCAAGTTGGATGCGCCAGGCAGTGTGAATTTTGTGCTACAGCAAAACTGGGTTTTACCCGTAATCTAGATACTTATGAGATTACATCACAAGTATTTCTAGCTATTATTGAACTGGGTGAAGAAAAACTCACAAATATTGTTTTCATGGGAATGGGCGAACCACTTGATAATTATGAAAATGTTGTTAAGGCAATAAGAATTTTACAACATGACCTTTGCTTTAATTTCAGTCCAAGAAGAATTACCGTTTCAACTTCCGGTGTGATTCCACAAATTTCTAAACTAGCTGATACCGGCTTAAAGCTTAAGTTGGCTGTTTCACTAAATTCTGCGATTCAATCTAAAAGAGAACTACTTATGCCTATCAGCAAAGTATATCCTTTAACAGAGTTAAAAAAAACCTTGATTGATTTTAGAAAGAAAACACCTTATCGTATCACGTTTGAGTATGTGATGATAAAAGATTTTAATATCGGGCGTGAGGATGTGAAAGCTCTATTAAAATATTTAGGTGATATATCTTGTAAGCTTAATGTTATTAAATGGAATAAAGTTGAAGATCTTCCTTATGAGACACCTTCAGCTATTGAGATTGATAAATTTATAAGTTCAATGAATGTTCTAAGTTCTGCTGTTACGTTTAGAAAAAGCCGAGGAACTGATATCGATGCAGCGTGTGGACAATTAGCTACCAAGAATATTCTTTGAGGTAGTGTATCATTGTTTATGAAAGATTATGAAAAAAAGCACTGCCTTTCCGAAGCTTCATACAACGATTTTCTTCTTGCTGAAATTCGGAAAGTTTTAACTCAGTCGTAACTTTCCGAATCTTGGCTGAGAGACTTCCTTTGGCGGAAGCTTCGGAAAGGTCGGA
>Ga0307987_1002288_pt1 | contig 10058 bp, 9 predicted proteins | sample EllFjometagen181_FD_203157 | JGI IMG/M metagenome (GOLD analysis project Ga0307987, IMG submission 203157) | Marine microbial communities from Ellis Fjord, Antarctic Ocean - #181 | ecosystem: Environmental > Aquatic > Marine > Unclassified | place: Southern Ocean | collected 2014-10-08 | reverse complement strand
CTACAAAGCCTAAACCCTCCAAACCTTCAACTACCTCAGAAGGGATAACAGTAAGTTTTTCGGGGATATCTCCATCAATAACCAAATCATCACTGAATTTATTCGTTATAAATCGTAGGCTAAACAGAAATAGTGACCTCGATATATTAATTAACAAGTTTGTTGATGTTAAATCAACAACAAGCAACTTTCCCCCTTTCTCACAAACCCTGTAAAGCTCACTGTATATATCGGCGTGTTTTTCACTATGATGCAATACATGAACTATATAGCAAGCATCAACACTTTCATCGTTTAAAAAACTGAGGTCATTGTCCTCAATAACCTCAAACTTACCATTAGGATATTTTTGCTCAATTACACGGATACAGTTCTCACTAATATCCACACCAACAATGTCAACTTCACGTCCGGCATTCACTACAAGATACTGCTCAAGCGTTAAGCCAATACCACAGCCATAATCAAGTACTCGCTCACAAGATTCACCAATCCATCTAAAACCTTTTGTTACTTGTTTAAAGGCATATTCATGAAAAAAACCTTTCTCAACAGCACCTTGCTCCTTCACAAAAATAGCATTTAGATCAAAAAAAGATTTTTGATCTAAGATAATTTTTTTTTTAAACTTTAGCATTACATATCCTATTTTTTAGAACCACACGGAATAATTTCCACCTTATCGGAACATCTCAAAACAAGACATACAGATCCTGATATTATTCGAAATCGGTTAAAGAACAGCATCTTTTGCAGCCTCTAACCAAACCTTTATTCATATGAACCCTGTATTCTCTAAATTTAATGCTGTTCCATACTTCTAATATACCGTCACGGACATCCCCGACGACACACCCCAACATCCCATGCATAACGCAAGGGATTACTTGCCCATATGGATCAACAACCATCCGACAATAATAGTCTCCGCACCTCTTCCCTATTAGCGAGTAATTAGTAAAATGAGTACGTATTGCTTCTTCTCTCGGAAAAGACAGCTTGTATTTTCTTTTTTTTTCTTTATGAATAGTTTTAATGTTAGATATCTCCGATAATATCACATTAATATCAGGGTTAATTATTTTCTGCGGTAACTGTAGACTGCCACATTCTACTTTTGCTGAGTACATTCCGATTGAGTCAAATTTTTTTTTTGTTCTTTCTTCATCTTCCCTCTCAAGAAAACTTGTAAGTCCATAATTAATATCACAATTATATCCCAAAGAATCGATATACTCATAATGTTCCAATATAGTATCGAAATTCAATTCGCTGATATATGTTGAAATAGAAAAATGAATTTTATTTTTTGATAACTCATTCATAAGTGAAATCTGTTTTGAATAAAGACCAATCCTCCCTCTTATTAAATCTTGGGTTTCTTTTGTTCCATCTATGGATATACAAAGAGACCGTATATTTGCTTTTTTGATTAGATCAATATGCTTATGTGTAGAATATCCATTTGAAATAAAAGACGCTTTAAGCCCTTTTTCAACAGCACGTTCCAAAATTTCACTAAAATATGGATGAATTGTTGGCTCACCACCATGCAATGTAATATATCTTATTCCACAACGGCTTGCCTCATCAATTATATCAAAATAATTTTGTAAGGTTAATGATTCTGCTTTTCGTTCAACTATTTTTTCTAATACAGACTTTCTTATTCGTTCATTATGATAAAAACATGTTTGACACTTTAGTGTTACATGCATAACTTAAAATTAAGTTCAACGATAAAGGCTTCAATGCCTTTCCTTTTTGCAACATAATCTTAGGAATATCTGCATATATTCTTTCTAATAGTTCCCTTAAATTCATAACCTATTCCCTATATGATTTTTAATCATTTAATACACAAAAGATACTTCAATCCTACCATAAATCTCAACCAATACATACCAAAGAACAAAACCGGATGCCTTGACATTTTTTCCCATTTACCATGTTCTATAAATACACCAAAGAATCTATACCAAAGTCCAAACTGTTTCTTTATTTCAGGGTCAGACTTACCCCATTTTGTAATATATTTATCGAACCCTTGGGCGTATTTACCTTTTTTCGTTATATAAGTGTTTACCTCAAATTCAGACTCATTGTGATAAATCGCATTTTTCTCAATTGATCGGCTAATGCCTAAGTTCTCAATAAATGGTGCAAGTTTCCACTCCATACAGATAGAATCACACTTTTTATTTAGTAATGTTATTGCACCATGCTGTTTCACTTCCTTGTCAAGATCCCACTCTTCACCAAAATCAATATCTTCGTCAAAACCACCCACCTTGCAAAAAATATTCCGTCTGTATATTCTGGCGCTATCAACTACAGTTGCGTCGTAAAAACTTCTTTCAAAACGTCTTACCTTACACCAATAGGATGTGCCGAGAATAATCTCTGAAATGTAGAGAGCAGCTACATTTTCCTTTTCTAATTTACAAACACAGGCGTCTACAAGGCACGGAGACAGAATCATATCTGCATCAATGAACATGACGTATTTGCCTTGGGCAATATCAATCATGCCATAATTACGCTGGGCTGAACGTTCAGGGCCTTTGTCAAAAACAAGATTCGTATAATCTTTTGTAATCTGCTTTGTTTTATCTGTTGAGGCATTATCAACCACAATGGTTTCGATATTTGGATATGATTGTTCCTGTATTGAAAGAAGACAGTTACCGATATGCTTTTCTTCATTTTTGGTAGTAACAACAACAGAAACCAGGGGTTGCTTGTCAATACCAATCATGCCCAATAGGTTACTCATAATGGGTCATCCCGGGTTTACCAACGGAAAAAACATTAAACCCAATCTCAAAAAGTTTCTTGTGATCAAGTACATTTCTGCCATCAAAAATAAAGGTAGGCTTTCGCATATTATTGTAGATCTTTCGATAATCCAGTTTTTCATATAATTTCCACTCGGTCATGACAGCGATCGCATCGCAATCGGCTGCTGCCTCATATGGATCTTCTATAAAACTGACATCAGCATCCAATCCCTGTAAATCATTCCTGGCATTGGGTATGGCCTTTGGATCACTAATGATAATTTTTGCTTTTTCTTCAGCAAGCTGGTGGGTAGCATAGAAGGCAGGGCTTTCACGGGTGTCGCCTGTATTTGCCTTAAAGGCAAAGCCAAACAGACAGATTTTTTTCCCGGCCAGGGTATTAAACATATTATTCAGCATGTTCAAAACAAAGCGTTTTTGTTGGTATTCATTGATGGAAACAACCCCCTGCCAATAATCAGCAACTTCTTTTAAACCGTAATATTGACATAGATAAACAAGATTAAGGATATCTTTTTTAAAGCAGGAACCACCAAAACCGATACTGGGATTGAGAAATTTTCCACCAATCCGACTGTCCATACCAACGGCACGGGAAATCTCACTGATGTCGGCGTCGGTTTTTTCGCAAAGGGCGGAAATGGAATTAATGGAAGAAACACGCTGGGCCAAAAAGGCATTGGCAACAAGTTTTGTAAGCTCACTACTCCAGATATTTACAGGAAGAATTTTGTCGTGACCAATCCAATTGGCATATATACCGATCAATTGATCTCTTGCCTTGAGACCGGTATCTGTTTCGCGGGAGCCAATGAGTACACGATCAGGATTTTCCAGGTCCAGCATGGCTGTTCCCTCTGCAAGAAACTCGGGATTGGACAACACCTCGAAATGAACGTCTCCACTTCCCGCAGAAAGGACTCGTTCCATTGCCAGGGCAGTTTTCACCGGTAACGTTGATTTTTCGACGATGATTTTATCAGAATTGGCGTGTTTGCGAATTAGGCGGGCAGCACTCTCCCAATACTGTAGATCCGCGGCCATGCCTTTCCCTTCACCAAATTCCTTGGTCGGGGTATTAACGCTGACAAAAATAATATCCGCATCTTTAATTCCCTGCTCAAGTTCAGTACTAAAAAAAAGATTCCGTCCTCGTGCTTTCTTAACAACGTCGTCAAGCCCCGGCTCATAAATTGGTAATTCGTCTGAATTCCATTGATCAATACGTTGCTGGTTGATGTCGGTAACTGTAACCTTATACTGGGGACATTTATGGGCAATCATTGCCATGGTTGGCCCGCCAACGTATCCGGCCCCAATACAAAGAATATGTTTATTCATCCTTAATTCCATTTCAGTTTGGTTGTTAATTTTTGCTGGTTTTTGATTTAAAATCGGCAAGATGGGCAAAAACCTTGGTCCCTGCCCGGGCCATAAACCTCAAATCGTCAAGACTGCGAATGGAAAACAATTTGCGCAAGATGAAGGCTGGGCTGAGAGCTGCCTTATAAAGCCCTTGTGTATAACCCAGGACATCCTCATTACTGACCGGGCTTTTCCAGACTGATTGCTTCATATCATAATCATCCCAGTTTTCAGTGGTTAACCAGTTATTTTCCTTGGCTTCCCGGAATAAAGGTGTTCCCGGATAGGGTACAACGATCGTGGCCTGCAGGGTGTCCACATACCCCTGAGAGAATATTTTTCTGGCAAACTCAATTGTTTTTTCCGCCTCAACCTTTGTTTCCCAGGGATACCCCACCATCGTAGTAACGTGGGGGGACAGACCGGCTGCCTTACATGATCTGACAGTTTCTTCTATATGTTTAACCTTAATTCCCTTGTTGAGGCGATCGAGGGTGGACTGATTAACGGATTCAAGGCCGATGAGAATAAAACGAAAGTTGGCCTGTTTCATCAGGTTCCATTGTTCCTGACTCAATGCGCCACAACGCATATTACAGCCAAAGACCGTCTTTTTATGATATCCCCGTTCAATTATACCCTTACAAAAATCCTCCAGCCACTCCCCCTTTGGAAAGCATCCACTGTCGTCAAAGATTTCACGAACGCCATAATCATTGATAAGCGTACCTATTTCATCCAAGTGCCGTTCAACACTCACAGTACGGTATGTTTTTCCAGGGTGAAGTGTTGTCCAGCTGCAGAATGAGCATTTCCCCCACCAGCAATCCCTGCCTGCCATGACATATGTTCCAGGTGTGTGTTTAAAATTCCCGTTTTTGTATGCATAATCTTTCCAACGCGTCAGGTCCCTATCGATCATGGGAAGGTCATTCAAATCATGATCCAAGTCTGGCTTACCACTATTTTTGATTTCACCGTTTTCTTTAAACCAGATTCCCTGGGGCAATTCTGTTTTTGCTTTAAAAATATAATCAACCAGCTCTGCCAATACAAAATCATAATCCCCGCCTGTTATAACATAATCAACCTGACTCTTGGTTAATGACTCTTGAGGCAATGCTGTGACATGATCGCCAAACAGCACAATTGTTGGATTAAAAGGTAATGACTTGAGCTGATCTATTATTTTCCAGTGTCTTTTGATTACCGGAGTTTTGCTTTCAATAGCTATTAAATCAGGCTGCTGCTCCTGAATATTGTTCAGCCATTGTTTAAAAGTTAGCCCCTGGGCAATGGCATCATCCCATAAAACCTCATACCCTTTTGATTTAAGCAGGGTTGCAGCGCAGGCAGGAACCACAGGATATATATAGGTAGGGTTGCTGAACCACTGGAACTGACGATTCTGACTGAGTAGTGGAACCCCTTTTTCTGATTCAAGGGGTGGATAGGATATAGATATTTTCATGTTTGTTTTAAAATCCTGGCTTTCTGAATTTGAGTGATACAATCATCGTAAAGTACCTTAAAAAATAATGGAACAAAAAGTAAACTGCCTGCAACCATAATACTATATAAAATATTCCGGAGGTTGTTATCATTAAAGAAAACTATCCCTGCCAATTCAACAGTAGTGCAAATTCCCATTAAAAACAGAAAACCTGTTTTTCCCTGTGCAAGCAGATAATTCATTAAAAGAAAAAGTAAAGAAACAGGAACCATAGAAATACCGAACAAGGCACATATTGGTGCTGCAGTTAGGTATTTTGTACCAAAAAGCATGTTCAAAATAAATTCAGGATACAAATACAGAACAAGGGCACCTCCGCCTGACAGACAAGTAGTCAAAACAAGCGCTTTACACAGCATTCCAAAAGAAGATTTGCCGGTTGTATGATTTGCAGCCACCATGGGAAACATGGCCATTACAATGGCTCCCGGCAGATACATGACCGCTTTTCCCAAAATTGCAGCAGAAGCATACAGCCCTGCGTCCCCTGCAGAAAAATAATGCTTCACAAGGAGAAGGTCAGCCTGGGTCATGATGGCAAACATGGCATTAGCAAAAAACAATCCACCTGCATACTTATAAATGCTTTTAAAATTGAGATTGAGCTCACACTGCTGAGAAGGCAATGAGGAGATTATCCGCCAATGTGAATACAAAAGCAGCACAAACCCGGCTCCAATAACTGCCCCGATAGCTCCCAAAACACCAAAGCCCATCCACACAAATAAAACACCAAACATAAATCTGAAAAAATGTGCACAAGAACCTATAACTGCAAGGCTTTTGAAATACTGAAGTCCCTGAATAATTCCGGTATTAACAGTAATTATGGAAGTTAAAAAAATGCAGATCATCACCATAAGCACTTTAGAAAAGGATACGTTTAAAAAGTCTCCAATAACCGGTGAAGCAAATGACAACAAAATGAGAACCGGAACCATCCACCACAAAATATTTTTAATACCGGATTTATGCAACTGCCTTATTTTATTTTGCTCTTCTTTAGATGAATATGTGGCTGTCTGTTTTGCAAAGAAATTAATGAATGCACCAAATGGAATCCCAAAAATAATCATAAGTGACATTAGGGCGTTCATTTCACCATAGGCTTCTACAGACAGCATCCTTCCCATGGAAAGCTGAAAAAGATACCCGAAAACATTACCAAACATCATGGCAAAAAAAAGCAGGGCACTGTTTTTGATAAATTTATCTTTGATCAATATGTTCTTTAAAAAACTATTTTTTAACATCAACGTCCCAGTTTACTTTTAAGATCCCTGACACATAAGAAACCCTGCAAAAATCTGAATCCATACCAGAAATGTGTTCCAACGATATACGGGACAGTTGCAAGGGCAATGGAGATATCTTTCAATTTTAGAAACACTCCGCAAAAGGACAACAACATGGCAATGCCATATATAAACCAGCCGACCTGATAAGAAAAAACAAAAAAGTCGCCTGAAAACAAAAACAGCCAACCCAGGCAAACAAAGAGGAAGAAGAATGAGGGAAGCATGTATGACATCTTAAGAGAAGTCGTTGGGAAGCGCTTGGCAAAGTACCCCCTGTGCAGTCCATAGTTACCAACCTGCTTCATATGCTTGAGAAAACCTGCCCTTCGGTGATGAAAAACTTTAGCTTCAGGTTCATACATGATTTTTTTACCCTGTTTTTCAACAAGATCCAGACAGAGTTTGGTGTCCTCCCCCGGCCAATAGCTACTGTCAAAGCCACCGACTGCTATGAAATCTTCTTTTCTAACGATAAGATTTACAGAAGGCCAGTCATCTACAAAAAAACATTCTTTTGCTGGCCAATACCGGCAGACTGCTTTTCCATTCAGGGGTGAAAGAAACATGGCTCCTGAAACTTTTTGCCAAAAACCATCCTGCTCCGGCGTGATTTGAGGCCCCCCAACAGCTACAATATTGTCAATTTTAAAATGGGGTAAAACCTTGGTTAACCAATCCGGTGCAGGATATGCGTCGTCATCTATAAAAGCCAGATAGTTCCCATTGCTCACTTCGGCACCTCTGTCCCTTTTTATAGCTGGGCTGACTGCTCCAGTAGGAATAATCCTCAATGGATAATCGTAACTTCCCAGTTCTTCCTTGGAAAAAAGGGCATCAGGCAAAAGGATGACCTCAAAATCAAAACTTTCCAGTTTTGATAGATGACCCAAGGTTTCCCGCAAGTATGGGGTAACAGCTTGAAATGGAATGATGATGGAAAATTCAGCCATGCGCTTAAAGGTTTTGTACTGGGACTGAGAGTGATGATTTACTTTGCCGAGGGATAGTAAAATTTTCCCCCACTCGCTTCTGGATAATGTAAAGGGGTCTTCCCACAACTTCCGTATGGATATGGCCGATGTACAAAGCAAGCATCCCCATGGCTGAAAGTACAATGCCGACAAGGAGGGTGTTAAATACAACAAAATATGCCAGGGCCGTATAAATTTGAAAATTCAAAAAATCAGTAACCAGCATGTAAAAGAGAAGCAGTCCTGTCAGGGTACATACCAAAAGTCCCAAGTATCCGGTTATTCTCAGCGGCAAAAGAGAGAAAGAAGTAATGCTGTTAATCGCCAGTTCAAACAATTTTTTAAATGAATAGGTGGGCTTGCCGTTCTTCCTGTCGGATGCTAAAAATTCCACATTGGTCTTTTTGAATCCCATCCAGTCGATAAGCCCTCTGAACATTCGCGTTCTTTCCGAGAATCTGCACAGGGTCTTGATGACCTTTTTATCCAGCAAACGAAAATCTGTACTGTTTGGGGGAATGTTAACATCTGAAAAACGTGTCAAAATTGTATAAAAAAGCCTGGAACCTATCTTTTTTACAAGAGAATAATCGGACACTTTCTTTCGAATACCCACCACGATATCTGCCCCTTTTTCCCACTCATGTATAAATTCAGGAATACTATCCGGGGGATGCTGGAGATCTGCATCAAGAAAGATCACAGCATCAATATCATCTCCTATTGACTCGACTCCTGCGGTAAGGGCCAATTCCTTGCCAAAATTCCGTGAAAGGCAAAGGCCTGAAATCCGGGAATTACTTTCCGACAGTCGGGTGATCACTTCCCAGGAATTGTCAGAACTGCCATCATCAACAAATATAAGTCTCCATTCATATCTGGAAAGCGTTAAAAATACCTCGTCGAGTTTTGAATATAAAGGTTCAAGATTGTCAGATTCATTGTAGACTGGAACGATGATGGCTATATGCTTCATTGAGTCATTCCTTTAACAAATTCTTAAAATAGGCAATGGTTTTGTCCAGTCCCTGCTCAAGGGGGATTTCAGGTTCCCAGTTCATTGTCTTTTTTGCCAGGGATATATCAGGTTTTCGCTGGGTCGGGTCATCTGAAGGCAGGGGTTTAAACTCCATTCTGGATTTAGAACCGGTCATTTCAATTACTTTTTCGGCCAGTTCCAAAATAGTGAATTCTTCAGGATTACCGAGATTCATGGGACCTGTAAAATCATCAGGAGTGTTCATCAGCCGGATAAAACCTTCAATGAGATCATCCACATAGCAAAATGACCTTGTCTGGCTTCCATCTCCATAAATCGTAATGGGATTCCCGGCAAGTGCCTGCACTATAAAGTTGGAGACAACACGGCCATCATTGGGATGCATCCGGGGGCCATATGTATTAAATATTCTGGCTACCTTTATTTCCAAGTTGTGTTGTCTTCTATAATCAAAGAACAGGGTTTCAGCACATCTTTTGCCTTCATCATAACAAGACCTAATGCCAATTGGGTTCACATTTCCCCAGTATGATTCCACTTGGGGGTGAACATTCGGGTCGCCATAGACTTCCGAAGTTGACGCTTGAAAGATTTTAGCGTTTGTTCTTTTGGCAAGACCGAGCATGTTTATGGCCCCATGAACACTTGTTTTTGTGGTCTGAACAGGGTCGTGTTGATAATGAATTGGTGAAGCAGGGCATGCCAGATTATAAATCTCATCAATTTCAAGATACATAGGAAAAGTTATATCATGGCGTATCAGTTCAAAGTCAGGATTGTTTACCAGATGCCCCACATTTGAACGCGTGCTGGAAAAAAAGTTATCCATGCATATCACTTCATTACCATTCTCAAGAAGTTTTTCACACAAATGAGATCCTAAGAATCCAGCCCCGCCAGTCACAAGAATACGTTTTTTTAAATGCATAATTCATCTTACTCCAAATTAAATAGATTTATAATTTTCAGGAAAGAACCTTAGAGACCCTTTATCTGTACCATACCGATATTCTTAACGGAACCTTATTGTCGTTATTGGGGGGTAAAGTATCTGATTGGGTCAAGCCCAATGTCAGCCATAACTTTCCCCCGGTTCATGCAAAATTATAA
>Ga0307987_1002287_pt1 | contig 10060 bp, 6 predicted proteins | sample EllFjometagen181_FD_203157 | JGI IMG/M metagenome (GOLD analysis project Ga0307987, IMG submission 203157) | Marine microbial communities from Ellis Fjord, Antarctic Ocean - #181 | ecosystem: Environmental > Aquatic > Marine > Unclassified | place: Southern Ocean | collected 2014-10-08 | reverse complement strand
AAAACCTTTTCAGATAACCTCTAACTAACTAACTAACTAACTAACTAACTAACTAACTAACTAACTAACTAACTAAATTATCAACATACAGTCACCATAGCTGAAAAAACGATACTTTTCTTCAACAGCTTTGGAATACGCCTCAAAAGTAAACTCTTTTCCTGCAAATGCTGACACCATCATGATAAGTGTAGACATTGGCAGATGAAAATTTGTTATCATGGCATCTACAACCTTAAACTCATAGCCAGGATATATAAAGATTGAACTACGTCCTGAATCAGGAACGATACCTAAATGTTTTTGAGCAACCGTTTCCAAAGTTCTTACAGACGTACTGCCGACAGCAATGACTCTTGCACCAGCATTTTTTGTTTTATAGATTGCATCGGTTGCATCTTGAGTTATTTCATAACGTTCCTCATGCATCTGATGATCTTCAATATTATCAACTTTAACAGGAGCAAATGTGCCAGGACCAACATGTAAAGTCAGCTCTGCCTTTGAAACACCCAAATCAAATAGTTTTGAGAAATGTTCATCTGTAAAATGCAGACCTGCTGTCGGAGCCGCAACAGCTCCACGTTCTTTGGCAAAAACAGTCTGGTAACGCATCTTATCCATGTCTACCCTATCGTCTTCTTTTTTTCTTTTTATGTATGGTGGAACAGGAGGAACACCTTTTTCTTCAAGAATTTCAAAAAGGTCTCCATCAAAACTAAGCTTTATCAAGACTCTACCATCACTACCCTTTTCAACAATTTCACCTCTAATAAGGCCATCAGCTAAGGAAACGATAATTCCAGTGCGAGCCTTGCCTCTATAGTAGCTCTCCCATACATTTTCACTAATAGCCTCAATCAAAAGCAATTCGACCTTACCACCTGTATCAACTCGCTCACCAAATATTCTTGCAGGAACAACTTTAGTATTATTAACAATAAGTAAGTCGTTCTTGTTAAGATACTCTGAGAGGTCTGAGAAGAACCTGTGTTCAATAAGACCAGTAGAACGATGCAGAACCATCATTCTTGCATATTCTCTTTTCTCGGGGGGAGTTTGAGCAATCAGCTCTTCTGGTAAGTAGTAATCAAAATCTGATGTTTTCATTCTTCAAATTGAATATCGCAAAGACTACGATATTTCCCACCAAGTTCATATAGTTCATCATGACACCCACGTTCTACAACAACACCATTATCAAGCAATAAAATCTGATTGGAATGTTTTATTGTACTCAACCTATGAGCTATAGCAAAAACAGTCCTGTTTTCCATAAGTGTTATGATTGCATCTTGAACTAAACGTTCTGTTACAGTATCAAGAGCACTTGTTGCTTCATCCAGAATTAAAATTGGAGGATTTTTCAAAATTGCTCGAGCGAGAGCAATTCTCTGTCGCTCACCACCACTTAGTAAAAAGCCCTTCTCACCAACAACTTTATCGTAACCATCCGGATCTTTTATGATAAACTCATGTGCATTTGCTTTCTTAGCAGCTTCAACAATCTGTTCTCGTGTAGCATTTTCAAAGCCATATGCAATATTTTCCGCAATAGTTGTGTTAAAGAGAAGTGTTTCCTGAGAAACAACACCAATCATTTTTCTCAAAGATTTTATATCAATATCTTTCAAGTCCACACCATCAAGACTTATAACACCAGCTGTAGGATCATAAAATCTTGCTAATAGATTTGAAAGCGTGCTTTTTCCTGAGCCAGTCTCTCCTACAATCGCAATAGTTGTTCCTCGTCCAAGTCTAAAATCAACACCAGAAATTGTGTTTTGACAAGTAGCCTCATACCTAAAATAAACATCTTTAAATTCAACAGCATTTTCAAAAGATTTAATTTCAACAGGATTATCAGACTCAACAATCGAAGTATCTATATCTATTAAATAAAAAATACGAGCAAGTGCAGCTGCTCCCTTCTGAATATTGGCATTCATTCTTGAAATTCGTTTCAATGGCTGATATATAATTACTGCCGCAGCGGCAAGAGGCATAATTTCTGAAAACTTAATTCCTTGTGCATAGCATACTACAAGAAATACCAGACCAAGAATCATACCAATCCCCTCCATTAACGGCGACATTAACAGTTCCGCTCTCAATGCTTTAATGATGGTCTTAAAATATTTTGTATTTATCTCTTTAAACTTGTTGCTCTCAATTTCTTCAGTATTATATGCTTTTACAATCTTCACACATGTAATAGTCTCATGCATACGTCCCACAACATCAGAAATATGCCCCAATGCCCTTCTGGTATATTTTTTGACAACATTACCAAGAATAACTATAGGCAAAATAATTAGTGGAAAGAAAATCAAGATACCAAACAAAAAACCACCAAGTTCATTGTTAAGAGTAAAAACAATAACAAAAATCAGACATGACAAAATTTCTATCGGAGATCTTGCTAAGTCGGCAATTGTTACGGATATGATGTTCTCAATAACAGCAGCATCATTCGTTGAACGACTAATTAACTCGCCCACATCTGCTTTGCCATAATACGACAGAGATTGTTTTTGAAGAGAGTCGAACATTTCTGCTCGTAAATCTCTAATCACTCTACTGCCAACCCAACGAAGACAATATCTATTTAAATACTCAGCCAGACCTCTTAGAAAAACAATAATCGGGAAAAAACTTAGAAGAACAATTAGAAATTGCCATGTCATGTTACCCAATTCATCTTTAACTTGAATTCCAAAACGACTGGCTATGTTAACAATCTTTTCTTCATTGCCGATGGATTTTTGGGTAACAGCATCAACTTCTTTAGAAGTCTCATTAGACACAGAAGTTTCATTTTCCTGGTTTAAATCAGCAGAAGCTGATATCGGCAATGGTTTTGCCTCCTTTTCAAAAACAGAAAGAGCAGGCTGCAAAACCGTAAGAATGCCGAAAGTTGAAACTCCGCATATAATACCTGCAATAAGACCAATAATAACATGACCTTTACATCTCTTGAAATATTGCACAAGCCTTCTATATATGACTAAAGAAGATTCATCTTTGTTTCTATTTTTTTTGCTCATAAATTATTTAACCATTCCAATCATTCTAACGCATTTGCCCTGTGAACGCTTAGCTCTTAAATCATAACTTTAAACGTAGAGTTCCTGCATCAGCCATTAACTCTATACCAACGGGAGAGAGGCTTTAGGTTGGCCCATTACACTACGTTCTGTTGCTGTCGCACAAGACCGAAGTGGACGTGTGCCTAAATCAAAAAGCAACGCCTAGTAGCAATTATAGTTCTTGATCGTCAAATTTCCGAACGTGTAAAAGCTCTTCAAGTTCATCTAAAATTTGTTCGGCATTAGCAACGGAATCCTCAATTATAAATGTTAATATTGTTCCTCGGGAAGCTTCAAGTGTTATTAACCCCATTATACTTTTTGCAGATACAGCATCATCTTTGCCTTTGACTACCAATACTTCTCCATCGCATCTTGAAGCAATTCCAACAATTAACGCTGCAGGTCTAGCATGTATACCATATTGATTTCTAATTTGAAGTTCTCTTTCCATCTTAATCATTCCCGTCCAGGCTACCACCAGACATAAGTCTAATAACTCTTTCGTCAAGCTCCTTGACTGCATCATGACCTAGGGTTTTAAGTTTAAAATCTAAAGCTGCCGTCTCCAAAATGTTAACCACGTCTCTTCCTGGTGCCACAGGTATATATACCCTTTTCACATCAACACCCAACAAAGTCTTAGTAAACTGCATCGTTCCACATCTGTTATGCTCATCTTCCTCGCCTTGTGGACGCAAAGTCGCAACAAAGTCCAGTTTTTTCTCACCTCGAATAGATGATACACCAAAAACACTAGGAACATGTATAATCCCTAAGCCTCTAATTTCCATATGATATCTAGTTATATTTACAGGTGCTGCAATAATTTTACCAGAACTATCACGGCGTAACTGAGTTGTATCATCCGAAACCAAAGCGTGACCTTTTTTGATTAATCCTAGAGCAGCCTCACTCTTTCCAACACCAGGAATACCCTCAATCAAAACACCAATACCATGAATTTCAACCATAGTTCCATGAACTTTTTTGTGTGGAGCCATCAAGTTCTCTAAAATAATGGTAGCTTTATTTATGAAAAGTTTTGTTTCCATATCAACAACAAAAACAGGTGTTTCAAATTCTTCAGCCAAACTGATAACTTCAGGGTAAACTTCATGACCTCGAGAAAAAACCAAACATGGAATATGTTGCAGAAACAAATTTCTTAAGCTATCCAATCTTTCAGACTCAGTAAGAGACCCCAAATATGAATACTCTGCCAATCCTATTAACTGTACACGTTTTGGGGCGAAATTAGTATAAAACCCCGTCAAACCTAAACCAGGTCTGTTAATTGTCGCCTCAAGAATCTGTTTGTCTAATCCTTTAGATCCGGCACCAATTTCTAACCCAAGCAAATCTTTTCCATTAAAAAACAGATTATCAACAGATATGGCATTCAAATTCTCACTCATCGTATATATTCCTCTTAAAATATCCAAATAAAAAAATCTTAATTTATGTTTACCGTCGCTCAAAAACCTTACAATTCTTCTAACATAAACGGGCAAATATGATAACAAATAAAATTATAATTTTCAAGCCATATTTTTCAACAATGAATTTTTCCGTTTTCTGTCACTCCTATTTAGGTAACGCACGCTTCTAGGTAGGCCATTCGGTAAGCCATTACACTTCGTTCCATTGCTGTCGCACTCGACCAACGGGAGAGAGGCTGGAGTTTACGACAGCAACGAAGTGGCCTACCCGCAACCAAAAGAATTATCCAGAGAACGCAGAGAAAGAATAGCCACAAAAAGGCATAAAATACACAAAAAACAAGCCACTGATTAACACCGATTCTCACGAAAAGAAGAGAAAAGTTTTCTCGCACGAAGGCGCAAAGAACACAAAGAATATAAAAATTATGTTTTCAAGCCCTGACTCGAGCTTGAGAGAGAGGTTTTAGCCACTAATAACAAATAATAGGCTAAAGCAGTGAGTGAAACGAATGGCCTACAAGGAACAAAAAAAACAAAATCAAGAAGTAAGAGAAGATTGGGAAACAAACGATAAATGGTAAACATTGGAAAACCTTCAGCCTCACTTCACTTTGGTCGTGTGTCTTAAATCAACAAAAAAACTCTTTTCCACGCTTTCAGTGGTTAAAGCTCTTTATTAAACTCATCTTTGACTTGTTGTTTTTTTTATGCCCTTTGTGCATTTTTGTGGCTAAACATCTTGTTTTATGAAGTTTTATGTCCTTTAAGTCCTTTTTGGCTTTTTCATAAATCTTAACTTAAGTTTTCTTAGACCTTAGAACATAGAACTTAGAACCTTTCCCTTCGGATAAACTCTTATTTCTTGATTTATTAATATATATATTATATCATTTGAAAACTATTAAGAAAACAATGTTAAATTTAAACGGAGATGTCCCCCTATATGAACGAACTACATATAATATCAATAGCAACTGAACTAAAAATTGCACCTCAAAAAGTAATGGCAACCCTAAAGCTCATGGATGAAGGTGCAACCATTCCGTTTATTTCCAGATACAGAAAAGAGGTTACTGGTAATCTTGATGAAGTTCAGCTTGGAAACATTAGCCAACGCTATGGTCAACTTGAAGCTCTTGACCACAGAAAAGATTCAATCATTAAATCTCTTAATGAACGTGAAATACTTACAGACGAACTCAGAGTTGCAATAGCCGGAGCGGAGACCCTGTCTGTACTCGAAGATATCTACCTACCATATCGACCAAAACGTAGAACTAGAGCAACTATCGCAAAAGAAAAAGGGCTAGAACCACTCGCAAAAATTATTATAGAGCAATCTAACGATACAGATCCAGAAGTTCTTGCTACCGAATATATCAATGAAGAAAAAGAAGTAAAGACTACTGATGAAGCTCTTGCAGGTGCTCGAGATATTATTGCTGAATCTATTAATGAAAACAAAGACATTCGCCAAATCATTAGAACATACTTTGAAAAGAATTCAACAATTAAATCAAAAATGCTCAAAGGCAAAGAAGAGAAAGGTGCAAAATTCAAGGACTATTTCGATTGGTCAGAAGCTGCATCACAAGCTCCAAGTCATAGAGTCCTTGCAATGTTTAGAGGAGAAAAAGAAGGTATTCTATCCCTATTCATTCGTCCTTCAGAAGATGAAGCAATTCAACTTATTATTAGAGAAGCAATCAAAGGTTCAAACAAAACAACAGAACAGATGAATCTAGCAATCAAAGATTGCTATTCAAGGCTTCTCTCAATGTCAATGGAAGTTGAAACAAGAATGATGCTAAGAGAAAAAGCAGATGATGAAGCTATCAAAGTTTTTGTTAAAAACATAAAAGAACTTCTCATGGAATCTGCACTAGGGCAAAAAGCAGTCTTAGCTATTGACCCTGGTTTCAGAACTGGTTCCAAAGTTGTCTGTCTGGACAAACAAGGAAAACTCCTGTTTAACAATGTCATCTACATCAGCAAATCTCCTAAAGAACTTACCGAAGCTGTTGAAATCATAACAAATCTAATCAAACATTTTAAAATTGAAGCAATTGCAATTGGTAACGGAACCGGTGGTAGAGAAACTGAAAAATTCATAAGATCGCTACCTATAGCCAAAGAACTAGAGGCTATTGTAATGGTAAACGAAAGTGGTGCTTCAATATACTCAGCATCAAAAGAAGCAAGAGAAGAATTTCCTGATCAGGACGTAACTGTTAGAGGTTCAGTTTCAATTGGAAGAAGACTTATGGATCCTCTCTCAGAACTTGTAAAACTTGACCCAAAATCCATTGGTGTAGGTCAATATCAGCACGATGTTGACCAAAACAAACTCAAAACGAGCTTGGATGAATCAGTTATTTCCTGTGTGAATAATGTAGGTGTAGAAGTTAATACAGCAAGCAAGCAACTTTTGTCATACGTATCTGGTCTTGGACCTGCGCTGGCTCTGAACGTAATAAACCACAGAAATGAGAATGGACCATTCAAATCTAGAGCAGAATTCAAAAAGGTTGCCAAACTTGGACCAAAAACATTTGAGCAATGTGCTGGTTTTATGCGTATAGGCAATGCAAAGAATCCACTTGATTCTAGTGGGGTTCATCCAGAAAGCTATAAAATCGTTCAACAGATGGCCAAAGACAAAGGTGTTGAAATAAAAGATTTGATTGGCGAAAACAACACAATCACTCAATCTATTGACTTAAAACAATATGTGACCGAACAGATTGGTCTTCCCACACTTAATGATATCATCAAAGAACTTGCAAAACCTGGCCGTGACCCAAGAAAGAAGTTTGAAGCATTTGCATACGAAGAGACTGTGCAGAGTATGGAAGACCTAAACCCAGGAATGAAACTTCCAGGTATCGTAACAAACGTAACCAACTTTGGTGCTTTTGTTGACATTGGTGTTCATCAGGATGGCCTTGTACATATCAGTGAGATTGCAGACCATTTTGTTGATAATCCAGCCGAGATATTAAAAGTTCATCAAAAAGTTGAAGTCACTGTTATGGAAATTGACAAAAAACGTAAGCGTATATCTCTATCCATGAAGAAAAACCCAGGTGAACGACCTGCTGCTGCAACAAAAAGAACACAACCAAAAAACAGCGGTAACAATAAATCTAACAACAGCTCTCAGAAATCTCAGAATAAATCCGACTTCAACTCAAATCCTTTTGCCGACTTACTGTAACTAAAGAAATTGTAAATGGCAAATAGTAAATGGTAAATGGTTCACTTCCGCCTTCGCAATGCCTATGGCGTGACAAAGCCGTGGGGCGGAAAGCTCCGCAGGTATTTATTTTGATAAAAGACAACATCAAAACAAAACGAACTGTTGTTTGTGTTAGTCCTTGGTCGAGAGTTTCCGCAGAGTGGTAACGCACGCTTCCAGCTTGCAGTATTCGGGAGCGACACTCGAGTGTGCGAGAGGGGCTTTAACCACTAATGATAAACAATAGGGTGAAGCAATGAACGTAGTGAATGGTCTATGTCCCCATCGTCATAAAGGGCTGACAGCCCTAAACATAATAGCCTAGGGCAACGCCCTAGGAATACAACACTCGCTCCTGCCCACAAGCAGTGTCTTCCATTCATCATTGGATGTTGAACAGCCTGTCCGGCATAGCTCGTAGAGCGAAGACTGATTCGACGTTGGGCGTTCATTGAGTTTTCTCCGTGTTCGTCCATCTCGTCCACAATGTCCATTCTGTCCATACCGTCCACTTTCGCAGCCCTTCCCACCTCTGCACAAAAAAAAACTTTTAAACACCATATTTTTGTTGACAAAAAATATTATTTAGAGATAGTATGGCAATGAATATTAATTTGCGATACATAAAGAAAAATAATATGAAAAATATATTTACAATTTCAAACCAAATAATCTATATTCTGACAGTATTTGTGTTATCAATATTTGAAGCTCATGGTCAACTATATGAGTCATTTGAGGGACTCACAAATATTCATAAAGACAATGGCAATGGGGCATTGATCTGCGATGGCATGCCAATGCCTGGATGGTCAAAAATTCAGCCTCCACATTACGATTCATACAACAGAAATATTGCTGGTGGACGTGGATGGCAAGCTGGCAATGCAGGACGTTCGCCTATGGCTGGTTGGATAAGCGGAACACACAGCGTACCTACCACAGCCGGAGCCGGTAATCAAACAGCATACATAACTTACAATCATGGCGGTTCAAAAGAAAATGATAGCATTCTTATAACCCCCAAACTTCTTGGAAGCAAATCAACAACTCAATTAAGTTTCTGGTATAAGCCATCATTCACAAACTTTGCAGATAACCTATATTGTCTGATTTCCACCAATGAAACAGTAGACTCCCTAGAAGACTTTACAATAGAAGCCTGGCATAGATATATGCCGCGTGGCGATATGGATGGTGATTTTGGAGATCCATGGCAGCAGATCACTATTGATGTTGGTTCGCATGTTCCAGAGGGAATCCCTTTCTATGTTGGATTCAGAGAGTATTACAACAACAACTGGTATGATGTGCGAGCAATTGAACTTGATGTCATAGAAATAACAGATGTATATGCTGAACCTATTCTGAAGGTTAACAATGTATATACGGAAGGTGCTAATCTTCATGTTGATTATGATATCTTTGGTGGTACACCTACCGGTGATGTATACATTGTCTGGGGTGCAAGTCCTAACCCTACCCGTTACGGCGACTGGAACTCCCAAAAGGTCGAACAGGGAGCAAAAACAGGCATTATTGAAGATTTTCCAGCTTATTCAAAGATGTATGTAAGAGCATATGTTGATCATGTAAAAGGTGGCTATTATAGTGATGAAGAATTTATTGTGTATGCAGGAGATGCAGAGGGCGAAGGGTATCTTTTCGAGTCGTTTGAGGAAATCACAAATATTCATAAAGACAATGGTAATGGGGCATTGATTTGCGATGGCATGCCAATGCCTGGATGGTCAAAGATTCAACCGCCGCATTACGATTCATACAACAGAAATATTGCTGGTGGACGAGGCTGGCAAGCTGGCAATGCAGGACGTTCGCCTATGGCTGGATGGATAAGCGGAACTCACAGCGTGCCTCCCACAGAAGGAGCAGGTAATCAAACAGCATACATAACTTACAATCATGGCGGATCAAAAGAAAATGATAGCATTCTTGTTACTCCTGTTTTAGAAAACATAAAACCTAATTACCAACTCAGTTTCTGGTACAAACCATCGTTTACAAACTTTGCAGATAATATTTACTGTCTTGTATCCACTGACACAGAAGCAGATACACTAGAAGACTTTAATATCGAGGCATGGCACCGATATATGCCGCGTGGTAACATGGATGGTGATTTCGGCGAACCATGGCACAAAATGACCTTGGATATCGGTTCAATGGTAGCAGAAGGTTCAGATATACGAATTGGCTTCAGAGAATATTATAATAACAACTGGTATGATGTGCGAGCAAACGAACTAGATGTGATATCATCGGTAGAC
>Ga0307987_1002286_pt1 | contig 10061 bp, 8 predicted proteins | sample EllFjometagen181_FD_203157 | JGI IMG/M metagenome (GOLD analysis project Ga0307987, IMG submission 203157) | Marine microbial communities from Ellis Fjord, Antarctic Ocean - #181 | ecosystem: Environmental > Aquatic > Marine > Unclassified | place: Southern Ocean | collected 2014-10-08 | reverse complement strand
GCACCCCCAGGGCTACACCACCGAGTCCTACGGCGGCCAGGACATCGACATCTACGTCCACGACTTCACCGACCAGCGCTACCAGATCAACGTGGGCAACGAGATGCAGCTCATCCTGGTGCCCCACCGCCTCGAGGCGGTCTGGGGAGTGCTGTACGGCAAGTACTGGGACGACGACAACAGCATCATGCCCAGCGACTATGACCGCACCTTCTACTCCACCGTGCTGCGCTTGCAGGCTTTCGCCACCGACACGGTGCACTTCCTGGGTGAGTCCTCCATCGCTCGAGAGGTCTCCACCAACGGCAACGCCTACCGCGAGCACTGGGACTCCATCTTCACCAACGTCGATGGTGTCTCGAACACCCGCGGGCTCGAGTACGGCGACGCCGACACGCGCACCACCTGGCAGGGCAAGGTGGGCGTGGTGCTCAATCCCCTGGGTCCGGGCATCTACACCCGCCCCTCCCTGCGCCTGCTCTATGGCGTGCAGTACTCCAACCAGCACGCTGCCTTCGGCAACGCCTTCGTGCAGTCCCTCGATCAGTTCGAGGACTTCGATCTGCCCGAAGAAGATACGCACTGGCACCACCTCATCGCCCTCGAGACGGAGGTCTGGTTCTGATGTCCCGCTTCCTCGCATTGCTGCTCCCCGCCTTCGTCCTCTTTACCGGCTGCATGGCCGCCAAGCACCAGCCGGTGCAAGCCCCCGGCAGCATGGCTGTCAGCTCGGCGGCCTGCATGGCCAGCCTGGACTCCACCGAGGTCCAGGCCGTGCCCGCGTCCCTCGAGGCCGCCATGGCTGCGCTGCTCGAAGATCGCAACCTGCGGCCGGTGGCGGTTCCCGCCGACAGCTTCCTGGGCCCCTTCGCCACCAAGCGCACCCCGCAGCATCGCCTGGCGCTCATCGCCGATGTGTCCACCGACACCGACCTGCTGTTCCTGGTGGAGACCACGGCGGCCTACTACTCCCAGATGAACGGTCGTTATCGCTGGACCGTCGATGTGGACGCCACCATCAGCCCCCGCTCCGACCTGAGTCAGGCCTTCTCTGCCCAGTTCCAGGTGCCCGTGTTCCTCGAGCACTACCACGAGAAGGAAGCGGCGGCGCTCGAAGCGTCGGTACCCCTGCTCGAGCGGCGGCTAGGTGCGCTGCTGGATGCTTATCTGGGTGGGTTGTAGGTCGATGGCGGTTCGGGCGGGTGTCCGGGCGGGTTTGTGGGAGCACGTAAAGTGCTCCCCTACGTTTGTGCTCGCCGCGCTCTTGTCAGGGTGTCCCAAGGTGCCGGTGCCCGAGGCTGTCGACCATGAGGCTGCGCCGGTGTGGCAGCCTGCCGCGCCGCCGGTGGATGATCTGATCTACTTCGTGATGGTGGATCGTTTTGCCAACGGTGACCCTGGCAACGACGTGGAGATCGACCTCGACGACCCTACGGCGTTCCATGGCGGTGACATCCAGGGGGTCATCGATCGGCTGGACTACCTGCAAGATCTAGGGGTGCGCACGGTCTGGCTGTCGCCGGTCTTCCAGATGCGCACGGACAAGTTCTTCGAGTGGGGAGCCTTCCACGGCTACTGGACCCAGGACCTTACCCGGGTGGAGCCCCGCTTCGGCGACGAGGCCTTGCTGGCGCAGCTGTCCGATGAGCTGCACGAGCGGGACATGCGCCTGCTGCTGGATGTGGTGTGGAACCACGTCAGCTTCGAGGCGCCGTTGAAGCACGAGCACCCAAGCTGGTTCCACACCGACGGGGGCATCGATGACTGGAACGATCCCTTCGAGCTGGTGAACCACGAGGTTCACGGCCTGCCCGACTACGCTCAGGAGAATCCCGAGGTCTACGCCTACCTCAGGGACAGCTCGCTGCAGTGGGTGCGCGCCGTGCGGCCCGATGGTTTCCGGGTGGACGCTGTGCGGCACATGCCCACCGACTTCCTGGCTGGCATCAGCGCCGATCTGCGAGCGGAGGCCGGCGACGGCTTCTTCCTGCTGGGCGAGGACTTTCAGGGCGATCCCGTGGCCCTGGCGGAGACCTACGAGCAGGGGGGCTTCGGCTCCATGTTCGACTTCCCCATGCACTACGCCATGCTGGATGTCTTCTGTGACGATCGGCATCCCGGTCGGCTGGCGGCCATGCTCAGCGGCGACGGGGCCTACCCCGACGCCCAGAAGCTGGTGACCTTCCTGGATAACCACGACCTGCCTCGCATCACATCCCGGTGCCATGGCGATCTGGGCCGGGTGCGCAAGGCCTTGGCCTTCCAGCTCACGACCCGTGGCATCCCGGCCATCACCTGGGGCCTCGAGGCGGGATTGGAAGGGGCGGGAGAGCCCGAGAATCGCGCCGACATGGTGTTCGACAGCGGGCATCCCCTCGAAGACGACCTCCGCACGCTGCTCGCGTTCCGGCGGCGTCATCCCGCGCTGATGGAGGGGGTGACCCAGGAGCCCTTCTCGGCCGATGGCATCGTGGGCTACAAGCGCGTGGCGGACCAGGAGCTGGCCATCATCACCCTTCGGGATCCCCAGCGGGAGGGCCGGGTCGAGCTCGCCCCGGGATTCGGTGAGGTCCTGCTGGTGGACGACGAGATCCGTGTGATCGAGGCGGGCGCGGTCGATGCGCCCCGCGTGATCACGGTGCCACCCGGTGCGCTGCTCGTGGTGACGGAGCCCAACCCGAAGCAGACGCTGCGACCCACCGCGTCCACCCCGGTTCGCGTCGTGGTTCGTGATGCACCCCTCGAGCCCGGTGACGAGTTGATCCTCACGGGCTCCGGGCGCGGGCTGGGCAACTGGAACCCCGCGGAACCCGCGGGCGTCTTCGCTCGGGCTGACGATGCCTGGGTCTTGGAGCTCGAGCTCTCCAGCGCCTCGGTCGTGGAGATCAAGCTGGTGATCCGTCGGGCCGATGGCAGCATGGCCTGGCAGGACGGCGAGAATCGGTACCTCAGCGTGCCTGGACTGGTGCCGGGGCAGGAGACGATGCCCGTGGAGCGCAGCCTGGGCTGGTCCGAGTAGTTCCCTCGAGTAGGCCGACGGTCAGGGCGCGTTGTTTTCGTCCAGCCAGGCCTCGAGGTCGGTGTGGCAGTCCTCGAAGAAGCCCAGGACCAGGGACATGGCCAGGTCCTCGGGGGTGTTGTTCTCGTCTGAGTAGACGGTCCACTGGGCCTGTAGGCGCCAGGCCCCTTCCGAGCCCGGTACGAACAGGTTGAGGTAGGCCTGCTCGTCCACGCTCATCAGGTCCGAGCTGGTCTCCGGTGGGTCGACCTGCCAGTTGCGGTGCACCATGGCGGTGCCGCTGTCCATCTCCGCCCAGGCGTATTGGTTGAACGCGGTGCTCCAGGTCTCGAGGCCCAGGGGGAAGGTGCTGTGCAGCTCTTCGATGGCTTCCATGCGGTCGCAGCTGAGGTCCACGAAGCAGTCGGGGCCCGAAATGTATTCGCGCTCGTATTCGGCGAAGGTGCCGGGGAAGATCTCGCTCTGGTCCACGTCCACCAGCGCCCAGGCGCTGTCCTCGACGGGGTGGTGGGACAGGCGGGTGAGGCTCAATCCGACCATCTCGACGGTGGTGCGGTCCTCGTCGTCCACCGCGTCCATGGTCTCCTCGCTCAGGGAACCGACACCGTAGCCTTCCAGGGCGGCTTCCTCGTTGGCCTCGAGCCAGGTGGTGAGCTGCTCGAGCCCCACCAGCAGCGCCTCCTGCTCCTCGTCCCAGGCATGACCGTAGAGATAGGCCGCGAGCTCGTAGAGGTCCTCGGGGGCTTCGGGTGGAGGCTTGCAGGCTGCCAGGGCCAGCGGGAACAGCAGCGAGAGGATTGGAGCGCGCATGGCACCATGGTAGCGTCGGGAGTGCTGGTACGCCAAAGGAGGCTGCATGCGCTTCATCGCCTGGATTTCCTGCCTCACCTTGCTGGGCTGCCCCGCCCAGGACGACAGCGGCAGCGACGACAGCGCTCCGCCGCAGTCCCAGGTCCCGGAGGATCTGTCGAGCTGTTTCTTCGACCCAGGCTGTCCCTATGTCCTGTCCGTGGCCCACCGTGGCGCGGCCCGTCATGCACCCGAGAACACCTTCGCAGCCATCGACGCGGCCCTCGCCCTGGGGGTCGACGGGGTGGAGTTGGACGTGCGCACCACCAATGATGGAGTGCTGGTGCTGATGCACGACAGCACCGTGGACCGCACCACCAACGGCAGCGGCGATGTGAGCGCCATGAGCTGGTCGGAGCTGCAGGCCCTGACGGTGCCCTCGGCGTTTGACGGGGTGCCGGATCAGGTGGTGCCCAGTTTCCTCCAGGCCCTCGAGCGCATCGACGGCCGTGCGGTGGTGGACGTGGACGTCAAGGACGCCGACGCTGTGGCGCTGGCCGCCGATGTCCTGGCGGCCGATGCCGTCCATGGGGTCTTTCTGCTCACCAAGAGCCTGGAGAAGGCCGAGGCCTATCGGGCGGCGAACCCCGAGATCGCCATCATGCCCAACCTCGACGGCCCGGAGGATCTGGCGGAATACGCGGCGTTGGCCCCGGAGCTGGCCGAGACCGACTTCCTGGACATCGCCGAGGCCGCACCGATCTTCGCCGATCAGGGCGTGCGCCTGTTCACCCACGGCCTGGGCTTCGAGTCCGTGGCGGTGGGCAATGGCAGCGTCGAGCAGAGCTGGGACGACATGATCATCGACGGCGCCCAGGTCATCCAGAGCGACTATCCCGAGCTGCTGGTGCCCTTCCTCGAGGGGGTCAACGCAGGATGATGACGGGAACGAGCACGCGCTGGGAGCAGGACCGGGCTTGGCGGCTCCGCTTTGCCTTCGTGCCCCTGTGGCTGCTGCTGTCCTCGCTGGCCGGGGCCTCGGTGCACGCTGAGCAGCCCAGCCCGAGCTCGGGCTACCCCTCCCTCGTGGGTCGTCGGCTGGTGGTGGGGGGCGACGCGAACTTTCCGCCCTATGAGTTCGTAGGGTCCGACGGCGAGCCCACCGGCTTCGACGTGGAGCTCTTCGAGGCCGTGGCCGAGGTGATGGATCTGCGGGTGGAGATCCGCCTGGGACCCTGGGAAGAGACCCGCCAGCGGCTCGAAGGTGGCAGCCTCGATGCCGTGGTGGGGATGCACTACTCGGTCGCGCGGGACGAGCTGCTGGACTTCAGCACGCCGTACGCCATGGCCCACTACGCCGTGTTTGTCCGTGAGGGGCAGGACGGCATCCGCGGTGTCCGAGATCTGGCGGGCCTCGAGGTGATCATCCAGAACGGCGGTCTGATGGAGGACATGGCCGAGCAGTTCGGCATCGCCAGCACCCTGGTCACCGTCCCCGGCCCGGAGCAGGCCCTGCGGGCCCTGGCCAGCGGTCAGCACGACGCTGCGCTGCTGTTCCACCACCAGGGGCTCTACCTGGTACGCGAGCTTGGGCTCGAGGGTATCGAGGTGGTGGGTAAGCCCCTGGCGCCTCAGGAGTACTGCTTCGCGGTGCGCGATGGAGACCAGCAGCTCGTGACGGCCCTCAACGAGGGCTTGGCGGTGCTCGAGACCACCGGTCGCTACCAGGAGCTGCAGACTCGCTGGCTGGGGGTGCTCGAGCCCCGGCACTGGTCCTGGCGCCGCAGCTTGGTGGTGGTGGGCTGGATCGTCGTCCCTGCGGGCTTGCTGGTCTTGCTGGCCCTGCTGCAGGCCTGGTTCCTCCAGCGACGGGTCCAGCAGCGCACCCGCGAGCTGGTGGATCAGCTCGCCGAGCGCCGCCGTGCCGAAGCCGCCTTGGCCCAGGAGCGGGAGCGGCTGCTGGTCACCCTGCGCTCCATCGGTGACGCGGTGCTCACCACCGATGGTGAGGGCCGCGTGGAGCTCATGAACCGCGTGGCCGAGAGCCTGATGGATCAGAGCCTGGTGGAAGCCCGTGGTCAGCGGCTCGACGATGTGCTGCCGCTGGTGGAGCCCACCAGTGGAGAGCGCCTGCCGGACATCCTCGAGCGCCTCCTGGGGTGCGGGGACGACCGCCTGGTGATTCACGCCGCGCGGCTCGAGCTTGGGCAGCGCCCCATGGTCTCGCTGGTGGCTGCCCCCATCCTCGACCGCCAGCTCGACCGCCAGGGCGTGGTGGTCGCCATGCGCGACATCACCGCGCAGCACCGCATGGAGCAAGAGCTGGTCCGCGCCGAGAAGCTCGAGTCCGTAGGGGTCCTCGCCGGCGGCATCGCCCACGACTTCAACAACATCCTCACCGGCGTGATGGGGCACATCTCCTTGGGCCGGGAACGCCTGGACGATGCGCACCCCGTCCAGCACCACCTCGATCGCGCCGAGCTGGCCACCCAGCGCGCTCAGGGGCTCACCCAGCAGCTGCTCACCTTCTCGAAGGGGGGCGTGCCCGTTCGCAGAATCCTCGACCTCGAGCCGCTGGTGCGGGACGCGGCGGAGTTCGCCCTGGTGGGTGGCGCCGTGAGCTCCGACATCGTCTTCGAGCGGGGGCTGTGGCCGGTGGAGGCCGATCCCGGACAGCTCAGCCAGGTGCTGCACAACCTGTTGCTCAACGCCGCCCAGGCCATGCCCGACGGTGGGAACGTGTGGGTGCAGCTGGAGAACCACACCCTCGAGGACGAGCACCACAGCGGCCTGACCCCTGGCGCCTATGTGGGAGTGAGGGTGCGGGACGAGGGCAAGGGGATTCCCGCCGAGCTGGTGGAGAGCATCTTCGAGCCCTTCTTCACCACCAAGAGCCAGGGCAGCGGTCTGGGCCTGGCCACGGCCTACTCCATCGCCCAGCAACACGGCGGCTGGCTCGGGCTCGAGCGCAGCGGCTTTCCCGGGGCGTGCTTCCTGTGGCTCCTGCCTGCACAGCCCGGCGCCGAGCTCACCCAGGACGAGCCTGAGCCCAGCGCCGAGCCTGGCAGTGGGCGGGTGCTGGTGATGGACGACGAAGAGCTCGTGCGAGAGGTGCTCGAGGCCATGCTGGTGACCATAGGCTACGAGGTTGACCTGGTCTGCGAAGGGCGGGACGCGGTGGACGCCTACGCCCAGGCCATGCACAATGACAGACCCTATCTGGTGGTGGTGATGGACCTGACGGTACCTGGAGGCATGGGTGGAGTAGAGGCAATGGCGGCCATCCGCGCCCTCGACCCTCACGCCCGTGGCATCGTCTCCAGCGGCTTCTCGGACGACCCGGTGATGTCAGAGCCGGCTCGCTTCGGGTTCTGCGGTGTGGTGGGCAAGCCCTACCGGCTGGCCGAGCTGGGCAAGGCCCTGGCTGACGCCATGGCGGGAGCCCTGTCGTGAACGCCACTGCGCTGCTGTTGTCGCTGCTGACCGCCTGTCAGTGTGGGTCCGGTCCCGAGACGGCGCCACCCGGCGAGAGCGGACACAGCGGTGACAGCCGCGACAGCGATCCCCCTGCCACGGTGGAGATCCGAGTGCAGCCCGTTGTGCCCGAAGACGCCAGCCTGGACCAGGAGATCACCGTGGCGGTGGTGCATGTGAGCTTCGGTGACGGCCCGGCCATCGGGGAGACCCTGGTCAGCGGGGTCAGCAGCGGCGCAGAGCTCACCCTCGAGCTTCCACTCGCGGCTCCCGTGGATCAGCTGGCGTCCTTGGGCAACCTCTACCTGCCGGTGTCGGGTTCCCTGTACATGCTGGCGGCCTTCGTGGACGACGGCGACGGCATCTACCAGGAAGGAGAGCCGCTGCTGGGCGTGGCTATGGACCGCTGGGTGATGTGGTACCACCTGGACCTCGATCCGCAGGACAGCGGGCAGGCCGTCCCCGTGCAGAGCTGGAGGATCGTGGACCTGGGCATCGAGGGGCAGTACGCCCCCAATCGTTGTGCCCTGGACTCCAGCTGGCCCCTCGAGTGGATGATGGATCTGGGCTACCCCCAGTACCACCCCACCAGCGATCCCATCCCCCTGATCTTGCGGGGGCTGGAGGCCAGCCTGGGCCTCGAGGGGGCCATCGTTTCCTCGCCCCAGCCGACGCTGCGTCTGGCCGCGTTGCCCTACCCCCACGTGGGGGAGCGCGAGGTCCAGTCCGGTTTCGATGTCGCCATCGCGTCGGACCAGGAGAGCTTCGCAGAACAGCTCTCCGGTGCGCCTCCCAGCGAAGACGACGTCGGTGCGGACCCCGACTGGCGCTACACCATGCACCTGTTGCTGCCCTTCACCGACAGCGACGGATCGGGGGCCTGGACCCTGGGCGACGCCCTCGAGGGCTCATCGACCTGCCTCGACGGCGAGCTTGCCTGGGCACGCTACACCCGACCCATCCACAGCTACCGGGGCTACCGCTTCCTGGACTGCTACAGCGGCACCGTTGGCTGGCGGCTGACGCACTACGCTGACCACGGGGGCGTGGAGTACCTCAGCAGCGATCAGGCGCGGCAGCTGGTGCTGGACTTCACGGACTGTCGCCTGGATTGATGCTCTTCATGGCATAGATGGCCGCATGTCCCTGCGTACCCGCCTCCGAGAACCCGGTCCGCTGCTCTTCGCCACGGTGATCACGGCGTTGCTGGCCCTGGGGCTGGCCCGGGTGGGCGCCGAGCCCTTGGCGGACCGAGCGCAGGCTGCTCCCGTGATCGCGCTGCTGCTGCGCTCGGCGCTGTGGGCGGGGCTGGCGGCCTGGGCGGGCCACGGGCTCACCCTGCGACCTCGGGCCGAGGGGCTGGTGCCCTTGAGCGTGGGCCTAGGCTTGGGCACAGGTGCATTCTCGGGCGTGGCGCTGTGGTTGGCCGCCAGCCGTCTGCCCGTCACCGCTCCGCTCATGCCCGAGCCCGGCACCCTGGCTCCCTTATGGCTGGGAGTGCTGGCCGTGGTGGCCCTGGGGCTGGCCCCGCTGGGTGAAGAGCTGCTGTTCCGCGGCACGCTCTTCGCCGGTATTCGCGCCGAGTACGGCAGCCGGCCGGCCATCGTGGCCTCGTCCATCGCCTTCGCGCTGTTCCACCTCAACCCGGTCCACCTGGTGGTGGCGGCGGTGGCGGGCATGGCCCTGGGCTGGTTGCGAGAACGCAGCGGTCGCCTGTGGCCCTGCGTCCTGGCTCACGCCTGCCACAACGCGGTGTGGCTGATCAACGGGTTGATGACCGGCGGTGGTTGACTACCAGGTCGCCGGTTCGGCCACGAAGCTCAAGGCGGCAGAGATGCCGCGCTCGCCACCCTCGAGCTCGATGTCGGCGACGGTCTCGCTGGACAGGAGCTGGTTGATGTCTTCGAGCAGCTCTTCCTTGGTCTGGTCGCCGTAGCCGTCCTCGGGGATCAAGGGCTCCACAACCTGAATCATCAGGAGGTCCACGGGGACGGCGCCGCCGATGGTGCAGGTGGTGCCGTCGGCGGTGGTCTCGCCGGTGGCGATGGTCTGCCACACGGGGATCATGATGGCCGGCTCGTCGGGGTAGAAGGTCACCGGGATCTGGACGTCGTCAGGACCGAGCTCCATTGTGGTCTGGTCCAGGAACACACCCTCGAAGCGGGAGTAGGGGACCCCGTCGTCGCCGTAGGACTGGTCCTCGTCCAGGCTCGAGGTGCCGTGGTCGTCCACCGCGCCCAGCAGCAGGTCGTAGGTCAGGGCCAGCTCGGCGTAGGTGGTGTCGATGAGCTGGACCATGTCACCGGCCGCGAGGGACGCTGCGATGGTGGCGTTGAGCCCGTCCCTGGACATGTCGTCCTCGACCGCCATGTCGAGCAGGGTGAGCACCGCGGGGAGCTTGTTGTTGATTTCGCCGTCATCGTTCAGGTCGAAGCCCTCGCCGGTGTTGAGCAGCTCCATGGAGGTGACCCGGTAGGTGCCGGCCTCGAAGTCCGAGGGAGGATCTTCGGGCACGGTGTCGCCGGTGTCGCCGGTGTCGCCAGGCGGCAGCCCGGTATCGTCGGTGGCCTTGCCATCTTTGCAGCCGGTGAGCGCCAGGGTGCAGAGCAGCGCGAGGGGCAGGATGCGGGTCATGGGTCTCCTCCGTGTAGGGGCATACCCTAGCGTATCCTCAGCCCACCGGACAGAGGCACGTTGCGCTATGCCCCAGGTCGGATAGTCGCCCTGGCGACTCCCACCGGAGCAATTCATGGGTCTCTTAGAGCTTCTGATGGCCGAC